>JAAUYJ010079333.1_pt1 | contig 25275 bp, 13 predicted proteins | sample 7278031 | NCBI WGS metagenome assembly JAAUYJ01 (sample SAMN14350222, study PRJNA611818) | marine sediment metagenome | isolation source: surface marine sediment (1.8m) | place: French Polynesia: Moorea | collected 2018-08 | reverse complement strand
CTACCACTATGATGCTTTGGATTTACAGTTCCTGTGGTTCTATAATGCCGTAATAAATTACGGACAAAAGTCAAGCTAACTTGAAATCTTTGCGCTATTTGACGTTGAGAACCTTCTTGATTTTGATAGGCTCTAATCACACGAATACGTAAATCTCGTGAATATGGTCTGGCCATTTTTTTTTTCTTCGGCATTCGCGGAGCGTGGCGTCAGCCGTATCGCTCTGGATAACTATTTTCTCTTTAATTACATTTTACACTTTTGTGGTTCACCCATATGAAAAGCGCTGTAAGGAGATAAAAAAAAGATAATATTCCAAATTTCAAGCCTTTTGCTTGAGAAGCAGGTACTGATAATCGATAACTGTTAACTGATAACTGAAATGACAGGACTTACTTTAGGGGCTAATGGCCATTAGCCCCTACATATGATAGTTCTGCGTAAGTCCTGATTTAATTATGTACCAAGGACCTAGATTCCTGAAACCTTCATTAGCCGGTATTCCGCATTCCCGCAGCAATACCATTAATAGTTAACAAAGCACCCCGCAATAACTCACCCTTACTATAACGAGAGTGAATAACCCCCGGCATACCTGTATCATGCTGACGCAGACGTTTCAATAGAGAAACCTGCAACATACCCAGAGGAATAATCGTAGCATTACGCAACTGTACAGAACGTTGCAAATTTGGATCGCCATCCAAAGGTCGTTGATGGCCAGTAATTTTTAGAATCAAATCCCGCGTCAGATGGTATTCATTGGTAATTTGCTTAAACAAAGCCTCAAAGCGTTCTAAGTCTTCAGAGTTAGATAACTCCCGCACATAATAATGAGCAATTTGTAAATCCACCTTCGCTAAAGTCATTTCCACCTTAGAGACCACAGTCGTAAAAAACGGCCACTTAAGATAAAAATATTTCAGTAGTTTCAGGTGTTCCTCTGGCTGCTCTTGCACAAATTGCTGTAAAGCTGTCCCCACTCCATACCAAGCAGGAAGCAAAAAACGACTTTGAGTCCAACTAAACACCCATGGAATTGCTCGCAAACCAGAAATAGTTTTCTTCTTATCATTTTTCCGCCGAGCGGGCCGGGAACTAATTTGTAGCTGGCTAATTTCCTGGATGGGCGTAACCTGCTCGAAAAAGTCCACCAAATCTGGTTGTTCATAAATCAGATTCCGGTAATGGGAGCGCGATCGCACCGCTAACTCCTCCATAATTTCATTCCAACTCTCAATTTCATCAAACCCCGTATTCAGCAAACTAGCTTGAATAACTGCAGTCGTCACATTTTCCAAGTTAAACATTGCCAACTGAGGCAAAGAATACTTAGAAGCAAGTACCTCACCCTGTTCAGTAATCTTAATCCGTCCATTAATACTCTTACCAGGTTGAGCCAAAATAGCTTTGTAAGCTGGACCGCCACCCCTGCCTACAGAACCACCACGACCATGAAAAATCCGCAAAGAAACATTATAATTCTGACCAATTGTATGTAAAGCTTTTTGAGCCTTATGAATTTCCCAGTTACTACTGAGGAACCCAGAATCTTTATTACTGTCTGAGTAACCCAACATCACCTCTTGTAAATAATTCTGAGAAGCATCTTGCTGTTGCTGCAACTTTTCATACCCACCAGCTAAAACTGCTAAATACAAAGTTAACTTAAACAGATCGTTCATTACCCTGGGAGCATTTCTCAAGTCTTCCACCGTCTCAAACAGAGGTACAACATGAATCGTACTCGCACCACTAGCTGGATCGTAGAGTCCAGCCTCTTGAGCTAATAACAAGACCTCCAATAAATCGCTAACATCGCGACTCATGCTGATAATGTAAGTTTGGCAAATTTCTTGCCCAAACTCTACCTGTAACTGTCGCACCAAGCGAAAAGTATTAATGATTTCGCAAGTTCTCTCTGAAAAAGGTAATTCTTTCGGGATAATAGGGCGACGAGTCAGCAATTCTGTAGAAAGCCATTGAGTGCGTTCTGCTTCTGACATCTCAATGTAGGGTTTAGGTAGAATTTGCAGATATTCGGTAACTTCATTAATTACCGCTTCGTGAACAGAAGACTCTTGACGAATATCCAGACGTGCCAAACTGAAGCCAAAAATCTCCACCTGACAGATGAGATTTTCCAAATCATTACAGCTTAAACCTGTTTCTGTTAGGTTACGCTGAATTAATTTTAACTCTGCTAAAAATTCCGCTCCAGAATTATAAGTTGGTACTGTTTCCCCCCGTTGGGATAGCACTTCCATTTCCCTTTGGGTTTCATCTCCGTTATACAAGCGTAAGTTGCGATCGCGAGTATTTTCTAAACGCTTTTTCACATAAGACAACTTCAACCTGTAGGGTTCTTGGCGATAGCGAATTGCCCATTGGTCATAAATCTCAGGCATTTTTAACTGGTCGCGATCAAGAGACTCCAGCAATTCTGGTAATACATCACTCCAGTGTAACGATAAGCTTAACAATTCTGTCAAGCGGTCAGTTGCTTGAATGTATTTACCCAAAACTATCTGACGTTGATAGCAAGCAGTTTGCCAAGTTACCTCTGGCGTACAGAAAGGGTTTCCATCACGGTCTGCTCCCACCCATGAACCAAACTTACAGAAATTGTAACCAGGTGGTTTTAGATAAGGGAAGGAACTATGTAAAGCTTGTGTAAACCTCCGGTAAAGCTGAGGAGTTGCATCAAAAAGAACTTCTTCAAAGTAGTGGAGAGTAGTTTCTACTTCATCAAGTACAGTAGGTTTAAATTGGTGTAGTTCATCTGTACGCCACCACAAACGAATTTCTTCTGTGAGCTGTTGTTTGAGTGATTCAGTTTCCCAGGATGAAACCAAAGAACTAGTCTGTCCTTCATCTACTCGCAGATTTGAAAAGCTTTCATCTACTCGATCCAGTGCTTGAAGAACCTTAGCAATGCGTCGTTGTTTGGTTCTAATTGTATGACGAACAATTTCTGTGGGATGTGCTGTAAATACCAAGCGAATGTCTAGGTTGTTAATTAATCGTTGGATCGCTTGAGATGGTACATTCAAAGTCCGCAGTAGGGGAAACAGATAATGGAATGTACCCTCTCCTAGAGGTTTACTTCTGTTATCACTCCACACTGGTATACTCCCTACCCGCAGTGAACAGCTTTCACCATCTTTAACCACATCATCTTTAAAAATCAGTTTTCCAGAATTATTACTGTTAGAGTAAGCTAGTTGTTGAATTGTTTGTTCATAATGTTGTTCAACAATATTAATCAACTGAAAGTATAGAGCAAAAGCTCGAGCTGCACGAATTGCGTCTTTGAGTTCGAGCTGTTCAATAAGCTGTACAATTTCTGAATCTAGAAAGTTAGAAGCTTGTCCTTCTGACGAGTTAACCGAGCGCATCTTGTCGAGTATATCCACCAATTCTTGGCCACACTCTTGCTTCAGCACTGATTCCCACAAGTCCTCTACCATCTTGATTCGATTCCGCAGAACCAAGTCTGAAGATGTTTGTGGCGGGTTTACTAAGCCCCTCTGTGTCATCATTTCTTCTGACTCTAGTAGTGAACTCATATTACCTATTCCTCAATAGCTGTGAATTATATCTGAATAAATGTATTCCTTGATACTTATGTTTCCCAAGTATTGGGATATAATAAATATCAAATTTTTTCAATTACTAGCATTTAGATTTTTCTCAAACGAGATTAGTTGTATATTTTTAACTTAGTTAAAGGCAGCAGTTTTACCAGCAACAAATATCCTGATACTCCAAACCAGAATCTTAACTCTCAAATTATGACGGTTTGCAGTATAAATTTGGATAACATAGCAGGCGCTTTTAGCCACATCCTGTTTGATAGAATGGCTATTTTCACGCCCGCACCTTAACTCAAAAATCCTACGAAACTATAATAATCAATAAAAGTTATGAATCTTTCGGATTTTGGGGAAAATTAAGCATTGGTAGGCGATCGCCCCGGAAGATTTCTTCACTATATAGGCCAATTTCTGGTAATAGCTCATTTATGGCTTTATTAGCTAACATAGCTAATAACACTGGCCCAGTGGCCAAGCTTAGTAAAAGTTCTGAGGAAATTTTGCTACTGGGGACTGTAACTGTAGGATTTCCAGAAGAATTTTCTCTAAAAGATTGCATGGATATCACCTCAGTAAAATTAGTAAAGTTTATATTTAATATGATCTATAGCAGGTGTAACAAGACTTAAGCGTCGATCAATAGGCTGTCCTAGCTAGCTTACGTTAGTCAACTGACCTAATCTCTATATTCTTTGTACCAGTATAGTACCTAAAAAGGCCAGTGTTAGGTCTCTCTGAGACTTTACTCTATGTTTCAGAGTTTTCCTCTGGTTCTTGATTCAGTTTTTGAAGGACTTTTTTAATAGTTTCGTGGAGGGCCTTCTGACTTTTAGCGATAAATATTAGTCTTTCTCAGAGAAACAGCATTTTATAACTGTACGATATTTTAGGCACATTAACCAAATGGTTTAAAAATGAATAAAGCTTCAGTGTTTTTGGAAAGAGGAGTCTGTAACCATGTTTTCTAGAGTGATACTGTTTAGTTGTATAAAATTAATATTTAATATTTAAAAAGACAAGAAGGCTATTAAAAAAGGTAATCTACATTCTTTGTATCTAAAATATATGACTTTAATTAAGTTTATAACTAGATCATAATCTAGAAAACATAATTAGGAGGTAAGTGCCAAGGTACAATCAATTACCAACTTTACTCTCTGTGATTTTTACAATATTAAGCACCTACACAGAATTAATTGCCTACTCTAATTCTCCGTAACGCTTGTTCCAGTCAAAAGGTTTCAACTTTGGCAAATGTGTAATTAATTTTGTGTACCTGCTTATTAAATATTTTATTGATTGATTTTGATAGAGGCTAAATTTTGTATATTTAGACTCAGATATATTTTCTATTCACCGATCCCTGTTCCCTAAATGTTAAATTAACTTTCACAGGTACTCTAAATGAATAGTCAATCCTATCAAGGGAGTCTCCCGCAGCAAGGAGAAGATGAAAGGGAATCAAACTATATTGACAGAAAATCGATCACCTCTAGAAAATTGGGCACAAGAAGCACTTGGACTTCTGGAAGTGCAAGTCCAGGTGAGATTGCGTGGCAATCACCTACATATTCTGTGCGAAGCTGAAAAATGTCCAGAAATGAATTTTGCACTTGACCAGTTTTCCCAAGCACTTAGTCAGGTCGATATCGAGTCTCTGCTACCTCCTAATCAACCTCGGATTTACCAGATGTTTCTGTGTGGCCGAACTTTGGGGCGTAGACGACCAGATTGGACAGTAAAACTTGATGGTCATAAGGTAGCAGTTAAGAGCCAATTGGTAAACCAACCATTAGAGCCTAATCATTCTCAAATAAATTCTGCTGCCCCACCAAAAGTAAATGGCTCTGTATCGCTTCGGGAATACTCAGAATATGACAATGACATTGAAGCTTTACCTCAAGAAAATTTAACAAATATAGTTCGTGAGCAAACCCCTACAGCTGATATAAATCATCACGATATCTCTGATTTACTGCCTAATCCTCCAATGACTTCTGTATTGGCAAAAGAGATATTAAAGGATAATAACCTATTTTCTTCCCCACCATTAAACCTAGATTCTATTTCTGCCAATGAAGAAAAGTCCCTCGGTCAGTTACAGGAGGAACCAGAAAGCGAGAACGAGAAAAAAGACAATCAAAATCTGCTTGAGTCTACCTTAACAGTTTCCTCTGAAAGATTAGCTCGATATGGCTATCCTGATGCAATAGCCAGCTATCTGAGTGAAATTTTAGGTGGGTTAGGAGTTTGCGTAAATGTCAATATCCGAGAAAAACAAGTTAAGGAAAAATTAACAGAAACAACCCCACAATTAGAACAACTTCAAACAGAAAACCTTGGCCAAATATCCCAAGTTAAAACCCAAAAAATATTATGGGTATCATGTGAAGCTGGTTATAGTCCCGATCCATCTCTATTAGCAGAGCCGATCGCCCAAAAACTCCGAGACCTCAACCTCAAAGATTTTCACGAGGCTCTAATTTCCCTGGTTGTTCAGGGTGAAGCAACACCTGACTGGATGTTGCGAGTGGATCTAACTCCACCGGATCTGATGCTCCAAGAGTGGGCAAGTTGGGGAGATATAGCAGCATTGGAAGAGTTGCTACAAAAAAAGATGACTGCTACGGGAGTAATAATTCGCGCTACTCTCAAAGAATCAACTCTACATTTATTTTGTAGCAATACTCAGAACTCAAACTTAGAAGCTCCAGAAAAACAAAAAACGATAGATGCGATCGCCTCATCATTATCTACTATTGCTCCTAGAGGTATACAAGCTGCTACCATTTATGGTTGTATCATCACCGATCCTAACCGCACAGAATCACCTTTATGGATAGATTGGTTAGACTTACCAGCATCCAAAAATTCCGATCTAGCTACTAGTGCTAAAGAATTGGCAAGTCAGGGAAACTATGAAGCTGTTAGTTTTCTGTTAAATAAATTACTTAACCCAGACTTAAATCACAAGCTGCAAACAGGTGGTATTCGGGTACTGCTGTTACCCAAGGGAGAACTACTCCACGTTATGAGTGAAGCTCCTACTTGTCCTTCTCAGTCAGACGTGGGACCACCTATTGCTAAGTTCTTGCGTCAGCTCCAAATTCCTGGAGTCAGTGGACTCAGGGTTTATGGTCGTCGTGCTGGTCAAAAATTGCCTTTGTGGCGGTACGGAATCAATTTTTCCGGTACTCGTCTGCATTCAGAAGTAGCTCCAGAGTTTGCTGCTTCTACAGACATAGATTTACTTTTGGGTAAAAGAGCAGATCGAGCTTTCCTTAACTTAACACCGGAAACAGTTGAAAAAACTGGTTGGAAAATGCTACCAGGTAGCAAGTACGGAGCAATAGCACAACTATCTACGGTGGTGCAAAATTTACTTATTGGTTCTCGTCTGTTTATTCCGAATGAGGAACATTTTGCCCAAGTTGGTAATTCATCTACATATAATCATGCTCGCAGTAGTAGAAGATGGGCTATGGCTATAGCTTATGCTACTTTTGGTATTTTGTTTACAGTACAAACTGATTTACAACTAGGTCAACTTTTGCAGCGAGTGGAAGCTGTTTCTAAATCAGATAATTGTCAGGGATCTGTTTGTCAAACTTCTACAGAAGTCACAGATGATTCTAGCTTAGTTTCCGATACTTCTGATACTTCAGAATCATCTTCTTATCCTAGCTTTAATAGCCCCCAATTAGATGAACAATTAGTTCGTTATCAGCAATATTTAGCAGTAGAAAAAAAGCTACCAGATATTTTAATTGTTGGTAGTTCTAGGGCATTAAGAGGAGTTAATCCGACTGTACTAGAAGAGAATTTAGCAGCAGCAGGATATACAAATTTAAAAGTATATAATTTTGGGGTAAATGGAGCTACAGTTCAAGTTGTAGATTTAATTGTCCGTAGAATTTTACCACCGGAACAATTGCCACCGTTAATTATATTTGCTGATGGAGTTAGAGCTGTTAATAGTGGAAGAGTTGACCGAACTTTTGATATAATTGCTGATTCTGAAGGTTATAAAGCAGTGGCAAAAGATACATTTAAAATTAATACAGATACATCAGAAAAATCAGTTAACTTTTGGGAAAATCTCCAGGAAAAAATGGGGGAAATATCAGTAACTTACCAACAACGTGATCGGCTCAAAAGTTTATTGATTTCAATTATTAATAATCCTACTAATTTACAGTTTTTACAGAAACAAGAAAAAGCTGAAAATGACAGTCTAGAAGCAGAAGATATTAGTCAACTTAATCAATTTCAAGATAACGGCTTTCTGCCAATTTCTATTCAGTTTAAACCGGAAAAGTATTATCAAAACTATGCCAAAGTTTCAGGTAAATACGATGCAGATTATGCTAACTTTCAGCTACCAGGAAAACAAACAGAAGCTTTGAAGAATTTGCTGGAGTATACTGAATCAATAGGTATAGATATTGTGTTTGTGAATATGCCTTTGACCGAAGCATATTTGGACACCGCACGAACTGCTTATGAGCTAAAATTTCAGGAATATATGCAGCAGCTGTCTGGAGAATATTCAAACTTTGTATTTCGGGATTTTGTTAGGGCATGGCCACAAGTTTATGATAACTTTTCTGACCCCAGTCATCTAAATATGTATGGAGCGATCGCTGTTTCTCAAAAGTTAGTTGAGGATAATAAAATTCCTTGGCAAAAGCCTTAATGTTTAAACTTATAACCAAGTAATTTAGCAATATTCTATAAAAATGGTATTACCAATTTGGTATTTAGAGGTATGAAAAAAGAAGTCACACCTCTATATTTCTAATCATGATATTTATCAAGACTCTGTGGATAACTTTTGCCCAATGCGAGGTTCTTTACCAGCAAAAATTCGCTGAATATTTGTCCGATGTCGCCAAATAACATAGAAACCAGCAGCGACCGCAAATATTTCATAAGGAAGTGGTTGATTTGAGAGCAACATCAACCCAGAAACAGCAACAGCACCACTAATAGAACTTAGAGACACAATGCGGGAAGTAGCCAAAACCAGAATAAAAACAGTAAGTGTTCCTAAACCGACAACCCAAGACATTGCTAATAAAATACCTAAGCTGGAAGCAACAGACTTACCACCTTTAAAACCAATCCACAAAGATTTACTATGACCCACTATAGCCATTAAACCTACTAAAATCACCATCCATTCTTTTGCCATCAAAATATCAGGTATTCCAGCAGCAATAGTTAACCCTTGAGCAAAATCAAAAGAGTAAATATACCTAACTAAAGCGATCGCTAAAACTCCCTTCAAAATATCAACAATTAACACCACCAACGCTGGCCATTTTCCCAAAGTTCTTAATACATTAGTTGCACCCGTAGAACCCGAACCTTGTTCGCGAATGTCGATTCCATAGAACCAGGAGCCAATCCAATACCCACTTGGAGTAGCTCCTAAGAGATAGGCAACAATTAATATTACCCCATTCAAAACTAACCAGTTAATCATTTTCTTATTCCTTTAAATTGAAGCATTGGTAAGAATCAAAAACTTAGGATAACTGAATAATTGATCCTAGATCCAGAATCGCTCAGATTGATCCTTTTGCCCGCTGCAATTAAAAAATTTTTATAGTTTATTAATAACTAATGAATGGGCATTTATCCTCTGGTCAGTTTTGAATTTAATTTTGACAATTGTGGTAAGGTCTCATCTTAATTATACTATTTTCAAAAAATATTGCTACATTGGCTGTTTTATAGGTGTTAGGTGTTGGGTGTTATACCAAAGGAGGAGAGTGTGGGAAGTGTGGGAAGTGTGGGAAGTACAGGACTCAAAAAATATAGAGTTGCAAATATTCTCTGACGACAAAGAATTAGCCCTGCCGCTGGATACCCGAAAGTTAACAAGCTATAGTAACCCCAAATAGGTTGTAAGATTTTATCCTAGGGGTTTACTATCCAAACCCAAGTGAAAAGGGGATTTGGATACCAAACCCCTACAGTTTTTTTTAACAAATTAGGGCTGGCCGAATAAAGCTATAAGTTATGATAGCTAAGGCTTGTAGAGCTTTTTATCTTCAATTTATCTCCTAGTTATGGGCTGCTTATTGGCCTCAAAATCCGAAAATTTGCTGGTGAAATTCCAGAAAATTTCTTCACATAAAATGGCCGAAAGCGTCGCCTGTTCAACCCATCTCCGCGTTTGGTGCGTCCCCGTCTCCCCGTGTCCTACCGCTACCAACCAATTTTTTTCAGCACACCCAAATTATTTAGGATTGCTACATCAGCTATTAGCTAAAATCGGGTGGGTTTCAATCCCCCATCATACCCCTTGAGAGCTGATGGCTGAGTGCTGAGTGCTGAGTGCTATTTCAATCAAAACAATAATGATTAGTGAAAATTAAAATCTGTCCACTGAGTTTTGAGATAGAGGTTCAGGAGCAAAGGCCAACCAAAGCGGAAACTGTAACATAGAAAGACTAACTTTATCTTCTGTATCATCAATCACAATCATTGGTAATTTTCCTTGCTTGATTAAACGATCAGCTTTTTGGGCCAATACTTCGGCATCTTCAAACAAAGCTACACCCCTATCTGCGCTAAAATCACGGCGGTCAATGCCAAGACAATCCTGCAAACCTCGTCGCCACTCTCCCAAACGTTCAGGAGAATTCGCCAGCACCAAAGTCCGAACCCGCGTACCGTACAAATCTCTAAGTACAGAAATAATCCCAGAAGCGACCAAAATATTTTGCAAGCGACTGCCCATATTACGAAGGGCACCACGGCCACCCTGGGTAAAAAACCAATTTGAAACTCGTTCTGCGTGAATAGGCTCAAATGTACGGCGTAGTTGCCAAGGTGGCCCATAATAATCGGGCATATTCCGGTATTGGTCAAGAATTCGGCGAATTTGTCTTGTCTGTTCCTCAAAACCTATTTCGGCAAATTGGGGATTGACAGAATCTGAAACAGAGGGAGCAGAATGTTCAACCACAGGTATTGGAGCTTCCTGTGTCGGTGGGACTAATTCTAACTGTTCGGCTGCTGTAGCTAAGTCCTGCAAACTACCCACCAAATAATCTTTAAAACCCTGAATTCTAATTGCCAAATCCTGAGAAGTTCCGGCAAAAGTTGTTCGCATTTCTTTCTGAATACGTTCTTTGCGACGCTGTAATTTTTCTACCTCTATTTGTAATCCTTGTCTGCGTTGTTCTAACTGACTCAAAGCTTCAGGTACTAAACGCCCCATAGCTTCTGTTTGCGCCATCATTTCTTGCTGTAATTTGGCTTTAGTTCCTTGTAGAGCAGCTATTTCTGCTTTCAAACTCTGTTTTTGGTCTTGGAGTTTGGTAACTTGGGTTGCTAGCTCTGTTTCAGTATTCTCAATTATTGGGCTTGTTGGTTGTGCCTCTGGAACTGGTGAAATTTCTGGCTCTTCTGTAAAATTGGCATACTCTTCAGTATTATCATCAGTATAATTATCTACTGGCTGACTTATACCATCATCAAATGACTGAGCTGCTTGGTCATCAGCAGCAGTGGGCTGAATATCAACTTCTTCATCTTGGTCCCAAGGAGAAGTTACAACTTCATTATCTTGGTCCCAAGGAGAGGGCACAACTTCATTTAAGTTATAGGAAGTAGCTGGAATTTCTGGGGATTTTTCTTTTTGTTGTTGTGGTTGAGTTTCGTCTGAGTGCATCATCAAATTATAGAAAATTCTGAGAACTTTAGGGTTATTGGAGTGTCAAATATCCACACTAATATATGATTTTCAGTAAGGCATTCACAGATTTAGAAATCATACAATCTAAATCAATTCAAGTTGTTAGTTAGAGAGAACTGTTAGACTTTAGGAAATCAACAAATTATAATATCATGCCTTAGTTGAATTAAAACTGTTTTTTGACGCTCGCTATCTAATAGCATTTTCAAAAAATCTTGTTACATTCCTTCGTTTCTAGGTGGTAGGTTTTAGGTGTTAGGAATTAAATAGAACAAGTGTAAATAGGGTTTACTGAATAAAGCTATAAGTTAGGATAGCTAAGGATTTTAGAGCTTTTTATCTTCAATTTATCTCCTATTTATTGGCTATTATTGGCCTCAAAATACTAAAATTTGCTACTGGAATTCCAGAAAATTTATTCACATAAAATGGCCGAAACCGTCGCCTGTTCCCCCCATCTCCACGTCTGGTGCGTCCCTGTATCCTGCCCCTACCAACCAATTTTTTCAGCAGACCCTAAATATTCCTATCCTTTGGTGTCAGGATTTTACTGTAACAACTCCCCGGAGTTTATCCTCGCGTAGGCGGGGGCGACGGCATGGCTTTATTGAATTTGGTATAAATTATCTAAATTAAGTTGCTTTAGAGAAATTTTTACCTAATAACTGAAGTGTGGATTTATAACTTAAATGTGTAATTTATTCTTGATTTTGTGAAATATGCTTTTCGAGGCAAGTCTTCAGCATTTCTGGGTCGAAAATAATTGGTAAAAGATGAATACTTTTAACTTCTCTAAAGTAAAACAAAATTGGCACAGGAGACCAGAATATTTCCCAGTTTAGCCAATCTTGATAGGGAAAATGTCGCAGTAATTTTTCCGAAAGGTATACTTCTAGAGCTGTATCAGTGAACTTTAAGCGAAGAGTAGTTGCTTGAAACAATAGAAATAGTCCTAAAACAGCGATCGCTAAACCAAGCCACTTTTGCCAAAAGGCCAAAGGCAATGCTGCAACGATTAAAACCAAAGGAATTTTATAACTAGGAGCAAGTTCTATAGTTTCTGAGGATTTAGAAGTAGATGTAGTAGTCATGGTTTTATATATATTTATTCAACAAATTATTCAAAAAATTCTTCAACAAAGACGATTCAGTATCTATTTTAAAGGCTAGAAATTGATTCCATCTTAAAATCCTTCCATCATAGCCCCACCAATACCCTGGAACATTGCCCAAGATAGAAAGAAATTGAAAACAAAGATAGATATTAAGGTTGTAACAACAGCTGTAGTGGTAGATTTGCCAACTCCTTTAGCTCCGCCAGTAGTAGTCAAACCCCAGCTTGTACCGATTACAGCAATTAAAGCACCAAATACCATTGATTTAGCCAGTCCACTACACAAATCCCAAATATCAAGCAATTCGTGAACAGAGTCTATAAACATACTCTGGGAAATATTATATAGATTCACTGCAATTAGCAAACCACCGAGTATCGCAGCGATTAAACATAATAATGTCAAGATTGGCATCATTACACCGCAAGCAATGACGCGAGGAATGACCAGATAATCAACTGGGTCAGTTTTTAGCATATATAGAGCATCTATTTGCTCTGTGACTTTCATAGTGCCAATTTCTGCTGCAAATGCTGAACCAACTCGCCCTGCGACAACCACTGCTGTTAATACGGGGCCTAATTCTCTAGTTAAAGTTACGGCCAACAAACCCCCTACTACATTTGCTGCTCCAAAAGCGATAAACTCTCGTGCTACCTGAATAGTAAAAACCATTCCGACAAAAGTAGCTGTCAACAAGACAATTAGCAAAGATTGAGGGCCAACTATCATCATTTGATCAATAGTGTTACGGCGATTAATTTTACCCTGGAGCAAATGAAAAACTACTTGGCCTGCTAAATATATTGCAGCCAAGGCCCTTTTTCCCCATGAGCCTAAATTCAATCGAAAGGTAATTTTACTCAATTTTTACTCAACCAGCTCTAAAGTTACAATATACTCTCTTGTCAATCAATAGTAGACCACAGTAGGGACGTTCCATGGAATATCCCTACAGGGTTTTGTGGTGTTGTTCAATCAAGGTATGAAAATAAAAATTGAACAATCTCAACTATTTGTTATTCGGCGTTGCTGAATCAAGGTATGAAAATAAAAATTGAACAATCTCAACTATTTGTTATTCAATAGTTTAGCAATTACCAATAAACATAAATCATACTCAAAATCAGCAACACCTGTTATTCAATAGTTTAGCAATTACCAAAAAATACAAATCATACCCTAATTTACCAACGCCGGTTTTGTTTATGGCGATGTGGTTCATCAAGAGCGAAAACCGCTGTAATTTCCCACCCTTCCCACACCTCCCACCCTTCCCATCCTTCCCACCGTCTACTCACGTTTCCACTCAGCAATATTCCACGTTCTCAAATCCCAGGAAGTTAACTCAACACCAACAATACTATTACTAACTCCCACTACCTCAGCGCGAGCAACTACTGGGATAGCTATTACCTCCTCGACTAACATATCGTTCATCTGAATCAAAAGTTGTTGTCGCTTTTGGGGGTCTAACTCATTTGTAGACTGTTGCCAGAGCTGGTCATATTTAGGATTACAATAACGAGAAACATTATCCCCACTCCAGTTATTAGAGCGATCGGGAATAGTATCGCAAGTGTAATACTTCATATAAGCACCAGGGTCGGGGCTAGTATTGCCAGTGGTAAACATTTCCAAGTCAGCAGCAAAACGTCCGGTGGTGTCAGTATTTGCAGGGTCGCCACCAAAAAAGATGCTGGCATCAATACTTTTTAATTCCACTCCCACGCCAATAGACTCTAGCGCTTGTTTAACTATTTCCTGAGTTTTTTGGCGTAGGGGATTAACTGAAGTTTGAAATAATACGGTCATTTCTACTCCATTTTTATCCCGGATACCATTCCCGTTGCTATCTTCCCATCCTGCCTCATCTAATAATACTGCTGCTTTTTCTAGATTAAATTCATACTTCGTATTGGGAGAATTAAACTGTTGGGGTGCTACCAGAAGATTAGCAGTAGGTTTGCCAGTATCACCATAAAGGCGATCGCCAATGGTTTCCCTGTCAACTACTAAGTTAAATGCTTGACGCACCTGTGGGTTAGTAAAGAAAGGATGAGTAAATTCTACACTAGAACCTTGTTTGGGGTCAGAAAGATTAAGATGAATACGTTCAACTTGAGGACCAAAAATTCCTACTACTTGACCTTTACCTGTTGCTTCTAGTTGCTGCAATATTGGTGCTTCCACCTGGAGGTTATAAGCAAAGTCAGCATCTCCGGTTTGCAAAACTGCTCGCGCTGCTGAAGTCGCATCTCCCCCACCTTTTAATTCGATGCGTTGAAAGTGGGGTTGGTTTGACTGCCAATATTCAGGGTTAGGTTCATAGACTATTGTATCTCCTGGTTTAAATTCCACAACGCGATAAGCACCCGTACCCACTGGCATTAAATTCGCGGGTGCTTGTCTGGAGTTTGCACCGTTATATTCGCTGAATTTATGGCGCGGTAAAATCATTCCTTGTGTACCGATAAAAACTAGATTCCAGCCTGGAGTGACATCTTTGAAATTAACTTTTACCGTGTAGTCGTCAATAGCTTCGACACTAGAAATAATATTGTAAGTTGCTGTTGTATTAGCGCCAACGTTGGGGTTGGAGATAAATTGATATGTAAAGACAACATCGGCAGCGGTGAAGGGAGTGCCATCAGACCATTTGATGTTTTGTTTGAGTTTCCAGGTGACTGATTTTCCATCCTCTGCTATCCCACCGTTTTCTCTGGTGGGAATTTCTGCTGCTAGAAATGGGATGAGTTGACCGTTATTATCGTAACTGGCTAGGGGTTCTAGGGTGATGCGACTGGCTTCAGCATCTTTGTAACCGTTGGATAAATGGGGGTTGAGAATAGTGGGTGCTTGCCAGTAGAGGAGTTTGAGGGTGTCGGTTTGGTTGGTTGTTGGTGGGTTTGGTTGGGGGGAGCAGGCGACTATTGAGAGAATGGTTAGGAGAATATAGGGTAGGTTTTTGAGGGATTTTTTCATTGGGAAATATGTAATGAGAACGGCGTTTAATAATTAATAATACCAAATTCAATCAAGATTGTTACAGTAAAATCCGGACACCAAAGGACATGAATATTTACACTTGTGATTTTTCATCCCTACCACCTAACACCTAACACCTAACACCTAGAAACGAACCAATGTAGCAATATTTTTTGAAAATGGTATTGTATTATAATTACAGCGCTTTTCCTGCACGCTACCCTGTAGGGACATTGCATGCAACGTCCCTACAGGGTTGTGGTAATGACGATGTGGTTTATTGACCTAAAAACTGCTGTAATAATTAATTATTAATTATTACGTCTTCTTGAAATAGATAATATTGTAGTAGTGCGTTGCAACGCACCATTCATATTAGATGGTGCGTTACGACGGATTTTTAGATCGTTTTCGAGAGCTAATAAATTTTCTCTGTCTAACGCACCCTACTGGATTGACACATCTAAAATGGTGCGTGGCGACGGATAGCTAAATCCCTTTAATAGTTTAAATTTAAGCCGTCTAACGAACCCTACAATTTTGCACAAAATTAACTGTGTCGGTCTACTACAATAATGTGCTGTTTAATTGACAGATGAATACTTTGGCTCATCTTTACCGTCTTGCTTTCCGTTGGTAAAGTCAGAGAAATTTTGCACAGATAATGATCGCTGGGGAATACCAATACCTATTCCTTCGCGATCAAATGCTTCTTTGACTCGCAGACGAAACTCCCGCCCCACTGTCCACTGTTGCAATGGCGGTGTTTTGATCCACACCCGAATTAATATTCCACTGTGGAAAACTTCCTCAACTCCTAAAACTGCTGCCGGTTCGATAAAACTATCTTGCCATTCTACTTCATTCTGCATTGTTTCTGCTACTGACTGAATTACTTCCATAGCTTTTCTGATGTCAGCGTCGTAAGCTATTTGAATCGTAAAATTAACGCGAGACCAATTTTTGGTAAGATTTTTGATAGTAGTAATGGAACGATGGGGAATCACAATTAGTTCTCCATCCCCACTCCGCAATAAAGTCATATACAGGTTCATTTTCTCCACAAAACCAGCCTCACCAGCAATATCGACAACATCGCCCACAGTATAGTTATCGTTTAGAAAAATCAACGCTCCTGCAATGATGTCTGTAACTATATTTTGAGACAGATAACCAACAACCAGAGCAATAACCCCTGCACTCGCTAATACCTGAGTCGCGATCCCAAATTGTTCGGCGGTTAAGATAATAGCAAGTATCCAAAACATTATTGATGTCATACTTGTAAGTGCAGCAGAATAAGTAGATACTCGCGAAGAGTATCGTGCTGAGTTAGGATTTTCTAGTTGTGCATTTTTTGCCCACCTATGCAATAACAACTCAATTATATAATCAATAACTTTATCTGCCAAACTCACAAATACCCAGATTCCTAATATACTGATAGTATTTATAATCGCTACAACACCTATTGCACGAGTTTGGTAGTATATGACTAGAGTAAAACCTATTCCCCATCCCCAAATAAATACTTGCACCCATTGCAACAAGCGTCGGAAAAATATTACAATATTTAGTTGTTGTTTGAGAATATTCTGTTGTTTGAGGGATATTTTTGGTATGATTTGCCAAATTAACTTTTGCTGAATATTCAGTAATATTTGATTGGCTTTTGCTGAGTTGAGGACAATATTTGCATTTGTCTTTTCCGATATATTGGAGTTGGTAGCAGGGGCATTTTGTTGTTTATCTACCTCCAATTTTAACTGGGATGCTATCGCTTTTAAATCTTCTGCTTTAGAAAATTCTGGATCGATACTTACAGAGCTTTCTAATATTTTTAGTTGACGTTTTATAGCTAAATAATAATTTTCACAAAGTTTTTGCAACCAGAATACCCCTAAGCTGAGTAAGGTTGCCACTCCAATAAACATGATACTTCTTTTCAGGTTATTATATCTTTCCTCCCCACTAGCAGTACGTTCTTTTAATGCTTGAAGAATTGTATTTGTAATTATATTTTTCCATTCTTGAGCTAGCTGTTTTTGAGTTTTATTGTAATATAAAATATCTGCTTTGGTCACAGTTAAAATTGTGGTCTGTGGCGCACCAAACTGCTGTGGAAAAATGATGACTGTTTCACCATTAAGAACGGATACCTGAATTTCTGGACTATTAGGGTGAATATCTAGGTTATTCTCTTCAATAGCATAATTTTCTGCAACTGGAGTTTGATCATTGAGGATAGATTTATTTATTTCTTTAGTATTAGGCTGAATATTTTTATTATCCTCAATCTCAGGACTTTCTATAACTTTTGTTTGTAGATTTTTACTCCGAGTCAGGGCTAGTTCCAGAAATTTTTTAAGTTCATTTTGGATAAGTTTTGCCCTGCTATCTACTGGTAAAATATTATCTGGGTCTTGCAAGTCTATCGGATATGAAGCTACCTCAAATATAGGAACACCGTTGAACCAGACTCTACTACATTGAAAATTACCACAGTTATAAGGTCGATTAAAAAAATCTACAAGATTATTTGGACTGTTAGTTGACTCGGTATTGAGAAAAGGAATTTGTCCCGAAGCTATAGGAGTCCAACTTATTGTCAGAATAAATGATAAAAAAGTTAGGATAATAAACTTAATTAAACGATTGACTTTACCTAGAAACCAAGGGGTGACAAACCAGATACTCCGAGGCTTAAATATTTGTGGTTTACGGGTGGACATTTTATCCTATTCTGATAAATGTGAAAGTTTTTAAATTTAATCAGGAATAGGATAGCACAGTGGGGGGTTGTGAAACTTGTTATTGAAATACTAACTACTAAAAATCATACAATCATTCACCAATGCTGGGTTTTCAAGGTTGAGATTTTGCTTCTAAAATTTTAGGGGTTAATGGGTTGCGGTACATCCAGTAATTGAGGTAGGAAAAAATGACTAATACTATTAAACTGGAACAAAGAGCAATCGGTCTTAAAGGAATTAGGATTAAAGAGGTAATCACTTCTATAAAAATTAGAACTATCAATATATTGGCAATAGTTTCGCGAGGTAACAGATTACAAAACATTGCACCCACGGGAGCGCCGACGACAACTACCGGAATTGCTGCCAACCAATAACTGCGTACTGGGTCTGTAAAATCTTGGAAGACAAAGACTTGTAAACCAAATCCAACTACAGCGTTGATCGCCATTAAAATCACAGAAGTGGGGGTTGCTACTTTTTCACAAAAGCGAAACAGCAATACCATTACTGAAAATATACAAATATCAATGCCATTACCTGCTAGACCGCTCATTATTCCCCCTAAGAGTCCGGCAAGTAAGACAATGCTTTGTTCTCGAATTGTCCAAGTAGGTATGGTTAAATAAGGGTATCTGGCTTCTCGGTTCAATACCAATAAAGTAATGGCAAAGCTGGTAAGCATAACGGTAAAAGAGATTTTGATGATATCTGGGGGTAATATCGGTGCTAATAACCCATATCCGAGAAAGATGCCCAGAAAACCGCCTAAAGAACCCCAACGAATTACTTGCCATTCTACTTGAATTCCGGTGAAATAAATGGCGAGGGAGGCAGCACTCATGCCCACACTTTGAATGGCGAGGGAAAATATTTTGGCATCTTGGGGAGGAATATGCAAAATTTTGGTAAATATAGGAAAGGCAACGGCCCCTCCTCCGAGACTGGTTCCTCCTGCGATCGCTGACCCTAATACCATTGTCACGGCTATTTGCCAATACTCAGACATATAGGAAAATGCGTCTTTGCCACCAAGTAGGGTGAACCATGCAGTCCAGACTATGATTGCAATCAATATCAGAATCGTGCGTTTTGAACTAGAAAGTTGTGCTAAATAACTTAACAGATGATCTTTCATTTTTTAAATAATACCTTTGACAGGTATTGAATGCTAATTGTTATCAAAAAAATCAACATAAGCGTGGAAAATAAACATTCTTTTTCACGCCTATGTCTAATTTTAAGAAAAGAAAAAAAAGTATCTTTACGGGGATTTTTTTAAGTTATCATCATCGTTATATCTAACTAGAGAGGTTCGGAAAAACCAAAACCTTTCTAGATTTTATTTGATGATTGAGTTAGTTTTCATTAGGAAATGAGCTTAATGGTTTTTCTCCCGGATCATCAATATTACCGTTACCATTGGTAGGATAATTTTGGAAAGCCAGAGATTGTTGCGGCATTCCGATCGCAATGTCTTCTTGCTCGAAAGCTTGTTTAATTCGCAAACGGAATTCCCGCCCTACTGCAAACTGTTGTATCGGTCCAGTTTTAATCCAAACCTGAATTAATAGTCCTCTATGGGAAATATTATCTACTCCTAATATAGACGCAGGTTCTAATATTTTATCCTGCCATTCAGGTTCGCTGCGCATTTGTTCTGATACTTCTCGGATTACTTCTAGCGCTCTTCTCGCATCTGCACTGTAGGCAATTTCCACTAAGAAATCTACACGAGACCATTCTTTTGTCAAGTTTTGCACTACCTCAAAACTACCATTGGGAACTGTAATTAACCGCCCTTCTGCACCTCGCAGTTGGGTTAAATACAGATTCATGTGTTCGACAAAACCTGCTACATCTCCAATTTGAATGATATCTCCCACTGCATATTGATCCGTCCACAAAATCAAACAACCATTGATCACATGATCAACTTTGGGTTTGAAAACGTAGGTTGCTACCACACCAATAATTCCGGCTCCTGCTAAGGAAAAACCTAATGCTTGTACCGTCAAGAAAATAGCAATGATATAAATTAGAAAACTAGTTGCCTGGATGATAGCATTGGAGTAGGTATTGACTCTTTTGGTATATCTTTCTGGCATGGTGGAGCTAAGTTGTGCTTCTGTTGCCCACTTGTTTAAGGAAAAGTCAATCATGAAGTGACTGGCTTTGTCTATTACACTTGCAACCACCCAAATTAATAGAATTTGCACATATTGTGAGAGGATAAACCAGAATAAAGCGCGAGTCTCCGGGAATATCGCTAAAATTAAACTAATTCCTCCTACCCAGATAAATACCTGTACCCACAGCAGCAGTTGCCATACTAAAACAGCTATATTTTTTTGTTGTTTTAAAATGAATTGTTCCTTCAAGAAAACTTTTGGCAAGGTTTGCCATATGTTTTCCAATTGAGTGGCAAAGGCTAGGGGCGCGTTTTCTACCATTGCCATAAACATAGTAGGAGAAACAGTTTTTAGTTGATTATTTATAACTGCTCTTTTATTGGTTTTGACTGATGTTTGGGGTTGATTAGCTTGGTTTGATTCTGAAGTCGATTTCAGATTTTCCCCTGATATTTCTTCGGGGTTAATTTTTAATGCTTCATCTAATTCTTTGAGTTGTTTCCTCAAGTTTTGAATTTTGGTTTTCAAGCGTTTGTGTATCCATTGTAAGCCCCAAGAAAATAAGATTGCTGCTAAAATAATTAGGGAAATTTGTAGAGGAATTACCCAAGGCTTTTGAGTATAATATTCTTGTTGTTTTAAGAATTGACTAAATTGTTTTTGGATTCGTGTTTGCCAAATTTTTGCCAACTCTCTTTCATCATTAGCGAAGTTAGCAATCACATCATATTTTGTGACTGTGAGCAGAGTTTGTTGTCTGATTCCTGGCTGTTGGGGAACAAATAAAACTGTTAGATTGTTGAGAGTTCCTATTTCAATTTTTGGTGTTTTAGGATGAAAATTGAGATTTTGAGCGTTTACTTGAGAATTAACATTATTCAGATCTTCAGGAGTAAGTTTTTTAGTGATTGTTTTTAGTTGATTAAGATTAGGTCGTAATGTTGATATATTTTGTGACTGAGATTGTCCAGTTTCTATAGTTTCTCGCTGTTGATTTTCCGGTTTAAATTCTTGATTTACGTTAGTTTTAACTTGAGTTATTGGTTTTAAAACTTGTTGGAGATTGATTTCTACAGTTTTAGCTCGCTGTTCAACTGTTTTGATAGTAGAATCTTGATTTTCTGCTTCTCTTGGTGGGGTAGCTAGAGTTAATATATGTTGCCCATTGAACCACACTTTACTACACATTAAGTTGCCACATTTGTATGGTCTATTAAACCATTCAAATACCAGTTGATTATTCTCTGGTGTTTCTATTGTAGGAAAAAATGGTATTTGACTAAGGGCAGCAGGAACCCAGGTAATTGTAATGGCAAAAGTTAATAATGTAGTCAGAATAAATCTGCTAGTTGAACGAAATTTTCTACCACTTTTAGCCTGTTTTTTTCTAGTGTTACCGTTGATATTTTTGAACAGATTTTGGAAGAATTTAGTTTTTATTATATTTATCATAAGTTGATTATACCTTTGACAAAATTAGTCGCTTTAAAGCCATTATTTGAGTTAATTACTAATAACAATGACTAAGATAAATTTACCCTAGCATATTACTAATGATTACCGTTAGATAGCTTATAGCAGTTTTTACCCTAGTGAGGTACATCAATGATCCCCCGCGCATCCCCCTTAAAAAGGGGGACTTCCAGTTCCCCCCTTGATCCCCCTCCCGTCCCCCTTGGGAAGGGGGAAGCCAAATGTTGCTGCGCTTTTGGTTGAACGGGGGTTAGGGGGGATCTACAGCAGCGTACCTCACTAGCTTGGGAAATGCTATATCATAACTTGATGTTTTTGACAAAAAATAATTGGTAATAATATATATGGCTATATAATCTAAGTTATGGTGTTACTATGGTAATTATTCAGGCTTATTGCCACATTTTTATAAGTTATTCTAAATTTATTGTGGGAAAATATTAGTTACTTAGATAAGGTTTAAAGCAAGAGAAGTATTTAAAGTACCAGTAAAAAAATCTATCTTGAGATATAGCTAAACTAACCCGAAAATCTTGACGATTTAGTATTAAATAAAAATTGGGTAAATTTATTGTAGATGGCGTTTAAAAAAAAGCATTACTGAGGTTTTTATCTCAAATACGGTAGCATTGGTCTAATTAGATAGTTATAGATGTATAGATATATAGATATAGGTGGGAGCCATTTTTATGGTAAATATGATGATGCAACAACAGCTCAGGGTATAGCAAAAATGATTGAGTATTGCTTAAATGAAGGGCAAAAGGTAAGTGCTGATTTAGGTTATATTCCACTACCTGATAATATTCGTCAAAAAGTTGCAGAAATGGCAGATAAAATTAGTCCTAACTACAACATCAAGCTTCAATATGTGTAAAACTCAAAAAGTGTAAAGTTAGTTTGAGATGTGAAAGTTTTGATGAGATGGGTAGAGAGTCGGAACTTATTTTGGATAAAGTTTCTCTGGTCATCAGATCAGGATTTGCAATTTTGCATTTGTTCTCCGTGATACCTAACACCTCGAAATAAACTACTGTAGGAATATTTTATAGAAATTGTGTAGGTAGGTTTCAACAATTGATAATTGATAATGGATAATTGATAATTACCTCTCCTTGAAAGGAAGAGGATTCAATCAAAGGAAAATTTTTTCTTGTTTCTCCTTTAAAGGAGAGGCTTTAGACCAAATTTTTCGGTAAAAAATATAAAACCAAGAGACAAGTATGGGATGAGGTGAGAGAAATTGGCAGGGCTATTTCATTCTCAACTGTGCCATTTTGTGTATTTACGAAAATACCTTATTTTGAGCTTTATAAAATTTATCTTTTCCTACCTGAAAGTAAGTAAATTCATGCTCAAAATCTAGAATGAAATGACCCTGTAAATTGGTGAGAGAAATTATTTAATTTTGATTCTCTGTTATCTCTCACATCATTTTATCTAGAGTTTTACTGATTTATTTGTATTCAATTATTCTACTCGCTGCCAATTTTTTATATCCCAAGTATTAGCATCCCAAGGTGAACCCTCAACTCCGACTAAACTATTACTAATACCTTGAGCATTAGCACGATGAACTATTGGCATAACTGCAATATCTTCATACAATAATTCATCCATTTGTTTAATTAACTCGGCGCGTTTTTCTGGGTTAAGTTCGGTAGTTGCTTGTTGCCAGAGTTTATCGTATTCAGGATTACAATAACGGGCATAATTTGGAGACTGCCAATTATTCTTTTTCTGAGCAATTTCTGCACAAGTCCACCATTTTAAATGTGGTTCTGGGTCGGGGCTGTCATTACCTGTAAAAAATTCCTGTAAGTCAGCATAAAAGTGATTTAATGTATCTGTATTAGCGGGGTCGCCAGAAAAGAAAATACTAGGGTCAATACTTTTAAGTTCTACTTCTATACCTAAAGATTGTAATGCTTGTTTGACAATTTCTTGAGTTTTTTGGCGCACCGGGTTAACTGATGTTTGAAACAATACTTTCATCTCGACTCCATCTTTATCCCGAATGCCGTTATTATTAGTATCTAGCCAACCAACTTCATCTAATAATTTTGCTGCTTTTTCTAGGTTAAATTCATAGGTAATTTTTTCAGATTTATAAATTTGAGGAGAGACAATTAATTGAGCCGTAGGACGACCTGTGGAGCCATATAATTGTTTACTAATATTCTCCCGGTCAATAGCTAAATTAAAAGCTTCACGAACCCGGCGATCGCTAAAGAAAGGATGAGGAAATTCTACACTTGCTTTCTCACCATTTGCTGCTGCTTTATTAGGGTCAGAAAAGTTAAACATAATCCGCTCAACATAAGGACCAAAATTAGTAACTACTTTTCCTTTTCCTGCTGCTTCTAATTGCTTCAAAATATTAGCTTCAACCTGCAAATTATAAGCATAATCAGCATCTCCTGTTTGTAAAACTGCCCGCGCTGCAGAAGTAGCATCTCCTCCACCTTTTAGTTCTACTCTTTGGAAAAAAGGTTTGCCAACTTCCCAATAATTCGGATTAGGTTCATAAATAATAATATCTCCCGGTTTAAACTCTATAACTTGATAAGCACCTGCACCAATAGGTTGTTGATTCGCGGGTGCTTCTCTCACATTTTTACCATTATATTTCTCAAAAATATGTTTAGGTAAAACCATCCCATTTTGACCTGTAAATGGCACCGACCAACCGGGAGTAATATCTTTAAAAGTAACTTTAACTGTATAGTCATCCAAAGCTTCTACTTTTTCAATTCCAGAATAATATTCAGCACTAGCAGCAGCCACATCTGGATTAGTAATAAACTGATAAGTAAAAACTACATCTTCTGCTGTAAATTTTTCCCCATCCGACCATTTCACATTATCTTTTAACTTCCAAATAACAGACTTACCATCCTTGGCAACACCGCCATTTTCTACAGTGGGAATTTCGGCAGCCAAAAAAGGAATTAATTTGTCATTTTTATCGTAACTTGCTAAAGGTTCATAAACTATTCGTGCTGCGTCAAAATCTTTAAAACCTGTAGCTAAATGAGGATTAAGAATTGTTGGTGCTTGCCAATAAAGCAATTTTAAGACATTACTATTTCCTGTTGAGGTAGAAGTTTGATTTTCAACATTTGTGCAAGATGCAAATAATAATGTACATAAAAGTGAGACAAATACTAAAGGTAAAAATAGACGGTAAATTTTGACTCGTTGCCCGATAAAATTTAGTTGCATTGACAGATTTTATTGATTGTAATTTGTTCATGTTGTCCTATTATACCGTCTTGAAGCTATTTGACTAATTTTTCTAACTAGCTTAAATAAAAAGTAGGGCGTGTAAACACCCTACTTTCACTTAATTAACTAGATTTAATTTTTGGCTTTGTTGCTAAAATTAGCCGATATTTACTTTGACAACTTTATTCTTTTCCGATTCAGCTTTGGGTAAATATAGATTCAAAATGCCATCTTTATATTCGGCTTTTACCTGGTCATTTTGAATTCTGGTGGGTAAGG
>JAAUYJ010086233.1_pt1 | contig 25341 bp, 21 predicted proteins | sample 7278031 | NCBI WGS metagenome assembly JAAUYJ01 (sample SAMN14350222, study PRJNA611818) | marine sediment metagenome | isolation source: surface marine sediment (1.8m) | place: French Polynesia: Moorea | collected 2018-08 | reverse complement strand
CTCTAAGTCGTTTTAGGAGTCGTCTCTTATCTATCGGTTGGTTAGTCGCTGCTTCTCTGTTTTTTTATGGATACTGGAATCCTAAATATCTACTGTTGATTCTTGCTTCCATTATTTTCAATTATTATCTAGGCAATCTAATCAATCAACAAACCAAAAATAAGTCATTTGCTTCTCAATTATTACTTATCGGAATTGTTGTTAACTTGGGCTGTATAGGATATTTTAAATATGCACATTTTTTTGTCAACAACCTAAATATATTATTAGGGAATAATTTTTTAAATTTTAATTTAGAAAATATTATATTGCCCCTAGGTATTTCATTTTTTACCTTCCAACAAATTGCATATTTAGTCGATTCTTATCAGGAAAAATTAAAAAACAGTAGCTTTTTGAATTATTGTTTATTTGTTACTTTTTTCCCTCAATTAATAGCAGGACCAATTGTTCATTATCAGGAGATGATTCCGCAATTTGAAAAAAAAGAAACCTATGCTGTAAATTGGAATAATATTGCCATTGGACTTTCTATATTTTCTATAGGCTTATTTAAAAAAGTTGTCTTAGCAGATAGTATTGCTATCTATGCAAATCCTATCTTTAGCGCAGCCGAATCGAGTCAATCTTTAACCTTTTTATCTGCCTGGTTAGGTGCTTTAGCTTATACTTTCCAATTATACTTTGATTTTTCTGGTTATGCGGATATGGCGATTGGTATTGCCCGTATCTTTGGTATTATATTGCCTTTAAACTTTTATTCTCCTTATAAATCGGTTAATATTACTGAATTTTGGAGACGATGGCACATGACGCTATCCCGCTTTTTAAGAGACTATTTATACATCCCATTAGGGGGAAATCGTCAAGGTATAATTAGACGATATATTAACTTACTGATAACTATGTTATTAGGAGGACTTTGGCATGGTGCAGGATGGACATTTATAATTTGGGGAGGACTTCATGGGTGTTATCTTGTGATTAATCATGGATGGCATAATTTTCGTAGTAATATCTTAAAACAGGACTTAAAAAAGTCAACTATTTTTGGTCAAATAATGGGTCAAATAATAACTTTTTTCGCAGTTGTTATTACTTGGGTATTTTTTCGGGCCACAAGTCTAGACGGTGCTTTACATATGTCACAATCCATGTTAGGAATGAATGGATTTTCTTTTTCAAGCAATGGGTTTGATTTTCCCAAAAAGTTGTTTATTGTTCTATTTTTTATTATTATCTTTTTACCCAATACTCAAGAAATAATGAAAGACTATAACCCTTCAATTCTAACTTATAAAATTAAGGAACGATATCCTATCCCTAAATGGTTACAGTGGCATCCTAATGCACTCTGGTCAGTTATAATTGCCCTATTTAACTTTGTTTGTCTTATTAAACTCTCAAAAATTAGTGAGTTTTTATACTTCCAATTCTAATCTTATGATATTAAGTTCTCAGAATTATCTAAAACTTTGGTTATTATCATTCTCAACCCTCAGTATAGGTTTTGCTTTTTTTAACGGATTAATTGATCCCTATAATGTGGTGGGTTCTCCTGAAATCAAAGGGCTAAATGAGATTAAACCTGCGTTTAGTAATAATTTGCGCATGGGGAAAGCTGCTATTATTAATAGATTGGCTCCTCAAGCAATTGTTTTAGGTTCATCTAGAGCAGAGCAAGCCTATGATACTGAACATCCAGGATGGGATTCTCAAGCCCAACCTCGTTATAATTTAGGCTTGTCTGCTGTTAATATGTATGAACTTTTGCGCTATTTTCAACACGCTCATAAAGTACAACCCCTTCAACAAAGTGTTGTGGCTCTAGACTTTTTTATATTCAATAGTTATCGTAATAATAAACCAGATTTTAATGAGAATAGACTGGCAGCAACAGCGAATAATAATCGCAATTTTTTCCACCAATATTACGATATGCTCCCTGTTTTTTTATCAGAAGATGTCTTTGAATCTAGTTTAAATACGATTCGTCAACAAAAATCCAGGAAATCATCAGATTCTTATCTAAAAAATGGTCAAAGGGCTTGGAAAAATAAACCTGAAGGCATTTTAAGAAGAGGAGGTTATCAAAAATCCTTTGCTGTTACTGAAGATATTTTTGTCAGGTCATTATATTTTCCACCTCCTGAGAAAAAATATGACTTTATCAATTCAAAAACAGGGGCAAATTCTTTAGAATATTATCGAATGTTGCTGCAAAAGGCTTATGAAGATAAGATTGATTTTCGCATCGTTATTAATCCGAGTCATGCTCGCCAATGGGAGATCATTCGTCACCTAGGATTATGGGAAAAATTCGAGGAGTGGAAACGAGAATTAGTCAAAATTAATGAGCAAGAAGCAGCTAAATTTAAAGTATCTCCTTTTCCCATTTGGGATTTTAGCGGCTACAATAGTTTAACAACGGAGACAGTTCCAGATGCTCAAGATAAAACGACAAAAATGAAATGGTATTATGAATCTTCTCATTTTAGTAAACCTTTAGGAGATTTGGTTTTAGATAAGGTATTTGCTTATGAAGATAAAAATCGCAATATTCCTGGTGATTTTGGGATTTTACTAACCTCAGAGAATATAGAAGAGCATTTATCAAAAATTAGATCAGACCAAAAACTTTATGAAAAAAACTATCAAAAAGATGTTGACACTATTAAAAATTTAGTCAATAAATATTATTCAGAAAGTGATTTAAAAAGATTCAACAATCATGGACAGTAATATAAACACAAATAAACCCCCCGTATCACTTTGGATTCTGGTAGCTAGGACTGATGTTCCCTATATGCTACAAACCATTCCTCATTTAATTCGCTCTTGTAATTATCCTTTTGTTGAAAGGGTTTTAGCAATGGATACTGCCCCTTTAATTGGGGATAAACGTTACAGATATGACACAGGAAGTCAACAACAATTAGAGGAAGCTTGCCAAACCTTAATTAGCAAAGGAATCATGGATAGAGTGGCTCAAATTGATTATAATCCAGAGTTAATAAAAACCATTTACGAAAAGTATTTTGGTCCTCAACAAGCCCCCCAAATGCTCAATCATACCCATAATTGGAAGGGCTCAACTGTTTATGCTTCTTTGTATTGTATTGAAGCCGCAGCGAGTAATTATTATTTACATTTTGATGCTGATATGTTACTACATCAAGATCCAGGCTATGATTGGATTACAGAAGGTATCAAAGTAATGGATACAGTCCCTACTATTGCGACGATTCGCCCTTTCTGTGGACCTCCCGATCCAGAGGGAAAAGTGATTCATTTTCCCAAATTTTATCAAGATGGAGGTGAATTTTATGGTTATAAATCTTTTAGTATGAGAGCCTATTTAGTTGAAAAAAAACGATTTGCTCAACTGTCTCCAATTCCTTTATCATGGAAGTTCCCGCCTTTATGGTCTCGTCATTTACCAAAACTTTTTCAGCCCTTAGCAGGAAAAATTGAAGGAAAATTGCGTAACACAAAAAGTGTAGTTCAAGGAGCCATTGATTCTTTGGAACCTATGACTGGAAAAAGGTTATCAGAAACGGATTTTGTTAGGGCTAATTTGTCTTCTAAAAAAGCATGGACAATTCATCCTGCTAAACACAATGCTACGTTTATTAATATTCTTCCTCAGTTAATTGACTTTATTGAAAAGGGAGAGTACCCTCTTAAACAAGTTGGTTATTATGATCTAGTCTTAGAAGCATGGGAAGAATTTTTAGAAAATAGAAACTCAGTTTCCTCTTGATTGTTGTTTTAGTTATCAATTTTTAAACACCCTTTAATAATAAATAAATTCAGTTATGGTAGATTTGCGTCATTCTGTTAGACTCATTAAAAATGATATTATCCGTCGATATTATACTTTTCGCATTACTAAGAATAAGAATCCTTATCAAGTCGCTTTAAAAAAAGAACCTTATAAAGTTCTGTTTATTCTTAGTCATATGCGTTCTGGATCTTCTTTACTTACTCATATTTTAATTTCTAATTCGGCTATTAAAGGCTATGGAGAAACCCATATTAACTATAGATCAGAGGCTGATTTAAAAAAATTGTTGTTTCATATCTATTTTAATAGTCAACAGTTTACTAATTTACAAGATTTAGCCAAATTAAGTATGAATCATACTTATATTTTGGATAAACTTTTACATGATCATAAACTTGTCAATGAAAAACTTTTAGAGTTGGATAACTTTTACTTTATCTTTTTGATTAGAGAACCGAAAAGAACGTTAATGAGTATGCTGGATCATAAACCACACTGGAATGAGGAAAATGCTATTCATTATTATAGTAAACGTTTATCAACCTTATCAGAATATGCTCAGATTATTAATAGTAAACAAAGAAGTTTTCTGGTGACTTATAATCAACTTATGGATGATAGTGATCAAGTATTTAAGTCACTTCAAAATTTTTTAAAAACCTCGGAAGTATTTTCAGAAAAGTATCAGGTATTAAAAACAACGGGAATGCGTAATGTGGGAGATTTTAAAGAAAAGATTCGTTCTGGTCGGATCATTAAACAACCAAGAAAGCTAGATTTTTCGATTTCTCCTCATATATTAGAGACAGGAAAAAATAAATTTGATCACTGTCAGGCAATTTTATCTAAACTATGTCAAACAGTTGATAATCATTAATGCTTCATTGAATAATCTAAGTGATTAGCAGAACCGGGATTAATCTTGAGGATAATTCTTATTTCAACTGTTATATAAAAGTAAAATGGAAAGGCAAAAAATACTAGCAGTACAAGCTAGTTTGATAATTAATTTATTCAACTTCAATTTTGACTTTAATAGTAGGTAGCTTAAAACAAAATAGTTTAAACCGGCAATAAAAACAGCAACTATTAACTTAAATAAGTGAATGCGATCGGCATAAACTAAAAAGGGGATATAGTTAATGTAATCAAGCCAATTTTTTCGGCTTTTTGGGATAGGGATGATATTCCAAGTTTTTCCTTGATCTGTAGATTGATAAATTTCAGGTTCAACCGATCCAAACCCATAAATGGTATTGTCATCACTATAGAATGGGGAAAACTGAATAGGAATAGAAGCAGAGGGGACAGTATTAAGTCTTGATAAGTAAATTTTATCATCGCCTAGAGTTGAAAAAGTTTGACCATCATCCACTGTTTTAAATGTTCCTTTCCCCGGAAGCGTTGTAATAAAGGTTTTATCATTTGTGTAGTTGGGGGATATGGCGATCTCGAAAACTGAAGGGTTGTTTTCATAGGGTAAATCATTAATTCTATCCCATGTTTTACCTGCATTTACTGATTTGAACAAGCCATTACCGCCCCCTGCAATTAGGGTTTTATCTTCTTGATAGTTAGGAGAAATAGCTAATCCCAACCACAAGATATTTTTTAATGAATTTTCTTGAGTTATATTTTGCCAATTTACTCCTTGATCAATACTTTGAAAAATACCATCAAAAGTAGAAATATAAAGGGTTTTATCTGAGGAAAAATTAGGGGAAATGCTTAGGGATGTAACTCTTCTTTTGAGTTTAGTCAAAATTGAAAAGGTGTCTCCGTTATCAGTGGATTTATAAATCGTTCCTGCACTAGTAGCAACATAAACGGTATTATCCTCAGCAATATTGGGAGAAATAGCCAAAAATGTTCCTCGAACAAAACTATTAGCAACGCTTGGTAACTTGATAATACTCCAATTTTTTCCTAGATCAGAAGACTTGAGTATCCTATCTCTTAATAATCCCAAGAAAAGGGTTTTATCTTCTGCATAGTTAGGAGAAAAAGCAATATCAAAAAAACGCCTTGGATCATCATGAGGAACTCGCAGACTTTTGGTAAAATTAGGTAGTTCTAAACCCGATTTCATGGAAGACCAAGATTTACCTTTATCATAGCTAATATGGGCCGCACCTACGTAATCAATAACAGCAATGGTATTATCATTTTTATAATTAGGAGAAACCGCAATACCAATAACAATGCGAGCAGATAAACTATCTAAATCTTGCCAATTTTTACCTGCATTGGTTGACTTAAATATACCATCAAAACCACTTAAAAACAGGGTTTTATCGTCTTTAAAATTGTTAGAAATTCTAATTTCATCAAAATGAGGTAATCTAAATTGTTTTTCGTCTGCTTGTTCAGATTTAGTCAATCCTTGGTCAAAGTTTTGCCAACTTTTACCATTGTCTTGTGAGCGAAATATTCCTTGATTCCAAGTGGATATAAATAAGGTTTGATCTTCCTGATAATTGGAAGAAAAGGCTATATCTTTGATGATTTTATCCCTTAATTCTTTGATTTCTGAACCTTCTTCAAGGTTTCCATCAACGACTTTAAAAACTCCATTTTTTTCGGTTCCTATCCAAATGGTTTTATCCATTGTGAAATTAGGAGAAACTTGCAAAGTTGTAATTTTTGAACCATTTAAATAGGTAAAAAATGTATCCCAATTCTTGCCTGAATCTTCAGATATTTTGACAGTTCCTAGATCATTCGCAACTAAAATAGTTGAAGGTAGCTCTTGAATGAAGGAAACCTCTACAATTTTATTTTCTTGCTCATTTTCTAAGATTTGTGTCCAATTTTTTCCACCATTCTCTGTTTTATAACTGCCTTCATTGCTATCAACAGCTAAAATAAAATCATCAGAATTAGGAGAAATTTCTAATAAGTTAATTTTAGATTTTTCTAAATTTAAGCCTTGATTAACTCTAGTCCAAGATTTACCTCCGTCTTGGGATTTATAAACTCCACCAAAAAAGGAGGCAGTAAATAAAAGATTTTCATTGTTAGACGATATGGCCAAAGCTTTTAAATTATCAGGATTGTCTAAACCTTTCCATAATCTTTGCCAACTTTTACCTCCATCTTCTGACTTCAATAAGTTTCCCCTAACGATAATGAATAAGGTTTGATCCTTGTCATAATTAGGGGATAATTCAACTTGATCAACGATATCATGGGGACGATGACTCAAAGCAACGGGATTATGAATAAATAACGTTGATAAACTAAAAAATATAGCTACAATAAAGAGAAAAGCTAATTTTAACCCTTGATTAAACTTCAACATAAACTAAAAACTTTATGAATATTATTTCAATCGTTACATTTGATCTGAAATTTGACAACCTTCTAATAAAGCTTGACGAATAATCATGTCTGTTTCTTGATTTAACATCACATAGAAATAGCCTAGAAGTTGCTTATTTTCAGTTTTTGTTAACTGTTTTTTAGCCAGCAGATTTGATAAACTCTGCACAGCAATTAAACGTTTTAAGGAATTAGACTCTGTTAACTGTGATATCCATTCTTGATATTGATTTGCCTGTTTGTTTCTCGATCTCTCTAACAACTGCCAAGTTAATAAACCTAAGATCAAAAAAGTTCCGAACCCTTGTAAAATTAACCCAGTGGCTAACCAACGATTTTGCGCATTAGACCAAACAACAAGGGCAATATAACTGCTCATAACTGCAAAAACACCACCAGAAACAGCGATCGCCAGTTTTCCTTGAGAACCCTCAAAAAACCTACTCCACTGCAACCAACGATGTTGCCAGTAACCTGTTTGAAAAGTGTGGATTAAGCCCATGAAACTTATGCCCACTAACGTAGCACAAACCAGTTGCCAGTTCCAACCTAACATCAAGGTTGTTCCGGTTGATCCCAATAACCAGATCATCATTTTGCGATGTTGTTTTCGAGTCAAAAAACGGATCATATTTCGCTTTAGTCGAGTCCAAGAAACGCCTGAGAAAAGATGAAAAATAGGATTAGACTGCAATGAAACCTGCATTAGCAAATATGCCTAATAAACTGATGTTGATGTTTACTATATCGTTAATTCTTCTGACTTTATCTTTAAATAATGTTACAAATCAAGAATATGGGGAGATGGAGGCAAATGTAGAATGAAGAAATATAAAAATTCTACATTCTACATTCTTCATGCTATAGTTCACGAACATCAGAGACTGTTCCGTTAACAGCCGCCGCTACTACCATCGCCGGACTCATCAATAAAGTTCGTCCAGTAGATGATCCTTGACGACCTTTAAAGTTTCGATTAGAGGAAGAAGCACTAATTTGATCTCCTTGTAACTTATCGGGGTTCATGGCCAAACACATAGAACATCCGGCCTCGCGCCATTCAAACCCGGCCTCTACAAAGATTTTATCTAACCCTTCGCTTTCTGCTTGTACTTTAACCCTTTCTGAACCTGGGACGACAAACGCTTTAACCCCGTTAGCTACATGATGGCCTTGAGCAAACTTGGCGGCTTCACGTAAGTCACTGATACGTCCATTGGTACAACTCCCGATGAAACAGACATCAACTTTTGTCCCTTTGATGGGAGTTCCTGGGGATAACTGCATATAACTGTACGCTTCCTGGGCGATCGCACGATCACCTTCGGGTAAACTGTCGGGAGTGGGAACTGGTTCACTGATGCCAATACCTTGACCGGGAGTTATACCCCAAGTTACAGTCGGTTCAATTTCAGCCGCATCGAAGATAACCACATCATCGTACTCTGCATCGGCATCAGAAGCCATACTACGCCACCAGGTGACTGCTTTTTCCCAGTCTTCTCCGGTAGGTGCGAAGTCTCGTCCTTTTAAATACTCAAAGGTGACATCATCTGGGTTAATATAGCCACACCTTGCACCCCCTTCGATGGACATATTACACACAGTCATCCGTTCTTCCATCGACATAGATGCAAAGGTGGTTCCTGCGTATTCGTAGGCATACCCCACACCTCCCTTAACCCCTAATTTACGGATGATATGAAGGATTACGTCTTTCGCATAGACTCCGGGGGGTAAGGTGCCATTCACTTCGATTTTACGAACTTTTAGCTTAGAGAGGGCCAGGGTTTGGGAGGCTAATACATCCCGAACTTGTGAGGTTCCGATCCCAAAGGCGATCGCCCCAAAAGCCCCGTGGGTAGAGGTATGGGAGTCACCGCAAGCAATGGTCATTCCTGGTTGGGTGAGTCCCTGTTCCGGGGCAATAACATGGACAATTCCTTGATTCCCTGAACCGATATTATAGAAGCGAATACCGTTATCTTGAGCACTGTTTTCCAATGCTTGCATCATCTCTTCTGCTAGGGTATCAGCAAAGGGACGGGCTTGGTTTTCGGTGGGTACAATATGATCGACAGTGGCAACAGTGCGATCAGGATACATTACTTTAAGCCCTCTTTCGCGCAACATAGCAAACGCTTGGGGACTGGTGACTTCGTGGATCAAATGGAGTCCGATGAAGAGTTGAGTTTGTCCTGAAGGTAATATTTGAACGGTATGGGTGTCCCAAACTTTATCGAACAGTGTTCCTTTACTCATGGATGTCTCTGGCTTTTCTTTATCACGCTATATTTTTATTATGGATGGTTTTAGCAGTTTGTTGACGACTTTTTAGATTATTATTTAATTTTTTTTTATTCTTGTTTGATTTAATGTTAAAAATTAAGTATAAGTTATTCATAATGAGACCAAACAGAAACAACTTTAATTACCCTAGTTTCATCATTAATAGAGTAAACCAGACGATGTTTAATATTAATACGTCGAGAATAATAACCTTTCAAGTTACCCGATAACTTCTCATAAGGAGGCGTATAAGGATTATCTTTGAGAATTTTAATTAATTGTTTAACATTATTTTGTAGATTTGCTGCTTGAAGTTTTTTGACACTTTTAAGGGCTTTTCGACTAAACTCAATCTTCCACGTCATCTAACGCCCTCAAAAATTCTTCTTCGGATACCCAATCATCAGATTCTTCTGCTTCTTTTATTGATTGTACAAAACCAGGAATCGATTGTAAATAAAGGGTTTCTTGTAAACTTTCCCAGTCTTTTTTAGAGAGTAGAATAGCGTCTCCATTTTCACTGGTAATAATTCTTGGTAAATGATCGACATTTACCTGTTCGACTAACTCAAATAAATTATCTTTTGCTTCAGTAGCACTAAAAATATCCATAGGATTACTGTTTTATTTTCATACAATATGCTAACAGTATAAAAAAGAGACTGTCAAGCTCGTAGGGTGAGCAAATGAAGAAGTTATCTAAAATCATGAAATAGCTTAAATTATTGCCCACCTGAAAAGACTTTTATTTTGTGTTAAATATGGACATTTTTAGTAGTTTGTTGTAAAATCATATCAAAATATCTACATTTGAGTTTTTGCAAATGCAAGCAAGGTATAAAACCCTAGAGAAAGAAAGACTAGAAAGTTTCGTGATAGAAATTGAAACTTTAATTACAAAAGCTGATATGGGATTTGCTATTAAACGTTTAGGTTATTTTGTAGAAGAATTTGCTGTTAAGAAGAATCAAGCTAAACGTAAAGTAAACCTTTTTTGTAGTCGATACGAAAAATTTTTAACTGAGGAAAGATTAGGGATTTTTTCGGCAGAAGAAAATACTAGAGTTTGGCGTGAATTAAGTTATGATGTTTTGAAGTTAATTTGTTCAGTAATTGAAGAATATACTATAAGTTATAAGGTTAAATATGAAGATAATAAAGGATTATTGATTACTAAGCCAATTAATAAGATTGTTTTTTTTGCCAAACATATCACTAAACACTATTCAAGAAAACAATCAAATGAATTCAATTTATTTTTGCCAGAATTAAAATTGAGATTTGGTGAAATAACATCTATTTTCGGCGAAAATGGTAATGGAAAAACAACACTATTAAAAATCATTGCTGGTGAATTAGCTCAAAGCAGTGGTAAGATTGAATATCCTGCTTTGATCGACTCCAAAAAACGTGATTGGTATAAAATAAAACAACAAATTGCTTACATTCCCCAAGACTTACCAAAATGGTCTGGTTTATTAGTTGATAACTTGCATTTTGCAGCAGCTATTCATGGAATTAAAGGTAAATAAAATGAGAGAGAAGTTGACTTTATTATCTATAGATTAGGTTTAAATGAGTATAGGAATAAAAAATATAATGAACTTTCTGGAGGGTTTAAAATGCGGTTTGCACTTGCTAAAGCTTTAGTCTGGAATCCCAAACTTTTAATATTAGATGAACCTTTAGCACATCTTGATGTGAATAGTCAGCTATCAATTTTACAAGATTTAAGATATTTAGCTGATTCCGTTACACATCCTAAAGCGATTGTTTTGACTTCACAGCATTTATATGCAGTAGAAAATATCACTGATAATATTATTTTTATGAAAGCAGGAGATATTAAATATAATGGCAAATTAAAAGACTTTGGTAAAGAAATGGAAGATAATGCGTTTGAGTTAGCTTGTCATTTACCTCAAGAAAAGTTGATTTCTCTATTAAGAACAATCAATTATACTGAAATTGAAATAATTGGTCATAATAATTATATTATTTATACTGCCAAAAATGTGACTGCTAAGAAGGTAATGAGTTTGTTTGTTGACTATGATATTAATCTAAAATATATTAGAGATATTAGTCAATCTACTCGACGTTTATTTAAAACCAAAACACAAATATGATCTAGTAAACAAATATGAAAGAATTTTTTAAGCCTAAATTTCTTAAAAAAATTGATCGTTATTTATTACTTAATTACCCTCAAATCTGGATAACTAAAATACATTATGTTTTGTTTTATGGATTATTAGTTAATATAACCTTAAATTTATTAACTCGCTTTTTTATAAAATCTAATACCATAGTAGACTTTTTTGACAATATTATTCCCTATATTATGATGTTTCAGGCTATATTTTTCTTATCATGGTTTTATCAACAGTGTTGGTTTAGTGTTGACAAAGAATATGGTGACACTAAAAATATAGACGGTTTTTTGCAGATAGTTATTTATACAATTTGTACTCTTATTATTATTTCTAGTTCCTTGACAATGATGACAACAGCTATGTATAAAGTAGCGAATACTACTCCTATAATTTCTCAAAATACAAACTGTAATGAGCAAGTCAATGTAACTATTTGTAATGATATTAAAGAGTTTATAACCAATAATAAAAAGGAGTCAGATCAGAGGTTACATTATAGTATTTATTACTTATTGCACACAATTTTTGCTATTATAGGAATCATTCTTTTAATTATAATAAATCAGGGGGGATGGCGTGTTTTACAAAGTAGAGAATTTTATATGCTTATGTCTATTTTTGTGATTTACTCTACAATCTTAGGAATATTGCTATCATCATCGCTTCTTTCTGATGATTATGATAATATTAAACAAGCGACGGAGATTTTAATCAAATCTTTTTTAGTGTACTTATGTTTAGTTCCTTTACAAAAAAAGTTGTTAAACCGTGTATTATGATCACCCAAAAAATAGTTTAAATTATGGATAATATTTTTAGAGAAATTGAAAGGCTGATTAGCGAATTTAATTTAAAAGAAGCTAGTAATTTAATGATAGAAACAACAAGAAAGTACCAATCTTGTTTTCATCATGAAGTCATCGAAAACAGTTTTAATACATTAGCAGAATCTAACATGAATGATGATCTAAAAAATAAACTAGATGAACTCTTAAAAGCTATTACTGAAGTCAGTAAAGAAGTTACAGATTCAGAAGACATAGAAACCGTAGAAATTTTAACCGAAGATGCTAATACCTTGGTTGAAAAAGCAACAGACGATCCCAAAAGTTCAAGAGTAAAAATATATCTAAAAAGACTAGAAGAAACTGCTACCAGTCTCGGTAAAATTGCTGCACCCATTTTAACAATAGCCAAAGGAATTAGTACACTTTTATAATAATTATGATTGCAGTTCCTAACTATATCAGTCCTCAAGAATATCTTACCATTGAAAAACAAAGTGTTATTCGTCACGAATATCGCTGTGGTTTAGTTTATGCAATGGCCGGTGGTACAGATAACCATGATCGCATTACCTTTAACTTCTTAAAATTAATTGATAATCATTTAGGCGATCGCTCTGAGTGTCGTTTTTATTCAGGTAATGTTAAAGTAAATTATAAAGATAAATTTTATTATTATCCTGATGCTTTTGTTACCTGTGATCCAAGCGATCGCAATGATCGCTATATAAAAAGACACCCAAAACTCATTGCAGAAGTTTTATCTTCTAGTACCCAAAACTTCGACTTAGGGACAAAATTTGAAGACTATCAACAGATTAAGTCCTTAGAAGAATATGTTTTAATTTCCCAAGATACTCAGCGTGTAGAATGTCGTCGTCTTACCGCAGAAAATACCTGGGAAACAGTAATTTATCAAGAAGGAGAGCAAGTTATTTTAAAAAGTATTGATCTAAAATTTCCCATTGCTCAACTTTATCGTGGGCTAGATAGATAATGAATATATTGTATGATTAATAATATTCTAGGGAACTAATATTATTAATCCCCTAGTAATTTCTAAATTTAATTAACTAGCGATCGCTAATTTTGGAATTAAACGAGTCAAAACTTGTTTTAACACCATTGCAGTCCAATCAATATCTTCTACAGTTGTCTCCCGTCCTAAAGTTAAACGAATCCCTTTTAACCCTTCTGTTTCACTATATCCCATAGCTGATAGAACGGGACTGGGACTTAATTTACCACTATGACAAGCAGAACCGGCACTAATGGCAATACCCGCTAAATTCATCTGACGAACCATCATTTTACCCGTGATTTTTTCCGTCTCAACTGTATGATAAGGATCATTGATCAGAAAACTAACATGATGAGGAAGACGATACAATCTATCTCCCGTGGGAACCACATAAGGACAATCCGCCATCAAATCAAATAGGCGATCGCGCAATGCTATAAGTCGAGGGTTTTCTCTACTCATCTCCGTTGCTGCTAATTCCGCAGCCATACCCAAACCTGCAATAACGGCAACCGCTTGGGTTCCTGAGCGTTTTTTCCCTTCTTGCCCACCTCCCAAAAGTAACGGACCAATCTTAACCCCTGGACGCACATATAAAGCCCCCGCTCCTTGCACCCCATAAATTTTATGTGATGATAAAGATAATAAATCAATAGGAAGCCTACGCACATCAATAGGAACTCTTCCTGCTGCTTGCACTGCATCTGTGTGGAAGAGAATGCCATGATCTTGAGCAATTCTTCCCAAGGCTTCAATGGGTTGCACTGTTCCCACTTCGCTTTGACCGTAAATAATAGAAATAAGCACCGTATTCGATTGAATCGCCGCTTTTAAGTCCAAGGGATCAACTCTTCCCCCATGATTGACCGGTAAACGAGTTACTTCCCATCCTTGCTTTTCTAAATACCTAACTGGTTCACTAATACCAGGATGTTCAACCGTAGAGATAATTAAATGCTGTGGGATGTTATATTGCCTAGCGATACCTAAAATGGCCATATTGTCCGCTTCTGTTCCCCCTGAGGTAAAAACAATGGACTCAGGATCAGCCGCATTGAGGAGGGAAGCCACCTGAACCCTAGCGGTTTCTAGAGCCATTGCTGAACGTTGTCCCCATTGGTGCAAACTAGAAGGATTACCCCATTCTTGCTTCAGAACATGATTAACTAGACCCACCACTTCTGAACGAGGAGGGGTTGTTGCACTATAATCGAGATAAATTTGCATAATAGTTTGTCAGGGGTCCTTGTAATTAGGGGAATTGATGGATAGGGTTTTAATGACCAGGCTTACATACATTATAATCCTCATGGGAAACGACCGCTTCTGGAGCCAAAAAACTACCGTGATCCCGACAAATTAAGCGATAATGACGAGTCACAGGAATACTGATAATAAAGCGATCGTGGCGTAGTCGTTTTCCATGAAAAAGGCGATAATCTTTTTGGTTAGCCAATCCCTTGAGAATTTGACGGGCTTTGAGAACGACGTTTTTAGGTAAGGGTCTTAAATCAATAGGATCTTTGGAAAAAGTTTGTTCCCAAGTATTTTTTTGTTGTTTCTTCTTTTCCCAGGTACTTTGTTCTTGGGCGCAACGATGACAGATTCTTCCATATCCCTTATGACCACAAGGAAAACTCTTTTTTCGTCTCGACATAACACCTATTATCCATCAATGCTTGTTATCGTCTCATAATATCCACAATACAGGGTGAGACTGTTCTCACGCAAAATAACTTGAGAAAACTCAACAAATTCACCCTACTGACTCCCTTGTTATCCTATTTATTGACACAATTCGTAAAAAACGAGACTTGGCTCACCCTTTCCCGTCGACGGTCAAAACTTAGTATTGTCTACAGATTTTAGTGTAGAAAAAAGTATTGAATTATACAAAAAACACCGAGAGCTATCATTAATATCAGTAATTTGAAGCCGGTAATATATTGACACTCCAAGGAGTCTTTCATGGCCCAAACTCCCCAAGAAGTCTTGAAGATGATCCAAGACAACAACATTCAAATCATTGACCTCAAATTCATTGATATGCCAGGGATCTGGCAACATTGCTCTTTCTATTACAATCAAATCGATGAAAGTTCTTTTGTCGATGGGGTTCCCTTCGACGGTTCGAGTATTCGGGGATGGAAAGCTATCAACGAATCTGATATGTCTATGGTTCCTGATCCAAATACGGCTTGGATCGATCCCTTCTACGAAGAGCCTACCCTGAGCATGATTTGTAGCATCAAAGAGCCTCGTACGGGAGAATGGTATAGTCGTGATCCTCGTACCATTGCCAGCAAAGCCGTAGAATACTTAAAAACAACAGGCATTGGTGATACAGCCTTTTTTGGACCAGAAGCAGAATTTTTCGTCTTTGATGATGTTCGCTTTGATCAAACAGAAAGTAAAGGTTACTATTACGTTGATAGTGTGGAAGGTCGTTGGAATACTGGCCGAGAAGAAGAAGGGGGTAACTTAGGCTATAAACCTGGCTATAAACAGGGTTATTTCCCCGTTCCTCCCACGGATACCTTACAGGATATGCGGACTGAAATGCTGCTGACTATGGCTAAATGTGGGGTCCCTATCGAAAAACACCACCATGAGGTAGCCACAGGCGGACAGAACGAGTTAGGATTCCGTTTTGCTACCTTAATCGAGGCCGCTGACTATTTGATGACTTACAAATATGTCATCAAAAATGTGGGTAAAAAATACGGTAAAAGCGTCACCTTTATGCCCAAACCCTTATTCAATGATAATGGTTCTGGGATGCACACCCACCAGTCTATCTGGAAGGGCGGAGAACCCCTATTCTGGGGCGACGGTTACGCGAATTTAAGCAAACTAGCCTTAAACTACATTGGTGGTATTCTCAAGCACGCTCCTGCGTTATTGGCTTTTACCAACCCCACCACCAACTCCTATAAGCGTTTGGTTCCTGGGTTTGAAGCACCAGTTAACTTAGCCTACTCTCAAGGAAACCGCTCTGCTTCGGTGCGTATTCCTTTATCAGGTCCGAGCCCCAAAGCAAAACGGTTAGAGTTCCGGTGTCCTGATGCAACCTGTAACCCCTATTTAGCTTTTGCTGCTATGCTTTGTGCAGGAATTGATGGGATCAAGAATGAAATCGATCCAGGGGAATCATTAGATGTGGATATCTACGATCTCTCTCCAGAAGAACTGAGTAAAATTCCTTCAACTCCTGGTTCTCTCGAACAAGCGTTAGAAAGCTTAGAAAAAGACCAAGCTTTCTTGACTGATGGTGGTGTCTTTACACCAGACTTCATTGAAAATTGGATCGAGTATAAACTCGATAATGAAGTTAATCCCATGCGTTTACGCCCTCATCCTTATGAGTTTGCTTTGTACTATGATGTCTAAGCGTTAATAATTACGAATGACTATTCAAGTCATTATTGACTTAAACATTGCCACCCAGAAGGTGGCGTTTTTTTTTATAAGTAATATTACTGAAACGTAAGTATAGACACAATTATTTTCATGAGAGATACTTAGTTTTACTGAAAGATTTATGATCATAATTTGAGGGAAATTTTTAACATATATTTTGGGGTTTGTCGATGAATTAAATCATGGATCAGCAGTGATTATAATCATTGAGTGCAGATGATTAAATATATATTCTGGACACAGAAACTAAACTATATATTTAATGAAACATTATTATGAAAACTCAACAAAAATCTCTAGGATTATTAGGATTAAGTATCGGCATTGGCTCACTTTTAACTTTGATACCAATTGATTTAGTTCATGCAGGAAACTTCAATCGGGATATTATTCATAATGATGAGAAAATGGGTCATGTCGAATTTACTTGGGATGATGACAAGATAAGCGGCAGTTCTATTAAGGATTTTAGATTATTGGAGAGTTTTTCTTTTACAGATTATAGCGGTACAGAGTATGACCTTGATTTTGTTAAAAATGAAGCTTTCATTAGACTATTTAACTTTAATTTAATTACAGAAAATTTAACCGCTCACGCCTATAAATTTTCCTTTGATGTCCCAACGGCACAAATTGGCTTTAAGCTTTCAAGCATAGAAGATTCCCTTGGTTTAGCTAATACCGACGATACTCCTAATTATCATAGTGTCGTTGCTGACTTATCTCAGTCGGATGTTGCTATTCCAGATGTAATACTTGAGGAAGTTGAAACTGAACCTAATGATACGACAAGCGTTCCAGAAAGTAGCCTAGCTACTGCTTTATTAATGGTTGCCGGTTTTGTGTTAATTGGTTCAAAAAAAGCCTTTTAATGTTAAGTTGCTAGATGCAAAACTTTACCTATCTCAATATCCTTTTATCACTTGAGTGGGGAGTGTAGATTATTTTTTGAATCACTGAACCTTCTAGGACAACAATAAGTCTATATATAAGGAAACTGTGGAACAAACATGGGGTTTAGAATCCGTGGTTCGGGTTTATTGGAACGCCCCCTTGGTAAAAGTTTTCAACGGGTTTGCTCGCCGAATTAGCAGACGGGGTGTGGGGAAGTTTTTGAGCAAAGATAAATAGTTGTTGGCTCCAGATGAAAAAATGCTGGCCAGTTTTCTGCGCTTATTAGTTTAATTAGTTGGATGGCAAGATTTATGAATTTTAAGGGTCCTTTCATAGATAGTAATGGTAACTCTATTGATGGCAGTGGAGTTTCCATTGCCATTTTAGATACTGGAATTGACTTTGATCATCCTTTTTTTGGCCCTGATGATGATAACAATAATATAGCTGATAAGATTGTAGCTCAGTATGATTTCGGTGGAAATGTCTTAGGCGGTAATAATGATAGTAATGCAAGTGATACAGATGGCCATGGAACTCATGTAGCCAGCATTGCAGCTTCGAGTGATTCTGCGTATCCTGGGGTTGCACCTGGAGCTAATCTGATAGCTTTAAAGATTTTTCCTGATGGAAACAACCCACCGGGAAGTCTGATAGATATACGAGAGGCTTTAGACTGGGTTTTGGAGAATAAAGACACATATAACATTGTGGCAGTTAATCTGTCTGTTGGTGATGGCAACAATTATAATTCTGCTGTAACAAACCCTTTTGTCTCCAATCAATTCTTTGAATTAGCTCAAAATAACATTACAGTGGTTTCGGCTGCAGGCAATAATGGAGGATCTGGGGTTTCTTATCCTGCGGCTGATCCCCATTCTATAGCTGTTTCTGCCGTTGATAACCAGGGTAGGATTGCTAATTTTTCTCAACACCATACTCAGTTGACTGATGTATTTGCCCCTGGCGTTAATATTCGTGCAGCTAGGAATAATGGGGGAAGCGTTAGTTTATCAGGAACCAGTATGGCTGCTCCTCATGTTAGTGGAGCAATTGCCATAGCGCAACAGTTAGCCCTACAAGAGTTAAACCGAAAGCTCACATTTGATGAGGTTCAAGAATTGCTTCAAGAGGGAGATGATGTTACTAATCGATCTGAGTATACAGGGAAGTTATTGAATATTACCAAATTAGGGGACGCTATCTTACAAATGTCTCCCTATGATCCCACTACTCATCTAACTCTAATGATCAATGGCTCCTCGGAGTCTCAACGAGTTCTTTCCTATGGGGGAGAAGCACAAGATGTTGTCTCAGAGATGATAATCAATGATAAAGAACAAGAAGTAAAATTAGGAAAAAATACTTGGAAAAAAATTGAGATTGGTGATTACCAAATTACGCAAAATACGGTATTAGAATTTGAATTTTTAAGTGGCCAACAAGGGGAACTTCACGGTATTGGCTTCGACAATGATAATATTCTTAATAGCTCAGATGCTTCTCAATTTTTTCAGGTATATGGAACTGAAAGTCGCGGAGAACAAATTGGAAATTATACAGAGGGTAAAGTTCATTACAGTATTAATGTTGGAGAATTTTTTACAGGTACTTTTGACTACTTAGTTTTTGCTAATGATGATGATGCCAATGAGAATGCAGAAAGTGTTTTTAGTAATATTAAAATTTATGAGCATTCAGAGGATTTTAATAACGAGCAATCAGAAATTATATTAACGATAGGAGGAATTGAAAACTCCTATTCTATTCAATCCTATGCCACAGGAGTTCAAGATATTCATTCAGAAATAACACTTGATGAGACAGGCACAGAATTAAAACTAGAAAACAATACTTGGCAAAATATTGAAATTGGTGATTATCTAATTACTGAAAATACAGTGTTAGAATTTGAATTTCAAAGTAGCAAAGAAGGGGAAATTCATGGGATAGGTTTTGATAACAATAATACTCTTGATGGTTCGGAGTCCAATCAATTTTTTCAACTTTATGGTACTCAAGCATGGGGAAATCAGAGTTTCGATAACTATGTTCCAGGCGCAATTCAAACCTATCAAATCAATGTTGGAGAATTTTTTACAGGCACTTTTGATTCCCTAGTTTTTGTTAACGATGATGATGCTGGTGTTGTTTCAGAGAGTATTTTTAGTAATATTAAAATTTATGAGCAACAATCGGGACTTGTGTTAACGATAGGAGGAATTGAGAACTCCTATTCTGTTCAATCCTATAGCACAGGAGTGCAAGATATTCATTCAGAAATAACACTTGATGAGACAGGAACAGAATTAAAACTAGACAACAATACTTGGCAAAACATTGAAATTGGTGATTATCTAATTACTGAAAATACAGTGTTAGAATTTGAATTTCAAAGTAGCAAAGAAGGAGAAATTCATGGGATAGGTTTTGATGATAATAGTATTTTTGATGGTTCGGAATCCCATCAATTTTTTCAACTTTATGGTACTCAAGAATGGGGAAATCAGAGTTTTGATAACTACGTTCCAGGAGCAATTCAAACCTATAAAATTAATGTTGGAGAATTTTTTACAGGTACTTTTGGCTACTTATTTTTTGCTAATGATGATGATCATGCTGCTGGTTCTGAAAGTGTATTTAGTAATATTAAACTTTATGAAGATACTGATACAGTAGCACAAAATGAAGCCATTGATCCATTAATTGGAAATCAGTCATTAGATGTATTTACCTTAGAAGATGTTGCCTCTGGAGTATCTAATGATCATCAAATAGATAATGAACTATTGATATCACAGTCTGATGTTAATAAAAATATGATAAACTTGGAGGAGAATATCCAAGATGATTTCCTCTGGTTTGGAGCAGACAATTCACTCTCAGAAACCACAGGTTTATCGGAAGTCAACCACAATTATGATCTCTCAAGTATAATTACAGATGGCAGCAAAGATAATGTTGATCGTTCTACTTTGCTTTCCTGAGCAATCAGTAATGAAATATAAGAAGTGAGACAAGATTAGGAATTTGTATAAAATAGTGTTATATTGCTAAAAATTTACCCTGTAGGCATTTAACACTGTTAAATACCCCTGCCCATTTTATCTCAACTGAAACCTGATTGCTATAGCTATTTGATTTGGTTAAACTTTTAAAATGATTGTAATAATTCTACTTTTAATATCATGATTAAATCTCGGATTATTATTATTTTTTTAATAACGATTTATTGGACTACAACAGTATTTTATCCCCCCGCTTTATCGACTGATATTTTAGATAAAAAAGTTGAAATAGTTCTGGAAAAAGGGCTGTGGAGAAGCTCAGGTAAAGACATTTCTTATCAAGATATTACCCTTGACTTAATTTGTCATAACAAAAATTGTCAGTCTGAAATTTGGGGATTTGCGCCAGAATTTAATCAAGCAGAACACCAAGGAACGGTGAAAGTTAATCGTTCTCGTAATAGTTTGTTTTTACAAATTAATTTAAATATTAACCCCGATCCTTGGTTATTGGTATCAAAAAAAGCAAATTATACGATTAAATTAGTTAAGAGGAATAACCAATTTTTGATAGGTACATATCAGGGAACTATTAACAATAAATTTTTACAGGGAGAAGCACGGGCAAGCATTAAAACCTTATATCCTGAATTAATAAGAGATCATAAACCCATTGAATTTCAAGAACATCCTCGTTTGCTTTTTCGAGAAAATCAATTACCTGCATTAAGGCAAAAAGCAACGACAAAAATTGGACAAAAAATATTAAAAAAATTGCAACAAACCCTTGAGAAACCGATCAGATACGACGGTTATGTTCCCAATGCAGGATATCATGGAGCAGGTCAATGTTTTCTGGCTGTTATTAAGCAAAACCCAGAAAAAGCTCAACAAGCTTGGGAAGTGGTTAATAATGCTATGAATACCACCTATCCTCGTTTGTTTGAACTGTCTCCAGCAGTGGCAGGAATAGCGATCGCCTATGATTTATGTTACGACTATTGGGATATGGACAAACGCACTTTAACTACCAATTGGCTTGCGCAAAAAGGTAAATTGTTAGTACAAGGAACGCCGGATCGGGGATGGAATCCTACAGCCTGGAGCAACTGGAATGCTAGGGCTAGAGGGGCGGCAGGGTTAGCTGGATTAGCTGTTTTAAAGGAACCTAAAGCCTATTTTTCTCAAAACATAGATGTTGAAGGGTTTTTAACCATTGCTGAACGCAATATTATTAGGTATTTAGAAACAGTGATGGGAGATGGGGGTTTTGGTACCGAAGGAGATCATTACACTACTGAACCAATGATTTTAACTTTGTTTCCTTTTTTCGCAGCCTACCATCATGTTAAAGGAAAAAATTTTATTACACAAGAGTCTAATATTAGTCAGGTTTTACCTAATTACTTAATGCGGATTGTTCCGAGAGATAATAATTATTTAATTCCCAGTTATGGAAGACATCGATATTATGCAGGGGGCTCATTATTTGCTATGGGACTGGAATCGGTACTACCTAAATTTTTACCTGCCATTATGTGGGGATTTGATAATTACTGGGGTGAAAATGGAGATAAAACTTTCGGAATTAAAAGTAGTTTAGATGCAATTTTTTTATTAATCAATTACCCTAAAAATGTATCTATCGAAAATCCTGATCAAATTTTAAATAAAGTTTTTAGTGATCAAGAAAAGGGTTTTTATGTCTTTCGCAATCAGTGGAAAAATAAAAATGATTTTGTGGCAAGTATCTATGGAAGAAGACAATTTTTAACAAGTTCTTGGTCTTATCCAGATGCTGGAAGTTTTCGCATTTGGGGGTTAGGAGAAAATTGGGCTATCGCAGGAAAAAGCGAAAATAAAGCAAAAAATGAAAATGTTATTATTGAAGAAAATGTGAATCCTATAACTATGCAACCTATCTATTTTGAATCTCAAAAAGATGGTTCAGGTATGGTTAGTTTACAATCTCAAAATTGGTTAAGAGAGTTTGCTGTTGATTATTCTAAAGTATCAGGTGTTCCTGGGTTATTTGTTATTGTTGATAAATTTGATGATAATCTAGATAGTCATACTTGGGTTATGAATACCAAAAAATATGTTGAAATTGATCATAATAGTTTCATAATTAAAGGTGATAAAAATGTCAACCTAAAAGGAACCTTTATGACACCCCAGAAAATTGACCTAACTTATCAAGCAGATGAGCAAAGAATTGTGGCTACAGGAAAAGGTGATTTTTGGGTAATTATGACAGTTCAAAAAGGTAAGATACCAAAATTAGAAGGAGTGAACAAAGGATTTAATTCTGAGGTTATTATCGGGGAAAGGGTTATTAATTTTAAGGATAATCATATTAATTTTCAAACCAAATAATATACATCATTTCCTGTTCCCAGTTGCTCCCAAGTAAAAAGAGAAAAACGATTATCAAAAATATTTTAGGCAAGAAACACAAACATTGACCAAAGTTTAGTATCATGTTCAATGAAGTCATTAACATTGGTAAGAGGGATTGTTCTGTGAATCAAAAAACCGTGGGAATGCTCAGTAGTTATCCAGGTTTACAAAATAAAAGAGATTGGTTATGGAAACAAACCCCTCAACCCTTTGGTATTTGGGGTAATGTTCAAATGTTAGCTAACCATGCTAACCCTGACTTTCTATTATTATATCAGTTCGATTTTCCTCGTCGTTCTCCTCCTCAACCTTGGTGGAAACGTTGGCAAAAATCAAAGACTTCACCCCTTAATATTCCTTCATTGCTAAGAAATGTCCCCCAGGAACGTATTATTTATCTATTAAGGGAACCTCCTCTCGATAAAGTTGTTGAGAGGAATCGGGAAAACTATCAGGAAGCGAGTAAGTATTGTGGTTATGTTTCTGGTCCGGATAAATTTGCCCCCTATCCTGAATATATGCCGGCTATTTGGTATGTAAATTCTGAATTTGAGCAATTAGATAAAGGTACCATCCCTGAAAAAGTTAAACGTTGTAGTTGGATAACATCGGGAATCAGTAGAACCGAAAATCATCGTCGTCGTCTTGGGTTTGTTAAGTTATTACAAGATCATAATTTTGAGTTTGATCTATATGGGAGAAACTTACCTGAATACTTGCAAAGTAAAGGAAGTTTAGAAAATAAATGGCATGGAATGTCCCCCTATTATTATAATTTATCTATTGAAAATTATGCTGATAATGAATTATATGTGAGTGAAAAATTATGGGATGCCTTATTATGTTGGTGTTTACCCATTTATTATGGAGGCACTGCAGCCGATCAATTATTACCCCCAGGTAGTTTTTTAAGATTACCCAGTCTTGATGAAAAAGGACTGGATTATATTAAAGAAATTACCTCTAGTTTAGATGCTTGGCATGAAGCTAAATCAGCGATCGCAGAGGCCAGACAAATTATTCTGCATAAACTTAATTTAATGAGTTGGTTATCAGATTTTGTTGTTAAATTTTGAAGCTGTTTACTATTATTTAATATGGATGGAATTTGTACTTTAGCAAATGATTATGTCTACGATCAGGTTATTGCTTTACTGAACAGTATTGAAGCAATTTATGGCCAAACAATGCCAATTTGTATCTACCCTTATGATGACAAAACAGAAAAATTAGAGGCTGAAATTGCTCATCGCCCCCAGGTACAATTGTACAATGATACTGTTTCTATGAAACGATGGGATGACTTTGCTAAAGCTGTTTGGGATAGCCATCCCACTGCCTTTCAAAGATGGCAAAAAGTAGGAAGCAAGGGATATCATCGTTTTGGAACCCATCGCCGTTATTGTGCTTTTGATGCGCCTTTTGACCGTTTTATTTATATGGATGCTGATACTCTATTAATGAGTCCCTTAGAAACAATTTTTAGTCAATTAGATAGTCATGATTGTATTGTTTATGATTTTCAGCATAAAGATTTAACTCATGTTTATGATGTTAAATCTAACCAGTTAACTAAAGTATTTTCAGAAAAAAGACTCAAGCAAGAAATTTTTTGTTCAGGGTTTTATGCCTCAAAAAAAGATTTATTTTCAGATAATAAACGCAGTCAATTAATTGCTAATTTACAAGAGGGAGAAGCAGAAATTTTATATTGTATGGCACCCGATCAAACCATTATTAATTATATGATGATGCGTTATGATTGTTCAATTTATAATTTAGCCTTAGAGTTACCCCAAGATATAAAGACAGGATGCTGTGTCACTTCTTCTCATTTTGAAAATAAAGATAATATCCTTTATGATAAAGGTAATCGCTTAACTTATCTTCATTATATTGGGCTGTCTTCACGAATTTTTAAAAGGCTATGTGAAGGAGAAAACATTGATTTCCCTTACCGAGATATATTCTTGTATTATCGTTATTATTATGAACCAGAAAAGCAACCAAAATTTACAGGCAAACCAACATACTATCAACAAACTCCCAACTTGGTTGACAAAATTCTCAAAAAAATAGGATTAAAAAACTAGAGGAAAAATTATGACTCGTGGTATTTATATTACGGCAAATGATAAGGTAATCGAACAAACCGTTACCCTCTTAAAAAGTATCAGATGCTATGATCAAGAAACGCCGGTTGTGTTAATTCCCTACAATGATAATTATCAGGTCATTGCTAAAAAGCTCAATCAAGATT
>JAAUYJ010150224.1_pt1 | contig 25371 bp, 33 predicted proteins | sample 7278031 | NCBI WGS metagenome assembly JAAUYJ01 (sample SAMN14350222, study PRJNA611818) | marine sediment metagenome | isolation source: surface marine sediment (1.8m) | place: French Polynesia: Moorea | collected 2018-08 | reverse complement strand
GATGTTTGGCGATCGCTTAATTTCTCAAAAATATAGGTCATACAGCAACTATAATACTAGGGTAGTATTTTACTGTAGTATGTAAATATGCCAGCGCACATTGCTATAATTGCTCGGTGGAATCTTCATGAACACCGATATACTCCCAAATTGTAACTTGATAATCTTTGAACCAATAGGGAATATCAATATTTAATTGATATGTAGTCGTATATTGAGGGAAAACAATTAAATTTATTTTATTAAGAAATAATCTTTTAGAATCTCCTGTACTAACATCAGGATTACCACCAACAACTATTCCTGTAAAAATAACTTGCTCAATCCATCCACCACTAATCCACCAATCTTTAGCTGTGCTACTGCTAGGTAAAACAGCAAGAATATGCTTGTCAAAAATTACAGGAACTTCTATTCTAGGGATTGCATAGTGACTATTAGCAGGATGTGGAGAAGGGTCAGCAGCAACCGAGGTGGTATAAACATTTTCCCAATTGCTGCTATTAGAGAAATCAACTACCGGGGAACCCATAATCCAGCATTAGTTATTTCAATGTTATTTTCTATGATGAAATCCACCGATTCACATAAGTTTTCAAGGTAATAAAAAGGGTCTATACCTTGCTCATCTAAACAATCCAGAACTGTATCAGCGTGTTCTTTTCCTTCTAACAAATCAAAGATTAAGTTTTGCCTGAGAAAAAACTCTTTAAGTTCAGATTCGGGAGAGTTATATTTAGGGTCTGATTCTACTCCGAAGTGAGTGCAAAAAGGCTCCTCGAATAACATAATTAAATTTTCTCCCTAATCCAAGTAACTTTACTTCCACCAGTAGCTCCCACTAATCTTGCGTCTATCTTTGCTTTTAATACATCAAAAGTGGCTGATTCAGAAGATTTACCAGGGTCTGCTATTTTATCTCCAAAAGCCAAGCTAGTTGATGTTCCTTTATAACTTAAATATTTCATTCCTGTTACTTTTGAAGTTTCTACTGTTCCCTCATTTGAAATATTAGTTTTGATATTTAGTCTTGGTGCTGAATAATTATCAATATCTACAGCCTCTCCAGAAGAACCGGGAGAGGTTTCTGTTGTATATCCCGTCACATCAGCTTTATACGTTGTCCAGGTAGGTTGAGCAGATGAAGCTTTAGCAAGCTGACCAGTTAAAAGACTTACTCCAAATGGTCTGACATACAAAAGCTGAGATTCAGGTCTTGGCGTACCTTTACCCACATTTTGGCCCCTTTTGGTACTGTCTGTAATGTACTTGATGTAGTTGTCGATAGCTGCGTAGTATTTAGCTGCTGATAAGATTCGGGAGTAGCGATCGCCTGCCATAGATTTTTTTCCTTTGAGTGGACTACTACCAATTACTCTAGCAACTCAAAAAACCTTAACTTAATCCACGGAGACCCCTAGAGGTTTCCAAGGGATTTTAGCTTATAGCAAATTGACAAAAAATCAGGCAAGTTTTAAGTAGCCATAAAAACTATGGCAGTCGGATTAAAGCATCCTTAGACTTGTAACTCCGGTCAACCAAAATCACTGGTTTGCGACGACTCCAAATATGGAGTTCAGCCCGTTGAAATCTCACGTCAGCTATAGGGAATTTTCTAGGTAAGTAATGATTTGTGTCGTAAACATTTTCTTTTGGTGGAATTATCGGATAAGCTTGCTCAGGTTCTTCGTTGTTTGAAGTCTTAAGCTTAGACCAGTGGGGGTTATGATTTTGCAAGGCTAAAACGTTGGTTATAAGTGCTTTTCCTTCATTCTTGTCACGACAACTAATTCTAAATTGATAGCCATTATCGGAATCGTAATATCTACAAACAGTTTTACCTTTCTTCCAAATCAAACCATTATTTGCTCCAAATATAGTAGCTATTTTTTCAGCTAAACTTTGAGCTTTTGCGGGTTTAATAGTTTTGTAAGTTTCTCCCATTACTCTAAAAGATACTCTGCCATCGACAGCATTAAATGCAGGGTCAATATCTTCAGGGTCTTCTAAAAAATAGAGTAAAACTTGAGGAGCAAACTTAAATATTTGTTGGTAAGTAGTAGTAGGAATTCCATATACTTCTACATTGGCATCAACTACCCTCATCCTCTCCAACAATTGCTCTCTCAACTCCAAATAAGTACCCGCCAAAACCTCTGAATCATTTTCAACACTCCTATCCTTCCAAAACCGAATTTTCATATAACCCAAATCAGCAGCCTGCTTTTTAGTCAGCAAATTGAGCTTTTTAGGTCGGTTAGCTACCTCCCGTCCCCAAGGTTTTAATTTACTACCAGCTATTTGCTTAGTAGAAGGCAAATTCCTTTGAAACTCATATTCAAAATCTTCAAACCACTTTTCAAAGTCAATCCCATAACCCAGTCGTTGCGCAAGCATATCATGGGTAGCTTTGAGTAACGACGACTGTTGCAACACAGACCAATCAGGACCCGCCAGATAATATCTAATATCCTGGTCTAAATCGCGATTAGGAGTATAAGAAAAGACCTTATAATCTGGCTGCTGATGCCATTCTAAGTCTGGATTAACAGGTCCTAAAGCTAACTTTTTCTCCTCTTCTTCAATTTTGTCAATTACTTGTTTTTGCCAATTTGATAAGTTCTCAACCACGCCTTAAGCTCCCTCTAATCTAAACTCAATTGTTCTACGAGCGCCTCCCCAAAAACCACCACCAAAACCTTTAACAAAAGCCTCAATTTTATCATTGTTGATGGATTCTACTTTCTTGTCAACAGCCTCTTGAATCGACCAAGGTTCCCTACCATCATCCCCCCAAGTTGATATTGCTTTATCCAGCTTAGGAAATGCTTTTTTAGTTGCTTCTGGCACATTTTTCCATAATTTCTTGACAGCACGCCTCCCTTGCAAAAATACATACTTAATAGCCATCTGCATAAAAGTCTGCATCCCCAAATAGGCAAAATTGCTAACCTCTTGTAACATTTGTTGTCTGATACCAGGATGAATTCTCCATAAGTCACCAAGCATTCCAATATTAATAACTACTGGGGGTTGTTGAGTCTCCCGACCAAATAAGAAGCTAGCCAACTGCCCTCCTAAAAATTCACCAGCAGGACCATATAAACCATCTATTAAACTATTAATTTGTTGTTGAAGTTCCTTGTCAGAAACATTCCAGTCAAACTCATAAATTTCCTCAGCAGTGTCAAACAATTTTTCTGCCAATCTACCGACAGCACCACCTGTCAGCAAATTTAAACCAAAAAATGTAGCACCTAAAGCAGCCACAATTCCCACGACCCAACCAATAATAGTACCTCCAACAATTAACAACGCTCCTATCGCCAGTCCGGCACCAATAACAGCCACCCCTGCTGTTATCGGGTCGTTTTTTGCCCATTCTCCGAAAATCCTACCAAATGTACCGTTGAAAAATGATCGGAAAACTTCCTTACCTCCTTCCAGAATTCTGCTGGTTAAATTCTTGATAGAAGCAACTGGATTTCTTAACCATTCAACTAATGGGCTTCCCATTGATTTAGCCCACTCCAAACTAATACCTTCGCCGTCGGTTAACGAACTAGATAAGGTCAAACTGTCAATAAACATAAGTCAAATATTTTCATTTAGATTGAGGTTGTCTTTGAGGCTTTTTACTATCCTTAAAAAACTTCGGGTCGTTAACAGGTAATTCTGTCTTTCTATCCTTGCTAACCTTTTTTAACTCTGGTGCTGTTTCAGATGGTTTAGCACCTTTTTTACCTCCTGATTTATATTCTGATTCGTGGTCTTGCTTGTAATCTTTTAAATCTACTACACCTACACCCTGAACAACCCGCATGTTATCTCTGTCAATTTTTAGCTTCAACTCTTTCCTGATATTATAAGCGTATATTTGACCCTCGATATTATCAGCTAAAGCCTGTACTTTTTCTTCTGGCGTTCGTGGTTCAGAAGTTTGACGGACGTTTTCTGATTTAGGCTTTCCTACAGGTTTAATCTTATATTTTTTAGTTTTACTCATTCTAGCCACCGTAAAATATTAGCTTCTATTTTATCCCATCCAGCCTTAGATAATTGCCCGTACTTATCAGCGTAAATATCTTCAAGATTTTCAGCACTATTTAAAGGTGATAAATCTACCACTCTATCAAACTGTTTAATTGTTTCCATGGCACTTAAATCTAACCCTAATTGAATATCGTAATAGTGAGCAGCTAAAGGCAACAACACTACTTTAGGCTGAAGGTTGTAATAATGTTCAATCATTTCCTTCCAATTCACAAACAACAGATTTAACTGAGATTCAGATAAACCTTTCCAAAAAGTAGAGTGATAAAAGCCTCTATCATATGGCACTTTATCAAAAGGAATTAACCTGAATTGTGGTGGGTGAGTTTGTAGGTTTTCAATTGTTTTTATCCTTGAACATCCCATCAAAGGAAAGCTGCAGCTCCAAAAGATTACATCAGGATTAGAATAAACTCTAAACAATCTTTTGAGAGTATGGTCGTTAATAGGTAATCTACTAATACCTATCTTATTTACACCCTCTAAATAAACAGACTTATCGGCGCGTCCGTCTCCTATGAATATACAGCTTTTCATTTTTTAATCACCCCTCTATTACTCTGTGTTAAATCACCGTTGATAACTTCTCTTAAATTCTCGCGATTATCATCCCACATTTCTACAACAACTGTTTGCTCGGAAGGTTGTAAAAATTTAGGCAGCAAATCTTCTATTTCTGACTTAGTATCTACCTCAAGTTTTTGTTCTTTACTCTTGCCAAATCCCTTGTTTTTCCTCCCTCCTTTTACAAAAGCAAAGACATTAAAACTGATAGGTACACTAAGCGATATTTCTTTGACTGGGATTGTCAGGAATCGCATAATTTCTCTAGTTCTTTTCGCTGTAATATATGTCATGTTTACAATTTCAGAAAGTGCCATTCCTAAAGCTGCTAAAGTTTTTAATATAGCTTTATTATATCCAGTTGTTATCATAGAATTTTCAGAATTAACTCTGTTTAAACTACTAATATAGTAATCACATTGTAGATATTCAAGTTGCCCTTTAAACACATAATTGGCACTGTTAATTGGCTGATGATAATCAGATATTGCTTGCCAATCAATTAATGTTTGAATGTCTCCTGTCATTGTGTTTTTGTTAAGCCTTAATGGTTTAATATGTCCGCAAACTTGTTGCTTAATCCCTTCTCTCATGGAGTTATTAAAATCCTCCTAAAGTGAAAGTACCACCTTGCTTTAAATCCTGTAGGTTTGGCTGATACCCTGTAATAATGCAAGTATCACTACTGCCAGTAAGATTATTTTTAGCTATAAATCTACCAACCATTGAGTCAAAATAAGGTTTAATTGTTAAACTTCCTCCTGCTGCAGTAGCAGTTTTTCCCATATAACCAAACGCTTTAGACTTACAGACTCACCACTAACAAGTCTAATCGAAACCTCTCTGTCAACAGCATCAGATGTACTAGGTATTAATCGTTGCATCTCATCCGCTATCAACATCCTTCTGGCGCTTTTAGCATACCTGTAACGCGCCGAACCACCACCACCAGAGGTGTTTAATTCTAAGTCTTGAATACCTGATAAGATGGCAGCAACGCCTTGATTTAACCATGAGTTGGAAATAGGAGACATCAGCTAACTCCTGGGTAAGTTCCTGTTAGGTAGCTAGTAGCTTCAGTTGTCGTGCCGTTACTGCTATTGAGTATTGTGTAGTCAAGGCTAAATTCAAAGCTCAATGTGGCATTATAAACAACTGGAATTGCAATTGGTTCATCCAAGTAACTCCATAGAATGTTAGTGATTTTAGACTCAACATTACCTAAGTTATAGGTTGAGTTACGCTCTAGGTTTGCCAACATTAAAAATCTCTCTGCTAAAGCCTCTACCCAATTATCAGAAACCCCGTCACCACCTGTTCCTTCGCTCCAAATTGGCAAGCTAGTATACGGGTCTAGGTATTCAAAAATAGAAGTCGCCCCCGAAGATAGTCGATGGTTGCAATATAGGGTGCAATTCCCACTAAATACCTGAGTATCATCGTCGCTACTAGAAGTGATTAAATTAATTTCATTGCCAGGATTGTAGGTAGCGCTCCTTTCAAAATTCTGAATTGACCGAGCTATTGAGTAGCATTGATTTTCTAATGTTGTGGCTTGGATAGTTGCTTCCGTACCGGGTGTAAAATCCATGTTTTTAGATATAATTAAGATATTCAATTATAGCAGCTATTTCTAGCATGAATTATCGAATCATTCCAGCTCCTATATCAATCCCATCACCCACTCCCCCAGTAGAATTTACCAGTCAAGTTACAACAAAACCATCTTTACCTGACGGAGGAACTTTGGAGACTCCTATCGCGTCAACTGTGACTGAAATTCTTGCTATAAGCTCGTCTCAGCGTTCAGTTTTTATTCATAACAAAGGTCCTGGTATTGTTCACCTGTATATAGGAGACGTTCCTGCTGGGTGGGAAGCTGCACCGGAGTCTGCTACAAAGGTTGAACCTGGTGGGTTTGCTGCTAGTAGTCTAGAATCCAGCAAGGCTAAACTTTCTGGGTGGAGTGAAGGTGGTACGGCTGATTTAGTTGTTGATGTGGTAAGTTAATGCAAGTATTTAATCCAGTCAAAGTTCTTTGGGATAGTATAAAAGACATTCCCGATCGCTTAAAAAAATTAATTGCTCTGACTGCTGCTGATGGTGCTGTTTTTTTGGATGAAAATGGTGATTACCGGATAGTGAATTTTGGTTCAGGAGCGGGTGAAATTGCAGAAGGGAGTAAATATTTGCAGCTTTCAGGAGGAATTATTACAGGTAATGTAAACGTTTCGGCTGCAACACCATCAACCTCAACAACGACCGGAGCCTTAATTGTTAATGGAGGTGCGGGAATTAGTGGAGAGGTTTTTGCCAGTAAAGTTCAAGTAGGAGACTTAGAAATAGGGCTCTCTTTGATTGAAAATAATCAAGGAAATTTAGCTATCAGAAGCTATGGCGATAATATTTATATACAAGTTTTTTCAGGGAACAGAAGTATTATTTTTCAAGGGAAAGATACATCAAATAACAATGTCCTGATAGCTAAATTTAACAGAGATTCAATTGATTTAAATTTACCTGTAAACATAGCCGTTGGGGTTTCTGGAACTTTTACATCGTCGGATTCTAAAACTATTGGTGTAACTAACGGAGTAGTTACGTCCATAAGTTAGTTACTGTAAGCTAAAAAAACAGATATTTGAAAAGGAAAAACATAACATCAGCAGAGGAAATATGACACCAGAAGAACAGCAATATATCCAAAATAATAAACCCGAAAGATTTTTCCGAGTACAAATTGATTTACCACCTGTAGCTGCTTTCAATATACCTGAAATCTTGGTAGAGGTTTGTCACATGGGAAGATATACAGGGATGATTAATTCAGATGGCAGACCCAACCTTGATACTAGCGATATTCCTTTAGGTACAGTTATTGGTTTAGGGAGTTTGTCTGAGATAGCAAGTAAGTCTGGCAATCCGGAGGAATTTAATGCTGTTTGTAACCTGCTTTTTTCAGAAATCAACTCTCAAGCTACGGCATTAATTAAGCAACGCAGACTAGAAAATTCTAGCTCTGATTTGTCTAATGAAACTTAGAGGTGGTTTTACTTTTCTAATGCAACAATAATAACCCATCTTATTTCATGGGTAAAAGTATTGATTTTTCGTTAAAATCTTGTTTTTTTTATCCATGCAAGTGTAGCGCTATCATAAAGAATAACCACACATTACAACACCTCCAATGCTTTAGATACTTCTGCCGGAGTAACTGTAATATACCCCTGTAATGTCTGAATGCTTTTATGTCCGGTGATAGCTTTGATAGTTGCCAACGGATAACCCTCCTGGGATAATCTAGTTATCAGCGTTCGGCGCGGTGAGTGCAAACTGAATCCCCGACGGCTTAATCCTGCTATTACTAATGCTGTTCTAAAAGCCTTATCGTAAGCTTGCCTTGTTATAGGATAAACACCTCCTGGTTTATTTGGGAATAGCCAGCCAGTAGGAGGTGGATAATAACTATGCAGCTCTCCATGTAACGCGCGACTAATCGGGACCTGGCGAGTTGACCTTTTACCGTCAGGAGTTGCTTTCCTGGTAGATGCTCTAAAAGTTATCTCGCGATGCGGTACAGATGTTATTGGGTCAAAGTAAACATCACTGACTTTTAGATGTAAAACTGCACTGACTCTTTCACCCGTGTATCTAAGTATCTGCCAGATTAATTTATGATGATTAGATTTAAATGCTGAGTAAATCTTTTCAAATTCTTGATTGCTTAAAATTTCTGCTTTTCCGTGGCCTTGATTTTTCATTGCTTCAGGTTGCTGATTTAGCTAATTATAACTTTTTTAGCAACCCAGGGTATAGCAGGCAAACCTCAGAATAGTTATAGGAAAGCGTAATGGTATGGGTTCTAGCACCTTGGAAGTATGTTGCTGATTTATCTAAAAGAGCAAAGTCGCTCTTTTTGATGTCTAGAATTTCTCCACCTCTGTGCTTCTGGAGAAATTCTAGGAAGGGAATTTTTATCCCTTCATACTAATGATAACATCTTAATCTCTTAATTTGCTGGAAGACTTTTTAAGCTCTTCTAACCAGGGAATCGAAAGGAATAAACCCGCCATGTTGCCAAATAGATCATGGACTAAACCTGATAATGCGTTGGCAAATTTATTTTTGGTGATTTCATTTCCTCCAACTGAACCTTCTATCAATTCCATCACTTTTCCTGGCGTGGAATTGTACATCTCAATTATTTCTGATTGAATTCGGAGTGGTGCATCTTCTATAAGTCCTTCGATAAGATATTCTGTCCACCTGAGTATATCCTTATGCAAAGTCTCCGGCATGGCAAAAGCTGTCAGTTTTTTCAAATCATTGCCTGAATAATTTCTGAAACAGAATTTCATTGCTTCAGCCGCTATTTGCTTGCGATACTCCAGGTTTGAATCTCGGAGTATTGCTATTAACGCTTCATCGTAGGTAGACAACTTATCTTTCTTTGGGATATTGTTTAGAGCGTGATTACATCTCATGTCAATCTCGCTATAGATGTCAGGGAAAATTCTTTCATCACGGAAACATTTACTTGCTCGATTGACAAACCAGTGAGTGACTCCATCTTCTAGTAAAGTGCGTATGTGTTTTTCGGTTTCAAGTCCTTTTACAAACGGAGACAAAGCGATTAAATCCCACAGGCGGGTGCGGTAAAGTTTAAATCTCTGTTTCCTGGCAACAGTATTTCTCTGTTCCACATCTTGGGGTCGATACTGAGAACGTGCTTCACATTCTGCTATCCCCTCAACCCCTCTATCAGAATAATGTTTCCAAGTTGAGAGAATTTTGACAACTTTCCCACTTTTATAGTGGCGGTCAAATCCTTTGCAGAGAAAAACGGGGGACTCACAACATGGACAGGTCATTAACAAATCTTTATAGTCGTCATAGGTGGCCGTCTCTGCATCTATATATTCTCCGGCCAACAAAATGGACTTTGCATACTTCATAGTTTCACAGCTCCAAAATATCTTTTTCAATTTGTGCGATCGCGTAATTTTCCTCTATGGCCTTCTCAAGTGCTGGAAGTTTGCTGCTGGGGATTTTGTCTTTTTTTGTGGCCCATAAAAACTTTTCTCGGCAGTAGTAAGCAGTTGTTGACCCATCTTTGTTTCTACGGATATCTACCCATCCACTGGCAGGTTTGGAGTTTTTCCTCCCACGAGGTCTACCACCTTTTTTCTTTGGTAAGTCCGTGGGAGGAAATATTTGTTTTTCTTGGTATATCGTTGTTTCCAATATTTCCTCCCGTGGCGGGGAGGCAATATTTCCTCCCGTGAGATGGGGGTTTTCCCCTATGTATTTCTCTTCTAACTCTGCCAATTTCTCAGGCTGAGGTTGCACATAAGGGACTACTTGTCTAAGGAATTGTTGCAGTCTGTACTCTTCCTGGAGTTCCTTGTTTAGATATTTGTAGTGGCGATCGCTAAAAACATCATATCTGGCCCGACTTTTATTGGACTTCTTAAACTCTGTTTTATAGAGTTTGATATGGGTCTTTAGTTTTAGCACTCTCCCAGCAGACTTTGATATTTGCTCTCCTATGGGCAAAAGGTCACATCTATCAAAGTCATATTCAGAGTACCGATACACCTGGCCTTCACCTCTCGATCGCCAGTATGGAAATGGTGGGTTTATGGGTTTTAGCTCATCGAGGCTGAGTAGGGCACCGTCATCTCCTGGGAAGTAAGCGGCGTCGAGTTTTTTGTGGTAGTGGTGGAGTTGGAATATTTTTCCTTCATGGTCGCCAGTGGTGACGCGAACCCAACGGTCGTCTAGTAGTTTCATGGCATAAAATTGCCGACCGCATTGCTGCGATCGGCTTTTCTGTGACAATTTAATGTTCTAGTTTTTCTGTTAATTCCGCCTTAATATCTTCTAAGCTGTTTATTTCTTCCTGGCATTTTTCTATTTGATTTTGATACCACTCCAAACAATCAGACGCTTCTTTTTCTCGATCGCGCCAAGAATCTATTAGACGGTCAATGATTTTCCCAACTGTTTGGGATAAGAACACTCCAGCGGGATATCCCCCCGTCCTATTTTCTCCAGAAGTGCTGAACGACTCAATCCCATCTTGTCGGCTATGTTCATTAGGCCCTGAGCTGCTTCTGTTGTCAGGCTTGCCGACATTATCGCCTTGTACTCCCCATGTTCCTTGTGTTTGCTCTTTTTCATGTCTTTTATTCATGTCCTTTTCCCTATATAGGATACAACAATATTATATAAAATATTTTATATAAATCATTGACAAAATGGAAATATCTTATATAAGATAGTTTTATGCACCAGGAAAACTGGTTCTTACAATTTTGGCCTAAAAGGAGGTGAGTGCCTAACGGACCAGCGGATTATGCGAAGCGTTTGAACATAGGTTATTTTTTTTCTCAATTGACGCAGAAAGGTCGTTTCTACCTTTTTATCGACCGGGGGGTGTTTGACTACATTTCACCTCCCCTTACTTAGACTATTTACTAAATTATCCATGAAGCCACGACAATCCCCAGACAACCCGATGGGATTTGAATTTCCTTATGAAGAACTTGAACTTCCTGAGTGGGCACGAGCTTGTACCGCTACTTGGGAGAACTATGTCTTAGAACCAGGCAACCATATTAGAGCTGATTTTGACGACTTTGAATGTGGATTGTTTAGAGACGCTCATGCTTATATCCAGGAAGGTATGAAGTTGGGAGCTATGAGGTACAAAAGGCTGTATGAAGAGAAGAAAGTCTATAGCTTTAAAGATTATTGCGATAGGTTTTATATCAAGTCCTATCATCGCTGTTTAGAGACTATTTTGGCTGCTCAAATTGGATGGGAATTATTATGTAACGGATTCCAGCAAGTGCCTTCTAATGTCAGCCAAGCAATAGCTTTAACACAAACATTTTTTAAAGACAGCTTTGGCCAGCCTGACATTATTCGTTCTTGGGAGTGGGTTCTTGAATATAGTGAAGCTACTGGAAAAAAAATCACGGCTGGACTAATTAATTTCTTAGTAAATCCCCAGAGAAAGGATGAAAAAGTGAAAATTCAAGTCAGTAAGAAGAAGTGGGAAGAATTTAAACGAAAGGCTAAAGAATTGAATCGTGACCCTGAATCAGTATTAGAAGATTTTATGAATAGTTATGTAGGAGGCGAAGAAGATTCAAGTCCAGAATCTGAAGACTCTGAGCCTAGTGAAAATACTAGAGTTGAACCAGTCAACCGAGAAGCAGAGGTTGTATGGACTGATGACCTGAATCTCTTACTAAAAGAAAACTCGGTTAAAAATCAAAAACATTATGACACATCCCCAGACAGTTAAGCAGTATCGCAAGTTTTTTACGAATTTGGGTATCTCTCACCTAGAGATTAAGGAAAAATTTGGCGACCTGAGAAAGCGAGAGACTTGGGAGAGAGCTTATAGCGATTATACTTACCCAAATTTACCAATTATCAAGGCCATTGATGAGGCGATCGCGCAAAAGGCTGTTCTGGCAATCCCTGAATGTGCTGAAACTCCTGTAGTGGAAGTTATGGAGGTTTCGGAGGTGGTGGAAAACGAAGCGTTCCCCACAGAATCTTTGATGGTCTACTTCTTTAGTTGCTGGAAAGTTAATCAGGCCCAAAAAGTTCCAACACCTAGACCTATCCACTCCCTCCCCCGCCCCAACTGTCGTACTAGAAGTAAGAAAAAGTACGGAAAAGTCAGGTTACTAAGTCAGGTTAACTATGGGTTAAAGGCTGAACCAAAGCTGACCCAATATTGCACCAAAGCTCTTGTAACCATTATTAGTCATGCTTTTGACCGTGTGGTAGTTGGTAAGCGATCGCCTAATTATTTAGGTATCAGAGGGCCACCTCAGCACTAAAAAGGGCCAAATAAATCACAGTTAAACACTGCTAACCAGGGACACTTATGGAAGTAAATTACAAAGAATTGTACAACCGACTAATTTGTTGTCTGCAAAAATCACCACCAATTCACATAGAACTATACCCAGTAGAGGTATTGTCAGTGTGTTGGATTTTGTCTGGATGGTTAATTTTTCATCCCAAGAACCGAACGATTAAAGCAGTAACAAACAAATTGAAAGGATTGCTTAAACACAACAGACCTGAACTGCAAAAACTAATTAATGATGTATTAGACAAAGGAGTTAAAACCTTAAATGAAAGTATCAGAAATTGAAATCGGAGTCACCTACCAACCGCGTAGTTATGAAAGTGTCCGAAGCTCAGTTCGCGTTGTCTTAGAAGAAGGCGATACTATTGAAACTGCTGCTCAATTTGCAGCCGAACAAGCTGCCATAATTGCTAGTAATGGTAAGCCTGACAGCTATAAAGATTGCATGGATTTATTACGACGAAATGTAGGTGAACAAGCGCTCGTCAAGATGCAGAAAAAATGGCATTTACTACTAGAAAGAACCAAGGAGTTAAAGGAAAAGATTTTCCTGAAAGAAAACTTTTTGGAAGCTTTAAGAACAGCCGAAGACCGCTATCAAAAACTTAAGCAAATGTCAGAATTTGCCAACTGTTGGAGTGAGTATCAGAAGGTTTTATTAGACTTAGCTAATGCTGAAGTTCATAACCAACAATTGGAAAGTGAAACCAAAGTAGATGAAGCAAAATACGACGAGTTTTAGGAGGTTTTCAAGTACAATATATGTGGCATAAGTTGATAAAGGTAGTTGATAAAATAACTACCTTTTTCCTTGACAGAAAAGACCCTCAAATATCTATCCCTTTTCTTACTGGTAGAAACTGTTATTGCTCAATTCACTTAAGAGAAGATTTGAGCATTGACAGTATTTGCTTTGAGAGAAATTTCAATCTTTTGTTTTTAAAGACAGAAGTTGGAAAAGAAGTTTTGGAGGATGGCATATATTACTATACGATCGCTATTGAAAAGTACCCAGGAGAAAACGTTAAAGCTGTTGAAATATTCAGTCCTAAACGGATAGCAATGCACGGCCCCAATCTTGAGGAACTTAAAGAATATGTGCGATTTAATTTAGTTTGTTTAGAAGGAGTAAAACATGAATAGTTTTCCGTTTCTACAAACAGTAGGAAATAGAAGTTTTATTGTTTTTGACTACAAAGGTTCATATGGTGATTCTCGGAACGGTGTCAACATAGATACTATTATTTCCGCAGGTTTAGTCTTGGAGGCTGAAGATTCATTGCTGGTTATTAATTGGCTAACTGACCCAAGAATAGATGCTTTTCAAGAACTTTGTGAAAAATATTTTTATGACGATTTTGCTAGGTGTTATAAAACCTATTTTTCACCAAAAACTACAACAGGAAAAGTATTAGCTCAACTATTACTAGGAGCAACAACTCACGAAACCGCCTGACGACTAACTAATTGTTAGGGCACTTTACTAGGTTCGGGTAAAGTTGTTTGGGTGAAATTCCCAAGAAACTCTCACGCCTGAGAGTCGCGGTAATGGGTAGCTCCCAAAACCGTCGATTGTGGGGTAAAACTTGCAGTTGATTAAGTCATTAGTAAGGCGCAAACTTTATAGGCGAAGTGAACCTTTTAGGTTTTTAACTCTTCCTGAGTTTACCTTACTTTTGGCTTAAGCTGGTAGAAGCTTTAAGAGTGAATTGAATTAATCATTTTCGGGTGATTCCTGAGCTATTAATACCAGTTTAAAACAGCTATTAAAACCCAAAACATGAACCTTGATAATTAAATATGAGAATAATTGGTGGGGATGTTTGCAAGTCTTCTCTGGTTTGTTGGGAATTAGTTGAAAAACCAGGAAAACTCAAGCAAATATTTAGCAGTGAAAAACGGAAGTTTTCAAAGACTAAACCAGACCCCTTGACTTTTCATGCCAATAAATTAAGTTTAGCTGATTTTGAGACTTATTTATTAGGTCAGCATGACCTGGCCAAGACAAAAGTTAAAGCTGATTGTTTGGTACTCGAACCTACTGGAATTCACTATGCTAAAGTTTGGGCAATTGTCGCTAATTATGTTGACGTGGAAGTTCGTTGGGTGGGTCATCAAGAGTCAGTTTTTACCAGGCGTTCTGAACGACTTCCTAACAAAAATGACCAAGCTGATGCTTTAGCTTTAGCTGCTTATACATGGAGTCATTGGCAACAATTAGAATATTTTTTAGACTTCCAATCTTACCCAGTTGCTGAGATTAGAAATGTTTATTATCAGATGAATTCTCTGATTAGAGTTCAATCTCCTTTAATCAATAGAATCAGACAACAACTAACAGAGGAATTCCCAGAAGCTGCAAATGCCGATTCGCACCCCTCTGTTAAGGATGGTTTAGAACCGTTATTTGTTTGGTTAGCTAGTTATCCCAGGCTTTTAGTTCGCAAAAATAATTACTGGAAAAACAAGTATGCTAAAAGCTGCTTACTAAAATATGGTGTAGAAATTTCTGAGTTTACCAAAAATTTTAGTTGGTTATTATGTGTGGTACATCAATTAGAATTTGATTGCCGTTCAAGGTTAATTGAATTAGTTAATAGTCAAGTCTTTAAAAGCTACAACTTGGTGTTTGATGAATTTAACTTTAATTACAAACTTCGAGCAATTATTCTCATTCAAATCTATCCACTTACTAGGTTTTCTGGTAAGGCTGCATTTAAACGGCGCTTGGGAATGGGAAGAGAACAACACCAGTCAGGAGATATGCAGTATTTTAGAAATTCTGGCAGTTCTGAAGCTAGAAGTCAGCTTTTGTTGTGGTGTCGGCAATGTATAGTCAATCCTAAGTTTCGTCCGGCCTCTCCAATTGGGAAGGAACTAGGAAAAAAATATGATGAACTTTTGAATAAATATTCTAGTGATGGAAGTTTAGGGAAAGTTCAGGCTTTAACGAAATACTTTGATAAGCAAATTGAGGCGATCGCTAAAACTGAGAATTCAATGTCTGAGACTCCAAACAGTCCAGCATTACTACAAATTAAAGCTGTGAAGCTTGCCACAATCCAGAGCAAAGAAGCTTTAATCTTGGCTGCTGAGTCTGGTGTGAATGTCGAACTCCCAGGACTTGATACTAGTGAGAAAGCTAAAGGATTTAAAACTTTAATTGCCTTTAAAGTTATTAGTTTGGCCCTAAGAAGATTGTGGCCAATGCTTAAAAAGGCCAATTGTAGTGATTAAGCGATCGCTACAATTTACCTAAAAAGATTAGGAAATGCGTATATAAGCATCTCCTTTTTTGCCCCAGAGTGAAGAGTTAGGCATTTCACTTATTCAGGTAGGAAATAAACCTCAAGTAACTAAGTTTTTTGAATTATTAGATAATGATTTACAAAAATTAGGTGCTAAGTTTGATATTTGTAATACTGTTACTATTGGTGACATGGAAACTATGAATTTAACTGATGTTCTAATTAATGCTATTTTTACCTAAATGTTTAGCTAATTTTTTAGTTGTAATCAGAAAAAAAAATTACTTTTGACTTATTTGATTTAAAGAGTATATATTTGATGATTTGCTTGAAAATTAATTTCCCTATTTATTAGAGATTGAATGTATCAGGAAATATAAAAATGACATAGGGAACAGGGAGGAATAAATCAAGACAACTATTTATCTATTAAAAATCTATAGCAATCCTATTTTATTCGTGGCAAAAATCTTACTGCTTTTTCGGGAAGAGGGGAGAGGGAACAGTTAACAGGTGGGAGTTTCAACTTTTTTATTTACTTTTTAATTACCCGCAACCTATGTGCGGATTGCTATAGTAAAGGATGGCGGAAATAAGGCGGAAATAAGTAGGGTCTGCTGAAAAAATTGGTTGGTAGGGCTAGGACACGGGGAGGGGGAGAGGCACCAGACGCGGAGATGGGGGGAAACAGGCGACGGTTTCAGCCATTTTATGTGCTGAAATTTTCTGGAATTTCAGCAGCAAATTTTCGGATTTTGAGGCCAATAAGAGCGAATAACTAGAAGATAAATTGAAGATAAAAAGCTATGAAAGCCTTAGCTATCCTAACTTATAGCTTTATTCAGCCAGCCCTAAGTAACCAGTGACAAAATGCTCAAAGCCTTACCAATCAAAACTTCTCGAATTCTGAATTCTGAATTCCGCGTAGCGGTAATAGGAATATATTTTAGGAATATATTTACCGAAAAATTCTCTTCTAAAGCCTCCCATTTTAAGGAGATAAAGAAAGAGAATATTCCCAATTTAAAGCCTCCTTATTGCAGAGGTACTATTAACTGATAACTGTTAACTGATAACTGATAACTGAAATAACAAACAGTCTCTTAACTTTAGGATCTTTCTGGTAATATACTAAACCACATATTTCTTCCGACTGATTGTAAGTACAACTTAAGAGGAAATTGATAGTAAGAAATCACAAGACTAACCATAATTATTAAATGAGATATAAATGTTAACCCCGTCCAAACAATTGGCAGCCAACACAATGTACTACCAGGCATAGGAGGAAAAGTGTAAGCAGCTAATCCCATTAATGTAGTAGGTAATAAAACAAATGCAACTGCCAATAACTTAATTGCCCAACTCCATTTCATATTAGGATGATTTCCTTCCCATCTTCTACCATTCCAACGCCATACCAGAGGTGAATAACTATCTGCTATTTTTAGTGATTTTTCTACCAGATCGGCTGTAAAAATATGGTTACAAAAGTTACAAGAAAAAGCATCCATTAAAGTTATACCTGAAATCTGGCCATGATAGCATACAGGGCAGGTATAAATTTCTTCAAAGTTAAAATTTTTGTGAGGTTTTTGGTGGCTGGACATAGACTTTCTAATTTAAAGAACTATATGCAATTGCATTGTAAACATTAACCTCTAGACTCATATAAGCCCTGTGATAATTCTTAACTTTTTTTTCTATTAACCAAAATTAAGAGATTACAAATGATGGAATAATACTGCAAAAAATTGGCTCCGACTTTGACAAAAAGCCATTAATATCAAGTCTCATTTAAGATCGCCATAATCAAAATGTTCTTCTCTCTTAAGAGAATATTTTTTCCTTGTTTCCTACTCCCTACTCCCTACTTCCTACTCCCTAATTTTTTTATTGTCGTTATTCAAAGAGACACGATATAACGATAGCAATCAGGAATCAGATGTGAGAATTTAACTTTTTCTCAAAAGTAGAGAATATAAAATTTATCATATTCGGAATCTACATTTTTTCCTGATTCCCTATTCCCTATTCCCTATTCCCTATTCCTTATTCCCTGTTCCCTAAAAGTCTCAAATATCTCACAAATCAAATCATATTGCTATAATTATTTCTAATAATTTTAGTAATTCCCTAATCCCAAATTCATGTATCGAAAATCCAGAATCATTCGTCACTGTGCAACGCCCAGTATAAATAAATAAATCACCCAATCTTGGTAAAATGTCAGTCAAGAAACTGTAAAATTATCTAGAAATTACAGAGGTAAAAAATAAAATTGGTCAAACATAAATTATCTAGTTCAGTCAATCATTCTTGGCAGTCCATTATTCAATTTTTGGGTTTATTTTGTCTTTGCTGTTTCCTAGTCATTAGTTGTAGCCAGCCTCAGAATAACCCCAATAATTCCCCCCCTACAGACACTAACACAAATCGTATTACAATTGGCACAACATTAAAACTTCGTACTGTTGACCCCGCAGATGCCTATGAAGTAATCTCTGGAAACTTACTCTATAATTTAGGCGATCGCCTCTACGGCTACAAACTAGGAACAACAGAACTTGTACCCCAACTAGCCACAGAAATGCCTAAAATTAGTGACGATGGCACTACCTATACGATCCCCATTCGTCAGGGCGTAACTTTTCACGATGGCACTACCTTCAACGCTGAAGCCATGGCCTTTTCTTTAAAACGTTTTATCGAAAATGGTGGTCCACCTTCTACTCTATTAGCTGATACTGTGGAGTCAACAGCAGCTACAGGAGAATATGAGTTAACAATTAAATTAAAAAAACCCTTTGCTGCGTTCACTCCTCTATTAGCATTTTCTGGTCTTTGTGCTGTTTCACCTCAAGCTTATACTATAGGTAAAAGTCAATTTAAACCTGATACGTTTGTAGGTACTGGACCCTACAAATTAGCTGAGTATGGCACCGATGTTTTACGATTAGATGTATTTGAAAATTATTGGGGAGAAAAACCCACAAATGAAGGAGTTGACATCCAAATATTTTCCAGTTCAGCTAACCTATTTAATTCTTTTAAAACAGGTGCTATAGACGTAGCTTATTTATCTCTTGATCCAGACCAAATTACTAATTTGGAACAGGAAGCTGAACGCCAACAATGGAAAGTAATTGCTACAGATGGGAAAACAGTTAATTACATAGTTTTAAATCTAAATTCCGAGCCTTTGAATAACAAAGCAGTTAGACAAGCTTTAGCAGCTATTGTTGATAGAAAATTATTAAATGAACGAGTTTTACAAGGACAAGCCGAACCAGTTTATAGCCTCATCCCAACTAAATTTGATGGATATAAACCAGTGTTTGAAGAAAATTATGGAGATGGAAATTTTGCCAAAGCCAAGGAGTTATTAGAAGAGGCAGGATATTCTCAAGATAATCCTGCAAAAATAGAAATTTGGTATGCTTCTAACTCCACAAAAAAAGGATTAATTGCTAGTACATTAAAAGCATCTGTAGAACAGAAACTAGATGGTTTAATGGAGTTAGAAGCAAATAGTGTAGAATCTGCAACTGCTTTTAAAAACTTGGATAAAGGAGTATATCAAACCTTTATTTTAGATTGGTATGGAGATTTTGTTGATGCTGATAACTATATCCAACCTTTTTTAGATTGTGGCAAAGGTTCTGAAGAAAAAGGTTGCGAAGAAGGAGCAAGTCAGTTTCAAGGCTCATTTTATTATAGCGATCGGATTAATCAACTAATCGATCAACAAAGACAGGAACAAGACCCAGAAAAACGTCAAAGTATTTTCCTAGAGATTCAAGAATTACTGGCAGAAGATGTTCCTTTTATTCCCCTATGGTTAGATAAAGATTATGTATTTGCTCAGAAAAATATTAGTGGAGTTACTTTAGAACCAACTCAACAGTTTCCTTTCTGGACAATTAATAAATCATCATAAAATTTCTGAATTTTGATGAAGATAAGGAGGTCATTTCAGTTATCAGTACCATTAGCTTTTGGCGCAGCATTCCGTAGGAAAGCAAGAGGCTTGAAATTTGGAATATCCTCTTTTTTTATCCCCTTAAAAGAGGAGGCTTTATGCCATTTTCATAAAGTATTACTACATTGCTTGGTTGTAGGTTTTAGGTGGTAGGTGGTAGGTATTAATAGAATAAGTGTAAATATTCCACTCCGAAGAGTGTCCGGATTTTAATGTAACAATCTTTATTGAATTTGGTATTAGACCAGAATTTTTTGGTAAGTAAAGATTGAGGAGGTTGCTGATTTTGGCTATGATTTTTATTGAATGGCGAAGGTACATATTAACTGAAAACAACTTAATATTTGATCAAATGAAATATAGGCATCATAGCTTGACTCAGCAACACCAGATTTAGGATAAAAACAGCATGACTTATACCAATTTGATAAATGTTTGCTAGAAATATCTAGGGTAATTTTTAGGAGTCAGGAGTCGTAGGGGCGATTCGTGTAATTAGGAGCATTCCGCAGGAAATCGCCCGTACAGGAGTCGCATAGGAATGGCTTTAATACCATTTTTTAGGCCGTAAATCATCTTTTTTGTCAAAAGAACATCTCTGATAAAATCTTTTTATCGCCCTTACTATTCGTAACATTCTTTTTTCAAAATAGTATTACAGCGCTTTTCGCTCTTGATGAACCACCGGAGCCATAAACAAAACTCAGTAGGGACGTTGAATCCAACGTTCCTACTGTGGTCTACCAAAACGAAAACCTCTGTAATCTATGAGTTTTTCTTCCTCCTTTTTACATCTTCCTTAACTAAGGTTTGCTGATTAAATCTAAAAGTATTGACAGGTATAATGTTTTAACCTTTTTAGCTCTGGAAAAAGTGCCAGCTTTTAACTCCAAAATGTTCAAAAAGTCAGCCTTTAATGCTTACTAGGGCAGAAAAATTCAGGGAGTATCCTTCCTAAAACCTCCTATATAACTCCCATTTATCCTGACTACTACCCTCCACCAAAATACTTTTTCAGCAAACCTTAATTAAAACAATTAACGCAAAAAGCAACTAACCATCCACAGTACAAAAAATGTTACCAAAGTAATAAATATTTCTGTTGTCAAACCAATTGCCAGAGAACTAAGTATTTGTCCTAAAACCAACCCCATAATTAAAGCCGCAACTGTCATTAATACAGCACGGCCAAACTTATTTTCCTTACGATTAAGAAAATAAAGACAACAACCAACACCCACTGCCAAAGTTAGCTGCAATATAGAACTTTGACTCACACCAGAGAAAATACTAACTGCACCCAAAACCACATAGATACCTGTTGGCCACAAAATATCACCTTGACTGGGAGTATCAATCAACTTTTGTAGCCACTCTGGCCCTTTACCTGTAGGTCCCGGAGTCAAATTATCAGGAGCTTTTTTTGTCACCCTTTCTGGAAACCGGATACGCTCAGGCACTTTAATTTTCCCTTCCTGACGTAACCGTAAACGATCCATGAGAATCGCATCATAGGCAGCCTCAATATTTTCCATAACTTTTTGATCGTTACTATTCTGTTGCTTCAAACGTTCCTTTGCTGCTTGAATTTCATCAAAAGAAGCATCTTCGGTGATACCAAGTTGTTGATAATGACTTTGATTGCTCATTGCAATTTATTAATAATTGTTTAGACTATGACAAAAACGGCGGATTCTAATATTTTAATCTTATCCACTTTAAACAAGGATGCCCAGTTAACTATACAAGTAAGTACCTGTGCAAAATTAACTTAACATTTTTCAGAGAGTAGGGAGTAGGGAGTAGGGAGTAGGGAGTAGAGAGTAGAGAGTAGGGAGTAGGGGAAAAATATATTTGTATACTTTGCTCAGTAGATTAAAAATAATTTGCCCCACCTACTTAACCTCAACAAAAAATATACAATTCATTTTGCGTAACTACTTATCTTAATCTCTGTACAAAAGCGTAATCTCTCTACAAAGCTCAAGATAACTCCAAATTTTATCCATTTTGAACTATCCTAAAAAACAAGAATTATTTATCATCATCACTTTTAGTTATACTAACTATTCCTGACCACTGAACTTTTTTAACTTTTTCACGCCGATAAGAAAAAAAGTAATCCGGTTCTTGGTAAGTGCAGTAAGGGGCGATCGCCATTTGTTGATAAGTTATACCTAACTGTTCTAACTGTAAAATATTAATCAGGCGGACATCTAAACGCACTTTTTCTGGCTCAGGATCGGAGGAAACTGGAGAAATAGGTAAGCGATCAAGAAAATCTAATATTTCTCTGGTTGTAGCTTTTGTCGATTCTGGCACAATAGTTGCTCCCACTTGAGCAGCCACCTCTTCAGAAACTTGATAAACCTCTCCAGCAATAGCGGGGCCAAGAACAAGAATCAAATCAGATAATTGACTACCTTGGGCCTGAAAACCTGCCAATGCTACCGGGACAATTTTAGCAGCCGTACCACGCCAACCGGCATGAACTGCTGCCACTTGTCTAGTTTTTTGATCCGCAATTAAAACAGGTACACAGTCAGCACTACACACCCACACTGCTTGTTCTGGTTTCTCAGTTAGTAGACCATCAGCTTCGGCATAAGTTTGTTGGGCTTCAGGGTGATGGGGCTGTATCTGAGTGTCTTTTCCTGCCGTAAGTACAGTATTGCCATGCACTTGTTTGAGACGATATACCTCAGCAGTAGGATAAAGTACATCCACCAATTTTGCTGGCGTGCGAGGCCAAAAATGATGGGTAAAAAAGCCATGAGGCCAAGTTTCTAAAAGGCTACAGGTTAGGTAAGGTAATCCTTGCCATTCTTGCCAATACCAGGTGACATTGTTTTCACCTAAAAGTTGGTCATATTGGTTGAATTTTTGTGAATTAGTGTCAGCTACAGTCATGAGGTTAAAAATGGTCTTTGGAGTTTAGACATATTATTCTGACATTTTTACTACGCCCTTCTTTACTAGCAGTATTTGTTTGACAAAACAACTTTACTTTTATGATTGATGCTATATACCTGTGGTCTACTTGGTTGGGTGAAAAGCGTTGTAAATTAAAAAGCGTTTCCTGACGGAATGCTCCGCTTGCTAGCAGTTCAGGAATCAGCGGTCATCTTTACTTTTTTAGAAGGGGATGTTTTACCCCTCCTAAAATTAGACGAGAAGCTAGAAGTCGGGGATTTAGACCCAAGCTTAATTATATGCACAAATTTTTAGGCGCTCTTGCTGAGTAGCTGATAGCTAATAGCTAGTTAATATATTTTTCATACTGATAGTGCTTCACAAAATGAGATGACTATTGCTACATCCGCAACAGTAGAAAAGTTTAGTCTTTTCCCCACAGCAACACACTTATTTAGGTTGCTTCACAAAATGAGATGGCTATTGCTACATCCGCAACAGTAGAAAAGTTGAGTCTTTTCCCCACAGCAACACACTTATTTAGGTGCTTCACAAAATGAGATGGCTATTGCTACATTCGCAACAGTAGAAAAGTTGAGTCTTTTCCCCACAGCAATACACTTATTTAGGTTGCTTCACAAAATGAGATGACTATTGCTACATCCGCAACAGTAGAAAAGTTGAGTCTTTTCCCCACAGCAACACACTTGTTTTTACTGTTTTTCGCAACCCCTCTAAAGAACCCTGTTATTTTTTGAATTTGATAATGTACACTGGCCTAGATTGCTAAATATTTACCCACCTAATGTTTTGTGTAGTATTAATCAATCAAAACCTTGTAACACCATATATATAGAAAGTAGGAAAATTGTCAGTAGCAGAATTTAGTCAAAAACATTTCATAAACTACTTATCAAACATCCGGGGAGTATCAAAAAACTTAACCACTTCAACCTCCAATAATCTCCATATATTTTCTAGCCTAGAATCAACAAATCAAACTACTTGGCAATTAATCAACTCTGGAGCGCCACCAGGAACCATCGTCATTGCCATTCAACAAACAGGAGGGCGCGGCCAGTGGGGGCGAAACTGGATGTCAAAAGTAGGAGGATTATATATGTCAGTAGCATTTGCCCCCCATATTCCCATATCCCAAACCTCTCAGTTAACCTTATCAGTCGCTTCAGGAATAGCTTCTAGTTTGCAGAATTATGGTTTGCCAGTTAAGATTAAGTGGCCTAACGACTTGATTCTGCAAAACCGAAAATTGGGTGGCATCTTAACAGAAACCAGGGTAAATAAGGAAAAAATTTCTCACGCAGTAATTGGTGTCGGAATTAATTGGGCTAATTCTGTACCAGAAACAGGCATTAATCTGCAAAGCTATTATCAAAAACAATCCCAACCAGAAATATTCTCTCTAGAAATGTTAGCTGCAATTGTCTTTCAGGGACTAAACTCTGGCATTAAACAACTATTAGACTCAGGAATAGAAAGTATTTTATGTTCTTATACTCAACTACTGATTAATATTGGGCAAGAAGTATTAGTAGAAGATTGTATTGGTAAAGTTGTAGGGGTGGCAAAAACTGGAGAGTTGCGGGTACAACTTAACCCAGGCTCAACTATCCCCCTTACCAAGTCTCAAATATCTCCCTTAGAAATTTGCCTAAAACCCGGTACAATCAATCTGGGCTACGGCCAATATTCTTAGAGGTAGGTTTGGGAAATTTTGATTTGCCCACCTGTAGGAGCTTAATTAATAATTAAGCCGGAGTTAGTTATACCAATTCACTTTATTTGAGGATGTCACAAATAGTTTCCAAGTTTAAATGTCAAATAATTGCCTGAAACTTTTTTATGGTCAAAGTTTTTAACCGAGCGAATTCGACTTGTGACCCCCGCGGAGGCGGGGACAAGCTTCTGAGTTCCGTGAAACGGTATTACCAACCACCTACTTGAAAAAAAACTTATCTCTAATACCAAATTCAAAAAGCACGCCCCCGAGTAGGCGGGGGTAAGGCTACTCATCGTACCTCTTGACTACTGGCTACTAATTACTTAAGTAGTTCAAGTTTATGAAATTGGTATAAGAAAGGTTAATTAAATAAACTGTCAAATTTTTAAATTGAAAGCAATTATAGTGTGAGGAAATGATGGTATCAGATAACCAAAACCTGTCAGTAAAGTCTAACACCGAACCACAGGAAAACAATCAAGAACACAACCAAAATTTTATTCATACTAAAGTCCCGACTCAGCAAACTGCCGAGAGACGGAGTAAGCGATCGCTAATGCAGCTAGGTTGTTGTCTAGCTAGTTTAGGGATGCTGAGTAGAGGTATGGTCTTAGCCGAGGCAGTTTTGGAGATAGAAGTATATGACTATGAGCCATCATATGAACCTGCTCCAGTAGATAATTATTCTCCACAAACATCATATTCAGCACCTAGTTACGAACCAGAACCATATTATTCTGAACCATATTACGAACCTTACTACGAACCAGAACCATATTACGAACCTTACTACGAACCAGAACCTTATTATTCTGCTGCACCTAGTTATGTTGAACCTTACTACGAACCAGCTTGGGAACCAGAACCAGAGCCATATTATTCCCAACCGGCACCAAGTTATTATGAACCAGAGCCATATTATTCCCAACCGGCACCAAGTTATTATGAACCAGAGCCATATTATTCCCAACCG
>JAAUYJ010092598.1_pt1 | contig 25631 bp, 21 predicted proteins | sample 7278031 | NCBI WGS metagenome assembly JAAUYJ01 (sample SAMN14350222, study PRJNA611818) | marine sediment metagenome | isolation source: surface marine sediment (1.8m) | place: French Polynesia: Moorea | collected 2018-08 | reverse complement strand
TGCTTTCAGTAACTTACTAGCCTCTAGTTATCGAGACTGGGTGATTCATCTTTCTGAAACAGCAAAAATCGATCTTTATTTCGATTTTCTTCATGGAACTTCTGACGAAACTTTGTCAGTTGAGGGAGCAAAAATAACTGAGATTTCTAACTTTAAAAACCTTCCCACTAATCTTTATATATAGTAATTGTTGAAAATAAGATTAGTCAATTGTAATACAGAAAACATTTTAAAATCATGTTGATTCCTCTAATTAGTTTAATCCTTGGTATAGGAATTTTAAGTGTATCCTCCCTAGCCTATGCTGGTGTTCCTAGCCTGAAGAGATTTCCCTTAGTTTTTCAGATTAGAAACTACCCAAATATCCTCATCGGTTTAATTTTTATTTCTTTAGCATTAATGTTAGGAATGGTGGGTTATTTTGGATATATTGATGCCCCATCTTTAAGATTAATTAGACTGTTCTTCGGTATTGGTGGGTTAGTTATTATTGGAGTGCCAAGTTTACAAAATAATCTATCAGGTGAGCTTATTAGAAATAATATTTTTATCCGAAAATTATTATCTTTAATAACTATCAAAAATGCCTTAAAACTAACCTCCCTGATTGTACTATTTTCAATTTTCCTCATTAGCTTTTTTGACGGTAACTATGGAGGTGATGCCTATATGTATCATCTTCCTTTTGCTGCCAGAATTTGGGGAATTATTTCACCCGATCAATTCACATTTGAATATAATTTAGAACATCGTTTTAAAGGGTTTCCCTTATTAGCAAATTTTTTACAAGGGTTTTTTTGGTTCATATTTCAACGACCAGAAGCAACAAATTTACTAGCATTTTCTAGCCTAATTGGTATTATTTGCTATTTCAAACTATTATTAAAAATTCCTTTTTATTTAGCAACTATATCCTTACTAGCTATACCTATGGTGCATATGCACGCAGCTAGGAGTTATATTGATTTACCAGGAAATGTTTGTGTTGCCATTCTTATTTTAACCACCTATTTATTTTACATAGATAAAATAAGGTTTAACCATAAAAACTTTCTTATCATTATTGCATCTGCTGCTGCTGCTGCACATACGAAATTTCAACTAATTCCTGTTGTTTTTATTACATTACTAGCAGTTTTACCCCAAGCTATTGCCAAATACGGCAAGACAGATGTTCAACAACAAAATGATAAAATTCGTATTTTTAAAGTTATTTCTATTTGTTTCTTAGCAAGCTTAGTTATTTTTGCAACTCCCATCAAAAATATTATTATTTATCAAAATCCATTCTATCCTGTTAAAGTTGAAATTGCTGGACAAGTCCTCAATTATAAAGAAGCACCTCCCGATTTTATGCACTCCACTTTGAGAGAACTTCCTTCTCATTTACGCTGGGGAAAATCACTTTTAGAAATAGATGTTTTTGATGATAGAAGACCTTGGCCTTGGTCATTAGGAATGGACTTTATTTCTTGGGATGAAGCTAAGTTTGGAATGGGTGGTTATTTTGGCGGTTATGTTGTTTTTAACTTATGTTTGTTCTTTTATCTATGTATGAGGAGATTTAATCGTGAGACCTCAGCAGCGATGATTTTAATGTTAATTATGACTGCGTTAACTCCACTAATGCCTCAAGCTTATGAACTGCGATATTATATGTATTGGATGATTGTTTTTGTTGGTTTAAATTGTTATTTAGTTTGTCATAATCTGAAAAGATTACCGGATAGGAGGGTTATTAATCCTCAATACTTCGCCTTAGTTGCAGTGGTGTTTATGTGGATTTTTATCGAAAAAACGAACTACTTTTTTACTAAACCTTCTTTTTCTCCTTTTTTAGACTATGTGAATGTCAATACTTCAGAAGAAGTTCTTGCGCAAATAGAAGACGGAACATCGGTTTGTTTAGTAGGTAAAGCCCCTCATACTTTTTTATATAGTTCTTATTTCCATCCCTCCCGCAATTATTCACTTCAAGGAGAATTTGATATCAGTCCAGAATATGTTGCTGATAAATGTGGAAATAAAAAAATCATAGAATAATAACTATTTACTTTGTTGTTAATTTTTAAAATGCCAAAAGAATTAAAATTTAGTTCACTTTATTTACCTATTATATTAATCACTGCCTTACTTGTGCGTGTATTATTTTTGGGAACTATTCCTAATGGTTTTTTTACCGATGAAGCTTCCAATGCTTATGATGCTTATTCAATTCTTCATACATTACGAGATCAATATGGAGAATTTTTACCCTGGTATTTTAAATCAGCTAATGATTACCGTGAAGGACTTTATATGTACCTCATGGTTCCTTTTATTAAAATATTTGGATTGAACCCGTTTGGCGCAAGAATTACCTCTGCTGTGATTGGAACGTTAACAGTTTTTATCGTTTATCATCTTGCCAAAGAAATTTTTAATCAAAAAGTTGGTCTATTATCTGCCTTATTTTTAGCTATATTACCTTGGCATATTCATTTTAGTCGTGTCACATTTCGAGCCATTTTAGTTCCCTGTTTATTTTGTTTAGCTTTATTATTTTTTGTCAAGAGCTTTAAACGGCCTCAATGGTTAATTTTATCTAGTTTTATCTTTTCTATTAGTATCTATACTTATAACTCTGCTAGGGTTTTTGTCCCCTTATTTTTACTGGGATTAATCATTATTTATCGAGAATATCTCTGGAAAAATCGCTATTATACACTGTTAGCATTTTTAGCATTCTCTAGCCTTTTTATCCCTCAGCTTATTTATCACCTATCTCCTGAAGGAATGGCAAGGGCAAATACAGTTGGTATTCAAACAGATTTACAAAAGATGGTTAGTGATTATTTTTCTTATTTTAGTCCTAAATTTTTATTTAATGAAGGTGATCCCAGTCCCCGTCATAAAATCCATAAAATAGCAGGGCTTTATTCTTTCCAAATTATCTTATTATTCATTGGGTTTTTAAGACTAATTATTAAAGAACCAAAATCTTACAAATGGATTTTATTTCTCTGGTTAGCTTTATATCCCATTCCTGCTGCTTTTATTTCTCCCTACAGTGCAGTCAGAACTTTAGTAGGTACTCCCTTATTTTCTATTATTTCTGGTTATGCAATTGCTGAAATAATCGAATTATTTAAAGATAAGTACAAACAGATTATTTCTTTATCACTAATATCATTTATTATTGCTAATTTAGTTGTTTATTCCCATCGATATTTAACTGAATATCCTCGTTGGCATACAGATGTTTGGTTATCAACCCTACCAGAAACTATTAGTTATGCTGATCAAACTTCTTATGAATGTATCGTTTATAGTAGTAATGTTTATGGTACTTACGCTTACATTATGATTCCTATGTTTACTAAAATGCCTCCTAGTGAGTATCATAAATTGGGTGTTGATATTGTTGAAAATAAACTAGATATGGGAAGGTGGAAAGTTCAGGAATTAGAAAAATTACCAGCACTTAATACTAACTGCCTTTATCTTATTTACAGTGATCCTAATACTGATAAAGCGAAGGGCAAAGACTCAGAAATTTTAGAAGCCAAAGGATACAAAGAAAAAGTTATTTATTCTATTAAAGATATTAATGATATAGAATTTTATCGTTTAGTTGAAGTTGAGAAAAAGTTTTGAAGACATTGATAAGTTTCTTCAGGAGCTTCTTCTGGTAGGAAATGCCCGCAGTCAAGTGCTTTTCCTTGCACATTTATCGCTCTTTTTTGCCAACTTTTGATAACATCATATTTCTTTTCAACCACCCCTTTACTTCCCCATAAAACTAGGATAGGACATCGTATTTTTTTGTTCATATCTACTTGATCATGTTCTAAGTCTATGGTTGCCGATGCTCGATAATCTTCACAAGTTCCATGAATCATCTGAGGATCATTAAAACATCTTAAATATTCAGCCATTACTTCTGGAGTAAAAGCCCCCTCAGTTTTACCCCAACTTTCTAAACAATGGGTTAAGAAAAAATCAGCATTTTCTTGAATTAAAGTTTCAGGGAAAGGAAAAGGTTGAATCAGGAAAAACCAATGATAATAAGCGGTCGCAAATTCTTTATTAGTTGTGGTATACATTTGATAAGTTGGAGCAATATCTAATAGAGCTAATTTTTTAACCTGCTCAGGATAGTCTAAAGTTAAACGATGAGCAACTCTTGCCCCGCGATCATGTCCGACTAAGTAAAATTCTTCATAACCCAAGTCAGACATGACTTCTATTTGATCTTTTGCCGTAACTCGTTTAGAATAATTAGAGTGATCGGCATTTCCTTGGGGTTTATCACTGTCTCCATAGCCTCTTAAGTCGGGAATGATAACCGTGAACTTTTGCGCTAGTTTTGGCGCAATCTTATGCCACATTACATGAGTTTGAGGATAACCATGTAACAATAAAAGGGGATATCCTTTTCCTCCTTTGACAAGATTAATTTTTACCTCCGAAGTATGTATAACTAGGTTTTTAAAGTTAGTGAACATTGTTATGATATATGGCCAGTTGGTAGCTTTATGATAAATAAGTTAAGTCCCATAACTTTCAGAACTTAATATTTTTTATCCTTATTGAATTATTATGGCGATTGAAATTGAGCGTAAATTTTTAGTAACTAATGATAGTTGGCGATCTTTAGCAAGAGGAATCAGTTATAAACAAGGTTATATCCTAACCCAAGATAAGTTAACAACTATTAGAGTAAGAATCATAGGTAATGAAGCTTATCTTACTATTAAAAGTAAAAGTGAAGGACTGAGTCGTAATGAATTTGAATATCCTATTCCTTTTGATGATGCTGAAATTATCTTAACTACTTTGTGTAATGGTCCTTTAATTGAAAAATTTCGCTATAAAATTAATCAAGGAGATTTGATTTGGGAAATTGATGAATTTCAAGGGGAAAATGAAGGTTTGATTATAGCAGAAATTGAATTAGAAAAAGAAGATCAGGTGATTGATTTGCCTAACTGGATAGGACAAGAAGTAAGTTATGATCCTCGATATTATAATGTTAATTTAGCTAAGCATCCTTATCAATCATGGTAATTGCATAAGTAAATGGATAGATGCAAGAAAGTTACATATTTGCTGTGATGATTGTCACAGTCACTTAATTGATTATTGAAGATACTGAGTAAGAGCTAGAATAAAAATAACTCATATTCTAGTTAAAAATTAAAGATTTGTGACTGAGTAAAATAAATTTCAAACTGATGGAACTAAGACATGATAAATTTTTATATTAACCCAGATACACTAGGTGAAAATATAATTGATGACTATATCTTTTTCAATAATTTACTTGAAAATACGGAATCATCATACTATTATCAACAGTCTAAGCAATTACCGAATTTATTTCAACAAGAATCGTCAAGTTCATTAAACAAAAAATACCCTAGTCTTTTAGATTCGGTTATCCAGTTAACAAATACAAATAATCTTATACAAGATAAAGAGATTATTTTTTATATTGAATTAGCTAGTTTCATAGAAAAAGCTAGTCCCGATAAAAATATAGAAAACTCAAAATTATCTCTACCACAAAATAATAAAACTAAAGATAATTATCGTGATTTATTATCTCAAAATAATAATATTTCCGTTGAGCAATCGAATAATAATAAAGCTAATTATAAACAAAATAATAATAATAATCAGAAAGTATTTGATAAATTATTTGAAGAATTAGATAGCAAAAATGGAATTAGTTTGTCATCGAAAAAAAATTCTAGTTCTATTAACAATAATTTTCAAAATATTTATGAAGAAAAATCGGCGACTGAAATTGATGTTTATCAACTGCCAAATAATCAACAAAATCAAGAAATAGCAGCCATCTTAACATCAGATAATTTTGGGTTTGATAGTAATTATCAAACTAGAGGTAACTTTGAATTCTCACCATTTTCAATTATCTTAATTACTTTAGTTCCTGGGATAATTGCCATACAACAAAAAAATCTTATTGCAGGAGTATTATTCGGTGAAAATGGTATATCAGATCAAATATTGAATAGCCTAGGATTAAAAAAATCTAAAGTATCAGAAACAGCTATTTTTCTCCACAACCGTGCAGTAAATGATGCTAATCTTTTAGCACAATTAGCTCAAGCTGTTGATAACGAAAAATTCAGCAAACATGAATTTTTACTCTTTGCGAAAATTAAATTTTGTCTGCACTATAACCAAAATGAATACCAAGGATTAAAGGAAAATATCGAACTTTTTAAAGATGCGATTAAAGTACAAAAGAGCTATCAAACTATCAGTCAAATAGAATCGATGTGTCAGGGAATTAAACAACAAGAATTTTATAATTATGTTTATCAAGAAATGAAATATATTGATGATTTAAAAATATTTCAAGAAAAAATTAACCATAAATTAAGCCAGATATTACCCCATGTTAAAACAGAAGAAGGTAAATATAATTTACAAAATTATACGCAAGAATTAGGTTATGTATGTCAAAATCAATTTATGTTCAATCTTTTTTCCTTATTTAGTCAAAAACAACTGGAAAAATTTTTAATTTTAAAATCCATTGCGGAAGTAACTCATCCGCTTAAAGGAAAAGATATTATTGATTTTAAAGCATTAACTTGTCTGGTAATGGTTCATTATGATGATTTTGAAGCATTAGGAGAAATGATTAATATTACAGGTAAAAAAAGTAGTCCAGATACTTATGCTCGCATTATTCAATATATTATACTTGAAGAAAGACATCAACAATCTTATGATAAATTTGAGCAATTAATGAATGCTATGCGTCAATGGTATCCTTATTATCAATCTATTATAGGAATTCGTGATGAATATTCTCAAAAAGAATACAGCATACCAAAAGAATTTACCCAAGAAATTCCAGGAATCGAACTTTATCGTAAATATAAAAATTATTTAACTGATCAAAAAACAGGTTATACTTATGTAGATTTTGCGCAAGAAATGTCAACAATACCTGCTTAAAAAATGCTCTAATTAACGAATGCTTATGATACAATAACTATAAGGATATGTGGTAGGAAATATGAAAGCAGTTAAAACGCTTTATGGAACGGACTTTAACCTTTGGTTAGAAGAAACAGCTAGATTACTGAAAGAAAATAAATTAGAGCAATTAGATATTGAGAATTTAATTGAAGAGATTGAAGCAATGGGAAGAAGTGAAAAAAAAGGATTTCGTAGTAATTTAGAGAAATTGTTACTACACCTTCTAAAGTGGAAGTATCAACCTAATAAAAGATCAGGAAGTTGGAAAAGTTCTATTATTGAACATCGGAATAGAATGTTAGATGACTTAGAAGATAGCCCCAGTTATAAGCCTTATTATGAGCAAATCTTTGATAAATGCTATCGAAATGCGAGAAAGTATGCTGAAGCAGAAACTGGTTTATCTATCAAGGTTTTTCCTGAAGTTTGTCCCTTTACTAAAACAGAAATTTTGACACCTGACTATCTTCCTAAAGATAATAATAATTAACCATTTATGGTGGGTGAGACAGCTAAAATTTAATTTATTACAAGTATCTTAATTCTGTATCATAACCTCCTATTATAAATATATAAAATGAATACAAATTAGATTAAGATTTACTTAAAAAATACTTTTTTATACTATAAGCAAATTATAATTAAAGAGTCAGTATAAAAAAAATTATTGTAAAAAACATTCACAAATAATGACCCTTAGATTATCTCATTATCAATTTACTTATACCCCTCATTATAAACCTAATCAATTAATTTGTGGTAATGGACAAACAGCAATTATTACAGGGTGGACAGTCAAACAATCAATTGCTAAAAAATTAAATCCTCAAGACTATGCAGTAATAGGAAACTTATACAGTTCAACTAGAGGAATTAGTCCTTTAATACGTAATTTACTAGCTAATCCTCACGTGAGATTTTTAGTTATTTTAAATGCAACCAAAGAAGACAAAAACGCAGGAAGTTGTCAATGTTTACTAGACTTTTTACAACAAGGTTTTACTCAGGGTAAAAGTGATACAGGTCGAGATATTTGGGTTATTAATTCTGACATTAGAGGTTATATTGATATCGAAATTGATGCTAATTCGTTAGATATATTACGTAAATCTTTAGAGTATAAAATAGCAAACTCTATAAAAGAAGCAGTTAATCATGTTAATGAGTTTAGCAAACAAAAGAATAAGAAATCTTGGGGAGAATCATTAATATTCCCTATCATAGAAACCACTTCAACCGTGTTACCAGGACCGAGATATGGTCATCGTATAGAAGGGAACACAATAGCAGAAACTTGGGTAAAAATCTTGCATAGAATTAAAACAACAGGAACCATTAGACCTACTCAATATGGACAATGGCAAGAACTTATTGATCTAACGGCTATTGTAACCGATGAACCCTTAAAGTTTCACTTTCCCAGTCCTAATTATTTACCAATAACACGAAACTTTATCAATGATTATATGGGACAAATTTTAGATGATGCCCCCCAAAAAGAAGGAGTAAAATATACCTATGGACAAAGACTAAGATCCTGGTTTGGAAAAGATCAAATCAAACAAGCAATTGAAAAATTAATTAATGATAAAAACTCTTCTAGAGTGGTTATGTCTCTTTGGGATGTTAAAGATTATGAAAATAATGATAGTCCCCCTTGTCTTAATCATATTTGGGTGAGAATAGTTGATAATGAAATGTCCCTAACGGCGACATTTCGTAGTAATGATATGTTTGCAGCTTGGCCAGCAAATGCAATGGGTTTAAGAGCATTACAACAGCATATTCTTGAAGAAGTTAATAAGAATTCTAATCATAATTTTCAGTTAGGCCCCTTAATTATTATCAGTCAAAGCGCACATATTTATAGTGATTGTTGGGAACACGCAGATAAAGTTATTGAAACAGAATATACTAAAATTTGTCAACAAAAAACTTATCATGATCCCAGTGGTAGTTTTTTAATTTCGATTCAAGACAATCAAATTATTGTCGAACAGATTACTCCAGGCTCAGGAGAAGTTGTTAACTGTTATTCAGGAAAAACAGCTAGGCAAGTTTATCAAAAAATTGCTGATAACTGTCCCAGTATTCAAATAAAACACGCTATGTATTTAGGTTCAGAATTACAAAAAGCAGAAGTCTGTTTGACTAAAAATTTAAGTTCCTATCAACAAGATAAACCCTTAATGTTTTGAAGATTTCAAAAACAATCTAAATCTTTTAATTTACTTTATCTTCTACTGCACCTAATGCTTTTAATGTTTCTATTTGTGCTGTTTCTAAACCCGTAACTCCCGTAATATTCATTCCTTCGTAGGGTCGAGGACTTTTGAAGGTTTTGATAAGTTCATAAGTCTCTAAATTCCATAACTTAACTGTTCCATCTTTACTACCACTAGCTAAACTTAAACCATCAGGACTAAACGCAACAGAAACCACTTCTTTACTGTGTCCATGAATAATTCTAAGACATTCACCAGTTTGAGTATTCCACAGTCTTACGGTGCGATCATAACTTCCACTAGCAATAATATGTTGTTGAGGATGATAAGCAACTGATTGTATCCAACTATTATGACCTTCTAATTGATTAAGACATTCACCTGTGTCACTATCCCATAATCTAATAAACTGATCATTTCCACTACTAGCAATGATTTTACCATCACAACTAATAGCAATTGACCAAATTTGAACCTTATTAGAACCATCAACCACAGTGTCAATTAATTCCCCAGTTTTAGAGTTCCATTTTTTAATGGTACAGTCATCACTACCACTATAAAGAAATTTACCGTCAGGACTAAACACAATGGAACGAATCCAATTTTCATGTGCTTCAAGAGTTTGTAAACATTTTCCTGTATAGATATCCCATAATTTAATGGTTTTATCATCGCTACTACTAGCAACCACAAAGTTTAATGGGTTGACGGTCACGCATCTCACCCAATTAGTATGCTCCCAAAGGGTATGTAAACATTCTCCTGTTTTAGTTTCCCATATTTTGAATGTGCGATCGCCACTACAAGTTACCATAAACTCTCCATCTAAACTAAAAGCAACTGACCAAACGATACATTTATGTTCTCTAAAATTTGCAATAATTTTTCTTTCAGCAATGTCCCAAAGTTTAACGCTTTCGCTAATTCCACTACTACTATGAGCAATGAGTTTGCTGTCGGGAGTAAACACTAAGGCACGAATATGTTGACTGTAACCTTGTAAGGTTCTAACATAATTACCTGTGTTAACATCCCATAATTTTGCTGTTCGGTCATTACTACCACTTAATAAAAATTCACCATCAGAACTAAAAACAATCGACCAAACTCTACCTTTATGTTCTTTAAGCACTTTCAAACATTCCCCTGTCTTGATATCCCACAAACGAATTACGCCATCTTCACAACTGCTACCTAATAAAGGTTTGTGAGGATGAAAAGCAATAGAACGAATCCAGTTATCATGACTTTTGAAAGATTGTAAGAGTTTACCTGTTTCAATACCCCAAAGTCTGACAATGTAATCATCACATCCAGTAGCAAAAGATTGATTATCAGGACTTAAAAATAGTTCTCTTAGAGGATTATTTTTTTGTTCTTTTAACTTAAACTCTTTCTTGATAAAATAGGTTTCAGAATCCCAAATTATCACAGCATTATCTTCACTCGCACTAATAATAAATTTACCATCAGAACTAAATTGAATACCTCTCACTCTATCTTCATGGCCTGTTAAAGTTGTGATTAATTCTCTATTATTAACATCCCATAATTTAATGGTACGATCATCGCCACAACTGGCTAAAATATTCCCATTAGGGCTAAAAATAACCTTTCTGACTCTATCTAAGTGGCCTTCTAGAACTTCCAAACATTTTTGAGTTTCAATGTCCCATAATCTCACAGTTGTATCTTCTCCACCACTCGCAATTATCTTATTATTGGGACTGAAAGCAATACTTCTTAGCCATTTAAAGTGACCTTTGAAAATACCAGATAAAGCAAGTTTAATATTACTTTCTCGATTCATTTTCCACACATACAGTTGACCTTCGATATCACTAATAGCGAGATTTTCAGAATTAGGACTAATGGCAACAGATAAAACATGACTGAAGGTATCTACAAAAAATGAATCAATAAAATGAGTATGTTTAAAATTTGTATACTGTAATTTAAAGTTTCTCAAAGAACACAAACGAATTGTATATCCAGAAAAATTATATTTTTCTAAATCGCTAGTTGGTTTTGTCCCATCTAGTTGTCTCGACAAACTAATGATATTACTCGCTAAAAATCTCGTTCTAAAATCATTATTATTACGATAAATGTCTAATATTTCTCTAAATCTATTATGTGTTTCATGAAAATTACCAAAATAAGATAACAATCCTTTTTGTAAACGTTTAATAATATGATCTCTTTGTGTATTTCTGACAGAGAATTGTGCTGTTGCTATAACTAAAGGATACCGACTTAAAAGATTAATATCTAAATTGATAATTTCATCAAATACTTTCTGGATTATTTTATCAGCAACATACTCCATAATTAATGGATGTAAAGTATAAGTGGCTTCTTCATTACTTTCGATTAAAAATTTTCTTTTTAAAGATTTAATTGCATTCAGTAATGTACTATTCTGTACAGAAGTTAATAAATCATTTTCAAATTGATATAGTTTAACTGGACAACGGTAAATAGCTAAGTAGTAGAGAATATCAATTTCAACGTCTAATAATTTATTGAGATGTTCTTCAATTAAATTACTAACACCATTAAAAGGAGTTTTTTGTAAGCACTGAAAAATATCGCCACCAAATACATCTCTAATGTTAGAGGCAACTAATTTTAGCATTTGGGGATTGCCATCATATCTTTTAACCAATTCTTTCCATTCTTTTTTTGTACCTGACAGAGAGCCAATATTTTCGATTTTTTTAATAGATTCTACGTCTAAAGGTTTAAGTTTTAGAGAAATTATCGGGTTTCCATTTGCTTCTAACATATTAATTTCTTGAGATTTTTCTCTGCTAGTTAATATTAAGCAACTTTGATGGTTTGTTGAACCCATAAGTTTTAAAAAATCGCTATATTTTTCTTTATCTATATCTGTAATAGAGTTAGCATTATCTAAAATAATCAAACAACGATACTTTTGAAAAATCTTAATTACTTCAAAATTTTTATTATTATTTTCATTAGACAAAATTATGGTTTTTTGATTCTCTAAAAATAATAATATTTCATATAAGATAGTTTCTAGTGATGGTCTATAATTTAAAGACTTCCAAATAAGATAATCAAAATGTTGTTGCAATTTTTGACCTAACTTAATAGCTAAAGCCGTTTTCCCTAAACCTCCTATTCCTAATAATGCAACTAAACGAACCTTATTCCTAATAATACATTCTTCTAATTGCTTAATTTCTGATTCTCTTCCATAAATTTGCTTAACTTCCGGTGCAAGTCCCCAATCTTGTTTTTTGGTAATAATTGGTTGTTCTTCTTGGATAGGTTCTTTTTCAATATCTTCTTTAACACAAATTGCTTGCCAATCTAGATTAAGTTTTTCACTAATCTCAACAAAATAACTATGGTCTACTGGTTTTGCATTGAGAAAACTACTAATCGTTGCACGAGACACTCCCAATTCTGTAGCTAAGGATTTTTGACTAGGAAACCCATTTTTTTTGAGTGCAGCTTTAACTGTTTTGATCTTCTCTGAGGAAATTTTCGTTGATCTACTCATCTGTTTTAAGCTATGCTCTGTTACAATTTTTAACAAAGTATGGTCAATTCATATCCCACTATTTATAAGTATTCTTACTTTTAATCGATCTCTTACATAAATGGATGTTCATAGCGAACATTTTTAGGGACTTTTGCCTATATCTCAATTCTTATATAAAACTCTATATAAAGTTAGTCATAAGTTTTACATTTGTTTAGCTACATCTCTTACACCCATAGTTTTTAATGAAAAAGTGTAATTTCAAATATCTAAATCACTATGAATTTTCTAGACTATCCATATAGAACACTATATGGTATTGTTAAGCAAAAAATTTCGAGTAATATAACAGGAACTGTTGAGTTATTAGATAAACCTCTTATTCAAGCAAATCTTTGGTCTGCTCAAAGTTTAACTGATAAAATTATTGAACCTGGAACTAAAATTTATGTAGTATCTCAAAACCATAAGATTCTTGTAGTTGAACCTCTCTGCTATTGATGTTATTCTATTACTAATAAATTTAACAACGTGCTTCTTAAATTCAATTTAACTTTGTACGTTGTTTTTTCATAATTAATCGAACTACTATATTGCTTTTTTGATCAAAAATGTCCATAAAATTTATTATAATCATACTTAACCACTCATTAATTAATCTATAAATTTAGCATCTACTAGATTTAAGATAAATATGAGTTCAACTGAATAATATGTTTTAAAAATTAAACACTACTATAGCTCTTTTAGCTTTATTAGCTTCGCTCGTATCTCCATTTTGGATGCTTAGAGCAATGACTTTGTTGTATATTTTGTTACTAATAAGCAATCGATAATTTTGAATCTATGGCCTTGTTTTTCTTTGTGAAGTATTAGTTGAATTAAATCGGACATATTTTGACAAAAGTTATGCTTAACTTATACAATAATATATGTGTGTTTATCGTATAATTAAAATAGAAAGCAAAATGAACTCTGACGGTTTAAACATTTCAGTTGGAAAAGCTTTTGGAAGACTAATAATACTAGGTTTAGTTTGGGCTGTATTTTTTACATTGTATAAAGTATCTGGCTATAGTAACCCAGGTTTAGTCAGCGTAATACTATTCCTATTAGGTATATATGTCTTTTTGGAAGCATTTTCCATTATTTTAGAGGAGGTTATTCGCAGGAAACAAAACATCCAGAATGACACTGTCCATGATGTGACTAAGCATAAGTTTCATGAAGACAAAATATAGGTTCTGATCTTCCAATGGGTGTTGTGTTTCTGTAGCCTCATATTTCAGTCATAAGTTCTCTAACCAAATGTGATTATTTCTATGCAATCATTAGAAACATTAGAAAACCTGTCTAAGATACTAAATGACATTAGAAATTTGGGTTTTTGTGCCTCATTATTCGCCGGTTTATTGGGTTCTGTTTACTTCGGGTTATGTATGGCCTTTCCTTCTATTTTTATTTTAGAATTGTTACCTGTTGCATTAATTACTGGTGCATTATTAGGTTATGGCAGCCAAGGAATTTGGGTTTTAGCTAATAGAAATAAGAATCGTTTAAATGAGGCTCGAATAAACAGACAAATCGCACAAGAAGACATTGATTTTATCCAGCATAATAAAGAATTAGGTTATCTTACTGATTCTCAAGTATTGAAAAGTACAGACCAAGTTTTGAATAACTTGCTATTATCTAATCAAGAAATGGAACCAACCAAGATTTTAGAATCAGAAAAACCAAGACAAATTTCTCCTAGTCAATAATAAGAATAAATCATTCAAGTTGTAATTAAATAATAATTATATTTATAATATAAATTTTAAATCATGTTACATTGTATATATCTTTGTAACTCGACAATTTTCTTCAACAATAATGCAGCTAAAAATTATTAAGTTAAATCCAAAAGCTATAATTCCTAAATATGAACATGAAAATGATTCGGGACTAGATTTAGTCTCCATAGAAACCTTAGAAATACTAGCAGGAGAAAGTAAATTAATTAAAACAGGAATTTCCATCGAATTACCTCCTAATACTGAAGCACAAATTCGTCCTAGAAGTGGCCTCGCTTTAAAACATCAAATTACTGTTTTAAACACCCCAGGAACCATCGATGAGGGGTACAGAGGAGAAATAGGAGTTATCTTAATTAATCATGGTAAAACCTCATTTAAGGTTATAGAGGGAATGAGAATTGCTCAGATGGTAATTGCTCCAGTTATTCGGGCTAAAATAGAAGAAGTTGAGCAACTAAGTGATACAATCAGGGGAAAAAGTGGCTTTGGTTCAACAGGAGTTTAAAGTCAATCAGAATTTATAATTATCGACCCCTGAATTTGGAGGAGTGGAACCCTTTTATTCGGTCATTATTTTACATTTTCTAACTTTAATAAATAAATGCCTATCGTTTCTCAAAAAGAATTAATTGAAAGAGTAAAACAGGGAAATGTCGTTAGTTTTACTACGGATACTGTCCCTGCTTTAGCAGCATTACCAAACTATGCGGATCTAATTTTTGCTGCCAAAAAAAGACCCCCAGATAAACCATTAATTCTTATGGGTTCATCCCCTGAAGAGATGTGGCAATATGTGACAGGAACCCCTCAAGAATTGAATATTTGGGAAGCGATCGCCCAACAATATTGGCCCGGTCAATTGACCTTAGTATTACCCGCTTCTCCATTGGTTCCTAAAGTAATGAACCCCATTGATACCACTACCATTGGAATGCGTATTCCTAACTGTTCAATGACACAGAATCTACTGAAAGAAACTGGTTGTTTAGCCACCACCAGTGCTAATTTATCAGGGGAACCACCCATAGAAAATTTAAGTGAAATTGCTGCCAAATTTCCTAATGTTTTCGTGTTAGATGAAGAAAGGTTAAAGAATCAGAAAAAATACGGTAGTGGTTTACCTTCAACTGTGGCAAAATGGACAGGAAACGGATGGCAAATCTTACGTCAAGGTAGTATTAAATTAGGGTAAAATTAATCATGGATGACATAGAAACCTTACGAAAAGAATTAGAGGCGACGAAATTAGCCTATGAAATGACGGCACAAATTAATCAATTTAAAACGGGTTATCTAGCCAAAACTGCCCATGAATTACGTTCCCCTTTAAGTAGTTTAATGGGATTACACCAATTAATTTTAGGGGATCTTTGTGAAGATCCTCAAGAAGAAAGAGAGTTTCTACAACAAGGATTTGAAGTAGCCAAAAAACTGGTAGAAATAATTGATAGAATTGTCACAATTTCTAAAATTGATTATGGAACTATTCCCTTGAATCTTGAGAAAGTCTCTTTAAATCATGTCCTCAATGAAGTCTATCAATTGACTGAGTTTCAAGCTAAAAATTACAGTTTTAAAATAGATATTAAACAGCCCGATTTAGATGGTTATATTCAAGTAGATTCAACTCGTTTGATTCACGGATTAACGAATTTAATTGACACTGCAATAAATCTGATGAGTCATGGAAAGATTCTGATAGCTAGTCAATTAAACGAACTCGAAAAGATAGCGAAGATTATAATTGATATACCCTGTTCTATTCAACAGTGGCAACAAGAACAAACAGAACTAGAAACCCCTGATTTAACCTTCATATCTCTGCAAGAATGGAATCATAATTTACAACTTTCTCCTGCCATGACTTTGTTGCTATGTAAAACTTTATTCAACAAAATGGGAGGGCAATTAAAAATATTAGATATTTCCCCCTCCCATGACTCAGAAACCCTTACCAGGTTAGAGTGTCTAATACCCTTGGTTCCTCTATCTTAGAACTATCTCCTAAGCCAATAGCGTTAATTTCATAGGCATTTTGCAACACCATTGTCGTAGATTTATTTTCCTGAAAACCAATTTTTTGGTAGAATTTTTGCTGATAGGTTGTCATTAAATAAACTCTTTCCACTTGACTCATCAAAGGATGACTTAACGCTGTTTCTACCAACTTACGCCCTAATCCTAATCCTTGGTATTGTTTATCAATAACCACATCCCAAATTGTTCCACGATAAACGCCATCAGAGGTTCCTCGACAAAAACCAATCATGTTTTTTCCATCCCACACTGTTACCACTGGATTACTATTAATCACAGCAGTTTGTAAATCTTTAATCGTTCTTTCTCTAGCCCAAAATGCAGCTTGATTAAACAACATTTGCAATTGTTGATAATCAATGTTTGATTTGTCAAGAGAAAATTGAACATGACTACAATCCATTGTTAGTAATTCCTAAGAATATTAATTGAGAAAATGCTGACTTTTGGAAACGCTATGGAAATTGTAGCGAATTTTACAAAAAAATCAATCAGTATATGGGGCAGTTTGTCTGTGTTTCTTGACATTTCTGGAACATCTCATAGTGCTTCTCTGTCACTATGCCTGGTGGTGCTAATTATCGATTATAGGTTGTTTTCATCGGTTTTTTAGGCAAATCAACCGAGTCTTATATTATGCTATGTCTTAAGATTTTTCATAGCATTAAAGTACCTTATAATCTAAAATTTAGTCAAAACAACATGGTTCCAACGCCAAACAATTTAGTATCATCAAGGCGAAAACTTACCCCTACTGTTTTATTTTATTGGTTCTGACGAGGATATGTTAGTATTGTCTTCCCCTGTAACATCTTTAGAGCTATTATCTCCATCATTGTGTGGTGAATATTGTTGTAATCGTGCCCTTAATCTATATAATTCTCATACTGGTGAAGAGTTAGCCACTCAAGCAGCTAAAGGAAGATATCTGAAGGTTTTAGAAACAACCATAAGCGAGAAATTTATTCAGGTTCAATTGTGTGAAGATGATTATGTTGCTTGGTTATCATTAGATGATTTAAAGAACTTAAAATCCGCTACTGAAGTTTATCAGCCGACAAAGATAGTTCGCCGTCAAATAGAAAGAGAAATTCCCAAAATTATTGCCTTTACTCAAGCAGCCATGAAGGAACCCAATTATTATTTGTGGGGAGGAACTATTGCCCCGAACTATGATTGTTCCGGACTGATGCAAGCGGCATTTTCTGCATCAGGAATCTGGCTACCTAGAGATTCTTATCAACAAGAAGCTTTTGTCACAAAGATTACCTATCCAGAATTATTACCAGGGGATTTGATCTTTTTCGGCACAGAAAGAGTTGATCATGTTGCCCTTTATCTAGGTAACAATTCTTATATTCATAGTTCTGGTCAAGACGTTGGACGCAACAAAATCGCTATTGATCCCTTATCCAACCAAGGAGACAAAATTAGTCGAGGATACTATCAAAAAATTTGGAGCTTTGGAAGAGTTATGGAAAGTTATCAGCCCTTTGCCACCAACTAATAATAATGGGAGAGATGATCGAAAAAACTTGAAAATATCTCCCATTGCCGAGCCAAACTGAATTAAGCTACTATGCGCCCATATAATTCAGTCATATAACGTAAATGTTCCGTCAACTCAGGGGTTAAAACATCAAAACTGTATCGCCATGTCCAGTTACCACTAGCTAACCCAGGAGTGTTCATGCGAGAAGGACTTTCTAACCCTAAAATATCTTGTAAGGGAAATATAGCCTGATTAGCAACCGAACCCATTGCTAAACCAATCAAAGTCCAATGAATACCCTTAGGAGAAATACCCCCTAAATAGTCTGTAACCCTAGCCTGTTCCTCAAAATTTCGCTCTGCAAACCAGCCAATGGTTGTATTGTTGTCGTGGGTTCCAGTGTAAACCACACAATTGCGATTCCTATAATTGTAAGGCAAGAAAGGATTAGCCCGATCAGAGTCAAAGGCAAAGTGTAACAACTTCATCCCAGGAAACTCATACTTATCCCGTAAGGCTTCAACTTCTGGAGTAATTACCCCCAAATCTTCCGCTACAATAGGCAAGGTTCCCAAAGCTTCCTTGAGACGATTAAAAAAGGCATCCCCAGGGGCTTTTAACCACTGGCCATTCATAGCAGTCTTTTCACCCTTAGGAACCGCCCAATAGCCTTCAAACCCTCGAAAATGGTCGATGCGAACCACATCGTAATATTCTAATGTGCCTTTAAACCGTTCGATCCACCAACTAAAACCGGTTTCTTGTACTTTTTGCCAATTATAAACAGGATTGCCCCATAATTGACCAGTAGCACTGAAATAATCCGGTGGAACCCCCGCCATCAAATTCACTTCTAAAGTGTCTTGATCAACACAAAAAATATCAGAATTGGACCAAACATCCGCCCCATCATAGGCTACATAAATGGGAATATCCCCAAAAATTTTGACATTGCGATCGTTAGCATATTTTTTAACCCGTTTCCACTGACGCACAAATTCAAATTGGACAAACTTGTGATAAAAGATAGCATCAGCATATTTAGCCCGATAAGCCTCTAATGCCTGGGGTTCGCGTTTAGCAATATCTCTATCCCATTCGTGCCATCCTTTTTCAGGGTTATCATCGTGGATCGCCATAAATAAGGCATAATCTTCTAACCAATAGTGATTATGAGCACAAAATTGCTCAAATTCACTTCTTAATTGCTGAAAATTGCCGTTTTTAAAATTATTACTCGCCTTTTTAAGCAAAGGTAACTTATGCTCAACCACTAAATCATAATCCACATAATCATCAGGGAGAGCCGGATAAGCATCTAATTCCCCTTGAGTTACTAACCCATCTCCATAAAGTATGTCAGGGCTGATTAATAAGGGGTTTCCTGCAAAAGCGGAGTAACAGAGATAAGGAGAATTTCCGTATCCTGTTGGCCCTAAAGGTAATACTTGCCATAACGTTTGTCCACTGGCTACTAAAAAGTCAATGAAACGATAGGGACCTTCACCCAAGTCACCAATACCAAAGCGACTGGGTAAAGAGGTTGGGTGCAATAAAATCCCACTTGCTCTTTGATAAAATGTCATGAATGCCTATACCTTATCTGGGCTGTAACGATACTCTGCACAATGTATTATAGAGTAATTAGTGCCATTTGTTGATACAACTATCTCATCATATTAAGTCAAAAGTAAGTTTAAACTTTAGTTAAGAAAAATATCAATTTATTGCTCAATATTTAATTATTTTTATATAAAAATAATTATCTTTGTTTTGATCTCCTAACATTCTAGAAATTTCAGCTTCTAGTGAATATTATTCCTTAGGAGATCAAATTATTTATTAATCATGCCATTGTTCTGTACTTAACAAATCAATAATTGAATCCCTGAGAAGAAAATCATGTCTTTCTAACTCACATTCTACATTGGGCCATTCACGGGCTGGAATATATTTACACAAGGTATAAATAGGTTGTCTACGATGAAGTCGTCTTTCACGAACTAACCGAGCCGCTTCTCCTTTAATAACCTCAATCGTATATTTGGGAGGAGACTGAATGACTTTAGACATAACTAACTTCCTCATGAAGCTTGATAACAATGGTTTGACATTCCCCGACCTAAAGGTACGGGGATTCTTCGATCAACGACCCGTCTTGCTGATGCACGATTGCTCCAACAACAGTAGAGGACAAGTCTCCTGAAGTGTTCGGATCTAAGATCCAGGTTACTGTATGCCCTACAGTACCCAAGGCTCGATTAAGAATGGTCAACGAAAACCCACCCTCCATTATCCGTTATCAAAGATACACTCTGGGCAAATTAAAACAATTTTTAACCTGATGTCGAGTAGAATTCCCTTATCCTCTATAGGTTAGGGATGAATGCAAGGGCCTATAGTCTCAAACCATCATTGTCTCCTTTAAAAAATCATAACTCCGAACTCCGAACTCCGAACTCCGAACTCACATTACTTGAAACCATCGCAGACAATAATTGTTCTGATGAAACCTTAAACGGCAAACGATGAATATCTGAGTTGGGATGACAAGTGACTTCTGCTGCTCTACGCAACTCCTCTAAAGTTACTTGAGATAACCCTAAGTCTTCTAAGGTTTTGGGTAGGCCAATTTCGTCATAAAATTTTAACAATTGTTGTCGAGAAGTAGCTGCTAATTGATTGCGTTGAACGCTCTCTTCTAAACGCAATTGTACCAAGATTCCATAGGCAACTTTTTCCCCGTGTAAAGCACCGTGGCTGGCTCGAATATGAGTTAAGCCATTATGAACAGCATGAGCTGCCACGGTGCGACAGTTAGCACCTCCTAACCCTCCAATGACTCCGGCTAATAGCACCGAAGCATTAACCACTTCTTTCCAATCTTCTGAGCCCACATTTTCTAAAGCAACCACCGATTTTTGTAAGAGAATATCCCGTAATACCCTCGCTTGTTGTACCGCCGCAATAGTTAAGGTGGCCGTTGCATTACCACTACTCACAGAAGCTTCATACCATTTGGCTATCGCATCACCTATCCCTGCCACTAAGGTTCGTTTCGGGGCTGTTTTAATAATTTCATAGTCCAAAATCAATAAATCCGGACAACGTAACAAAGGTACATCGTACTGAAAAGCCCCTTGCGGAGAATAGATGTTAGAAAGTGCCGTCCATGCGGCACAGGTTGCCCCAGAGGTGGGAATAGTAACAACAGGGAGGTGTTGTTGATGAGCTAGTAATTTAGCCAGATCAAGGGATTTACCCCCGCCAACCCCAATAATCAAATCAGCTTGATGTTCTTGAATCCCTTGGGTAAGTTGTTCCAAAGACTTTTCGCAACAGTCGGGAGCATAACTCTTAAACCTTGCGCTTAGGTTATGTTTCTGAAAAACTGGCTTTAAATAGGGTTTGATTAGGTCTAGGGTATGATTTCCAGCCACCACTAAAGGAGACTTACCCAAAGAAGCGATCGCACCCCCCGCCTGAGACAACATACCCTCTCCGTGAAGTACCTGAGACGGAGAAACCAAAAGAGATTTTAGAGAACTGGCAACGGGTGTTTTTGTGGTGGTTTTTGACGGCATTCGACGATCAAGAATCAATATCTACTGCTAATTATCTCTATTCTAAGATAACCAACCGGGAACGTATCTAAATTTTGTCTGAAGTTCAGCTTATTTGACATCCTCACCGCCCTAAAAGTGCGGTGATTCCTAAACCTTACGATCTAGGTTTCTGCAGATGATGCAGTTGCCTTCCGAGACTTACTCTCTTCAGGTCTTACACTCGCGACCCCGTCTGACACCCCAAAGGGGTTCGGCAGTCGCTCATGGGGGAAACCCCCAAGACCGCGCTGCCTCACCGCAAGTCCTGCGGCCAAAATATTTTCACTAGCGTTAATGTCACGATCATGGCTAGTCGCACATTCAGGACATTTCCATTCACGAACATTTAACCGTAACTTATGGACTATATAACTACACAATGAGTTACGATGAGAGAGGATAGAATATAGCTCAATTTATGGTATATATGTATTTATTAGTTATTTTCTAACCCACAAATTGACTACAGGGAAACCCTCGAAAAATGGCCGATCTCCTCGTCTACTTCAAACGTCCCAACTTCTGGCACCAAACCATCAACATTTATTACTGGAATACCCAACCATCTTCCTCTACAGTGCAATGGCCAGGGGTTCCCATGACAGCAGAAGGCAATAACTGGTATAGCTATCGCTTTTCAGGAATAGAAGCAGCCAATATTGTCTTTAATGACGGTAAAAGAAGAAAAACTGCAGATTTATGGCGCAATCAGATAGGTTGGTTCATTAAAGATACTTGGTATGATCGCCACCCTGAAACTCCCTTTCAACCCCTTATTGTCCACTTTAAACGTCCTATTACATGGCAACAAACCATTAATATTTATTGCTGGGATACCTGGCCCTCTTCTCAAACTTCTTCCTGGCCAGGAGTCCCCATGACAGCAGAAGGGAATAACTGGTATCGTTATGAATTTAGAGAAGCAGAAGCAGCGAATTTTCTCTTTAATGATGGGAAAGGAGAACAAACAAAAGACTTACACCGAAATAGAGAAGGCTGGTATTTAAAACGGAGTTGGTACGACGAAAACCCCGATAAACCATCTATTCCCGTCATTTCTGCCATACCAAAAGGAGCAACTTATCTAGACTCTCAGCGTATCATCCTCTCCAGTAGCAATGAAAACGACACCATTTACTATACCACCGATGGCTCAGAACCCACAGTCAACTCAACCCCTTACGGACAACCCATTGTTATAGATAACAGCACAACCCTACGGTGTCTTGGTTGCAATATTTTGGGAGAAGTGGGAGCGATTTCTGAGTTTATTTATACCATCGATCCCAACGCAGACTTAAGAAAACCAACCATTACCAGCAGTATAGACTCAGGAAACTATCCAGAAGCGATCGCACCCAATTTCACCATCACCGATCTAAGAGATGCAGCGATCATTGTTTACTATACCAATGACGGAACAGAACCCAGCCGCAAAAGTAATATTTATGTACAAGGAAAAGCGATCAATGGTTTAACTGGACCGAAAATGATCGTCAACAACACCACCAATCTGAGATTTTTAGTCATTGATGGTATTGGCCATGAAACCTATGCCGACTTTTACTATAGTGTTAGCAAAACCGTAGAAGGGAAAGAATTTAGAGAAGAAACCATCTATTTTCTACTGACTACACGCTTTTATGACGGTGATCCCAGTAACAACTTTTTCTGTCGCGATCGTATTAAATTTAATCATTATGGACAAGCAGAAGATCCTCATTGGAGAGGGGACTTTAAAGGATTAATCCAAAAATTAGACTATATCAAAGACTTAGGCTTTACCGCAATTTGGATCACGCCTCCCATTGAAAACCGTAGCGGCCTCGATTATCATGGCTATCATGGCTATGATTGGAACCGTATTGATCCCCGTTTAGAGTCTCCCGATGCCACCTATCAAGATTTAATCAACGAAGCCCATGCAAGAGGCTTAAAAATCATTCAAGACATAGTAGTTAACCATTCCTGTCAATATGGCATTCGGGGGAAAGTCTGGATTGATCATCTCCCCATTAAATACTATGTTCCTCATGGACTACAACAGGGACAGATTAACTATGGTCCCTATCATGGCAACTTAGGGAACTATCAAAGTGAGTTTAGAGAAGATAATGATAACCCTGTTGCTCCCCAATGGTTCAAAGAGAGACAAAACTCTGATCCTCAAGGCTGCGTACCCTTAGTCGATCCTGTAACCGGCGAAACCGTACCCAGAGAAGGATATAATCCTAACCGCTTTTTTGGTATTGATGCCAATAATCTCGATCCCGAATGGTATCATCAAGACGGGTTTATGGCTGGAGGAGACTGGGAAAGTATTGCTATCCATACCAAACATTTAGCCGGCGATACCATTGATTTAGCCACCAGACGAGATAATGTCAAAGACTACCTAATTAACGCCATTTGTCGCTACTTAGACATGGGGGTTGATGCCCTACGTATCGACACAGTCAAGCACGTTGAACGCAATAATTTACTAGAGTATATTAACGCTTGGAAAGCACATAAACCCGGTTTGTTTGTCTTTGGGGAAAACTTAGTTAAAGGAACCGGTTGGGGTGACTTATTTGGGGATGATAATGCCCCTTCCTGCTTGCGGCCTTGGTGGTACACTCGTTTAGGAGATGATGCCAAAAACCCTGCTTCTGGCGGTGACTCTGGTTTATCAGTATTGGACTTCTCCCTCTTTTCTACCTTTCGAGATAATGTTAGTCGTGGTAGTTTTCAGGGTATTGGCTCCATCTTAGCTAAAGATTGGGTTTATGGAGATGCCACTCAATTAGTCACCTTCTTACAAAACCATGATGTGGGGCCAGATAATGATTTTCGTTTTCGTTTCCAAGGCAACACCGAATGGGCAGCAGCAACTTATAATTTGTTATGGACAATAAGAGGAATTCCCTGTCTTTATTATGGGGAAGAAATCGAATTTATGAAAGGTGCGCCCCAAGATATCATTGGCAATGATGATACCTTAGACCAGACCGGAAGGGCCTATTTTGGGGACCATTTAGAAGACGATAAGATTCAGGCTACCCAAAGTCATCCACTCTATCAACATATTAAACGATTAAACCTCATTCGTAGTCGTATTCCTGCATTACAAAAAGCACCCATGAGTCAGGTTAATGAGTGGGGAAATGCCATGAGTTTTGTCAGAGAAGATAAAGCAAGTGATAGTTATGTTGCTGTTGGTTTAACCATTGGTGGAGAACAGAAAATTAAGATTAATAAGGTTCACAATGGAACTTATCGTGACGCAGTAACAGGTAATACTATCAATGTTAATAACAACACCATTTCCTTTTCAGTTAAAGCTAATTCAGCCGGCATTTATGTCTTGAACGGAGAAGGAAAAATAGGAGAAGATGGAGCCTATTTGCGTTAAATTGGTAGGGGATTGAATGAAGTCAGAAGTCAGAAGTTCCTTAACGAAGTAGGGTGCGCCATCGCACAAAAGTTTAATTTATAGATGGGGACTTCTGCCGACATTTTAAGTTAATACTATTAAACCCTAATCAAGAATTTTATATTTCTAAATGATTTTTCTCAGGAACTTACTGTATTATGTTGACAATCAGGCAACTTCCTATTATCCGTTATGGCTCATTTGAAGAACCCCAACTTGCTCTGGCTGAAGTTGGGGATTCTAACAGGGAATCGCTTCCCCGTTCACCCACTCAAACAGACTTAACTGTTGAGGGTTCCCAGGCTCAACCTCTAACGAGACTGATATCTCCCGACATTTTGTCGAACTTGTTGATTCAGGTTTGGGCGTAACTTTCTGAGGGACTCTCAGTAGCTTGGATTGACTAATTCCAAGGGTTTTAAATCCTTTTATACCAATGTTAATTGATGCTTGAATATCAGCATCAGCGAGAAAACCACATTCTAGACAAAGGAATCTCTCTTTGTGACGATTAGCTTTCTCAACATGGCCGCAATGAG
>JAAUYJ010013252.1_pt1 | contig 25721 bp, 24 predicted proteins | sample 7278031 | NCBI WGS metagenome assembly JAAUYJ01 (sample SAMN14350222, study PRJNA611818) | marine sediment metagenome | isolation source: surface marine sediment (1.8m) | place: French Polynesia: Moorea | collected 2018-08 | reverse complement strand
CAATGGAACGGCAGGAGCGACTTCAGTCGCGAATGCAGATGTTCGCGACTGAAGTCGCTCTTACGTATAACTAACACGTTCTCTGCGCCTCCGCGCCTCTGCGGTAAATCTTCTGGGTTTATCAGCGGCCACGCTGAAACAGTTTGTCGAGTTCCGCGATTGACAGCTGAACCCAGGTCGGCCTGCCATGGTTGCATTGACCACTGCGTTCGGTCCGCTCCATATCTCTGAGCAAGGCATTCATTTCTGGCAGCGTCAATTTGCGGTTGGCGCGCACCGACCCATGACAAGCCATGGTCGACAGAACCTCGTTGATAACGGCCTGAATGCGCGTGCTGCTGCCATGCTTGATGAGGTCAGATAGCACATCACGCAACAAGGCTTCACTGTCACCCCGTGCAAGCACGACTGGAATATGGCGAATGCGCACCGTTTCGACACCGGTCCGATCGACTTCCAGCCCAAGCTCGGCAAATAGTTCAGGTTGGGCCTCAACCAGCGCCGCCTCTTTATCACTGACATCAATTGTTATCGGAACCAGCAGCGGTTGGGACGGGATACCATTATTCAGCCATGCCTGTTTGAGACGTTCATAAGTGATTCGCTCATGTGCTGCGTGCATATCGATTAAAACCAGCCCATCGGCGTTTTCGGCGAGTACGTAGATCCCGTGTAACTGAGCTCGTGCATAACCAAGCGGCGGAATCGGTTCAGCGTCGGCGCTCTGATCTGGCACTGCACTGCTATCACGGGCGGCTGCATTCATCTGCTGATACGCGGACATCTGCTCAGCAACTGCAAATGACAGCGGACGCTGCTGACGATACACGCCGGCCGAGCGCGAACGAGCAGAGACACTGTCAGCACCAGGCTGTGGCGCCGCTTGAGCGGCATCGAATACGGCAGCATCCAGCCGATTTTGCGCCTGATCCGGCCTCACCTCTGCAATAGCTTTGTGAATTGTCCGATAGATGAAATCATGCACACTACGACTCTGTCTAAAACGGACTTCATGTTTGCCCGGGTGAGCATTGACGTCGACGCTGGACGGATCAAGCTCAAGAAACAGGACGAAAGCGGGGTGTCTGCCGTGATAGAGCACATCCTGATAGGCCTGGCGAATAGCGTGCGCGACCAGCTTGTCGCGCACCATACGCCCGTTTACGTAAAAATACTGCATATCTGCCTGACTGCGTGAGAACACAGGCTGAGCGACCCAACCCCACAGTCTTAAGTCATCGATCGCATAATCGACGAACAGAGCATTCTCGATGAATGCAGGACCACAAACACCAGCGATACGCTTTTCCCGTTGCAGCCGGTCAGTGGCCTTGCGCAGCTGTTTGATTGCGCGATTATTGTGGCGCAGCGTGATATCGACGCTGAAATGGCTCAAGGCGATCCTTTTGACGACATCCTCGAGATGGTTAAATTCGGTTTTCTCCGTTCGCAAAAACTTCCTGCGAGCTGGAATATTGTAGAAAAGGTCCCTGACTTCCACGGTGGTACCGCCGGCGTGCGCTGCCGGCCTGACGTCATATTCATCGCTTGAGGAGGTGCTGATCGTCCAGGCCTCAGCCTGATCGCGCCATCGCGAAGTGAGACTCAAACGACTGACCGAAGCGATGCTGGGCAAGGCCTCACCTCTGAATCCAAGGCTTTTGATGCGTTCGAGATCGTCAAGGCTGTTGATCTTACTTGTCGCATGTGGCGACAACGACAGTATCAGGTCATCCCTATGGATGCCATGACCATTATCGCGAATGCGGATCGACTTTATGCCGCCCTGCTCGACATCGACCTCGATATTCGTGGAATTGGCATCAAGACTGTTTTCCAGTAACTCTTTGACGACCGACGCGGGCCGTTCGACCACCTCGCCTGCGGCGATTTGGTTGACCAGATGATCGGACATGACATGGATACGACTTGGCATGGCGCTACATTATAGCCAGGTTCTGCTGCCGGCGTGAGAAATATATAGCCCGCATCGACCACCCCCTGGGGCCTGTTAACACAATGCGGATGCGCGTCGATGGGTATCGGCATAGTGTTAACAGGCCCTAATCGCGTGTCATAAGGCATGTTCGGTTCATGCTGTCATTGCGAACGAAGCAAAACAATCTCATGCTGCCCGCGAGACTGATGGAGATTGCCACGTCGCTGTCGCTCCTCGCAATGACGCTATTTCAATTGTTTTATGATGAAGTAAGTACCCTTCAATCGCCACCTAAAATCTGAATCCTTTATCCTAGATTCCGCAGTTGAACACAGGATTAGCGCTGTTCCTCAAGCGTCAGGGCAAGGCGCGACTTACAGCTAATGGCCATAGTCCTTAGCAAAAGTTGCAACGCCGCCATGGCGCTTGAGGGGCGGCGATAAACTGTGTAGCAACTCACCGGTTGGGTGAGGCTCACAGGCTGCACAACTCTTGTAATAATCATAGAGTTATGTGACGGTGAGCGGTCAACTGCGGAATCTAGGTTTATGCAACATTCGGGCTAAATGAGGTTCAGGCATCGGGGGATCTGTTCTAGCTGGTCGATTACAAGGTCGGGTTTGACACCGTTACAGCGCTTATCATCGCTGCGCAATCGAAGCGAACGTGCGTCGCCTGCGAACAGTGCGGTTCGCATACCTGCCTTGGAAGCCGGCCAGATGTCTTTGAGCATGTCGTTGCCCACGTAAAGCGTCTGGGACGCCATGATGTTGAAGCGCTCCTGCAGGTTGTTGCAGACGGTTCTGAACAGATGGCCGGATGGCTTGCCTACGCGCTGTTTGTACGACCACACGCACAGGCCGGGCTCGAATCCAAGGTTCTCGATGGATTGCCCGCAAAGGGCCTCCAACATCAACGGGGTGTAGAACTGGGCGTTGGAGACAATGCCCAGCCGAAGTCCGCTTTCATTCAGCACCTTTATGGTTTGCAGCATGCCTTCTATGGGCCAGACAGGATTGGTCCGGCACTCGTATTCCACCGCCAGGCGTCGAATCTGGGCCTCGGACGGCGTGTCAGCAGCTGTCGGCATCAGACGTTCGAGCACCCGGCGCCAGATCTCCGTAATGACAACTTCGGGGTAGTCCACACCTTGCGCGAGCCCGGCCTCGTGGTCCCGAACGATTTCTTCACGCAACGTAATTGTGCCAGAGCCCTGCATCCAGTCCGGCGCAAGGCCCGCTGACAGGGACGCTTCGTGAAAAGCCTCTTCGTGATCATCTGCTGCGGCCGGGCCGATGTCACCCGAACCTGAGACGAGTAAGGTGCCATAGATGTCAAATACAACTGCACGGATAGTATGCAGTGACTCCAGTCTCGTTGCATGGCCGGTTGGAATTGACTCCAGGGGCTTGTTTAGTGCCTGTATACGCCGCAGTAACGTTTCGTGGAGAGTGTTCACGTCGTGGATCTGTCTTTAGCTGCGTATCAGAAAAAGCCGCTCGGGCCTGAGAAAGGCTTTCAGTATGTTGCTGCTGTCCAGCGCGTCCATAGCCATCGTGCGTGGCGCTTCTGCAATTCGGTTATAAATTGTTGCGAGCGCGTCGCGGTAAACCACGAGGCTGAATTTTTCCTCGATGGTCTTTCTGTTGCGGGCAATAAGGTTCTGATCTGGACCATCATCCATCAACCGGTTTGGTCTCAGTTCCAGGCGCGCTTCCGATGAACGCGCAATGCGTGCAATGACATCCGATTGCAGTGGTTCATCGAGGTGCCCGAAATCTACCAGTCCGTCCGTTATCCATGCACCCATCACACGCTCCAGGTCGTCGGCCTCGGTTCGCCAGTCATAGGCTTCGTGGAGCCGGGACAATGCATCACTCGCCTTTTTTTGTATCACGTCGTGTCCAACCCATTCCACGGGCACACCAAGGTTGGTATAAAGCGAGGGCAGATCGATACCGGCCTCCCTGAATTCGCGGGTCACCGAAGGCAGGTCACGTCCGACCACAGGCCTGTCCATCAACCAGGGTTCGAGGAAGGCCATGCCAAAGCCCTCGGCGACGCTGGTGGTGAGCAGCGCATGGGCGCTGTGCAGCAGATCCTCAAAGCGCACGCCGGGTTGCGTTCCGATCTCGAAATCCACCGGCAAGGCAAGTTTCTCGGCCATCGATCGCCAGTGTCTATATACCGGTTTTTCCTGCGGGTTCTGCGGCCCCAGGGTCGTGGCGAAACGATCACGGCTCTCGGCCATGGCCGCCCAGAGCAGAAATTCACCAAGATTTTTTCGACGGATGGCACGGGTTGGATAGAGCCAGAGCCGGCTCTCGGGTGAGCGGTTGGCTGTTGATCCGAGTATCGGCGAAGCGAGTTGTGTGGAATTTGACAGCAGGTGACATTGCCCGGACGGTACGCCGGCGGATGCCAGCAAGTCTCGATCATGACTGTTGATCGCGGCGTAGTGGATGTGATCGGCCACGGGGTAGAGTAAGCCGGAAACGTCAAGGCTGTCGGTCGTGGCCAGGTGTAGTCGTTGGCGGCGATAGAGCGCCGGTCTGCCGTCTTCTGGAAAATCATGCAGTTGCAGTAGCATGGGATTGCCTGCGGAAGCCAGTTTGTGCAACGCCCCAGGTAGCGAAAGATTTTTACCCAGGGAATGATTGTGCACGTGCCAGAGGTCCGGCGTCCCATGCAGCGCATCGCAGGCCTCCCGCTCTAGCTTGTCTGCCAGCGCGCTGGCGGGCAGCGGCACGCGGTGTTCTTCGTAGGCTAATCCTTCGACCACACGCACCGGGACCGGCCAATCCTGTTCGGGGGCTTCCCCGCTGAGTACCACGATCTGGAAGTCCTGCTGCTGCAGCGCAGACACGGTGTGCTGGATGATCCGCGTTACACCGCCCAGCCGCAGGTGGTAGTGCACGATGGCAATTCGCATGAAATCCTTTTATTCCGTTTTATCCAGCCCTCGACGCGCCCGGTATTCCTCTAATTCCACCATGGGCGGTCGTTCCTCTTCGCTGATTTCGTACAGTACCTGCTCCAGGGTCATTTCCCTTGCCTGAAACTGGCGCAGGGTCGTGGTCAGTTCAGGAAGGTTCTCGATCAGACCGAGTGACTGCAGGCGCTTGATAAAAGCGCGCAGGATGCCAAAGGACATCTTGCCCAGATCCCTTGTTTCCTGGTGCCTGTGTACGCGCTGGTCGAGATCGGTTTGACCGAATGCCTCGAGCCCCCATTCCGAATACACGTCGATCAGGTGGGCGGTTTCCACGCCGTAGCCGATCGGGAAAGACAATCGTTCCAACACTTCACGCCTCGCGGCGTATTCGCCGGATAGCGGTTGAATCAGCGCTGTGAGTTCGGGAAAGAACAGCGAGAACAGCGGCCGAACCAGGATCTCGGTGACCCTGCCACCGCCGGACGGACGGATTTCACTCGATAGCGCCAGCGGACGGTCGTAAAACGCCTTCACGTACTTGATCTCTTTACGGTAGATCAGCGGTGCGATGAGTCCATATGCAAATCGGGGGTGGATGTTTTTGATGTCAGCATCCACGTACACGATAATGTCGCCCTTGAGCTGGTAGATCGCTTTCCACAGGTTCTCACCCTTGCCACGCTTGTAACCCATGCGGGGCAGGATGTCCCGAGAAAGGTAGACATCGGCGCCAAAGGAGGCGGCAACTTCCAGCGTGCGGTCGGTGGAGCCTGAATCGATCACTGCAATCTCGTCCAGCAGCGGATATCGATCGATCAGTTCGGACTTGAACAGCACCAGCTCCTTGCCGATGGTCTTTTCTTCGTTGAGCGTCGGAATGCACAGAGAAACCGTTATACCCAGGCGCTCTTTCTCCTCGATCAGCCGCATCAGGTCCCAGAAATGGGAATGGTGAAAGGTGTTCGATTGCAGCCACTGGTTAATGTCGCTCACAGCAGCCTCCGTCCATTGCCATCAGGATGCCGATCAGCTGCGCAACTCCCTGCATCATCGGCTGGATCGCTACTTCTTCTCCAGGTTGATTCACCTGAAGCCCGTTGGTGATGCCAATCGTCAGGGCTGGAATGCCACGTTCGTGGAAACTCGAGGCCACTGACGAGCAACAACCCTCCAGCGGCTGCAAACCCAGCGCGGTCATGATCCGTCTCGCCTGCAGCACCAATGGGTGATCGGGTTGCAATCCACCGGACTTTCTTTGGGCGATGAGTTCCAGTTCGACCGATGCACCGGATTCCATGGCGACCCGCTCTGTCAGTTCCTGTATCTGTTCCGTGATGTGCTTGACGGTTTCGTCGGATTCACTACTCACCTGGAAGCGAATCAGTGCGCTACGTGCGGGGTAGTCGAAGGATGTGCCACCTTTTACCTGACCCAGCACCAGGTCGGTCCTGTTCTGAGTTGGTATTTCGATCAGGCGCAAGCCGTTGATTACATCCTGCAAAACATCGATCGCACCGGTTGGCCAACCGTCATCTAACGTCGAGCAGGTAATTTCACCACCCAGGCTTGCCACGGTGGTGTAGTGAAGGCGTCCGAGACGGCTGCCTTCGACTGAAATGGCTGCCACCAGGGGCAGCTGGTTGTTATTCAGGAAAAACCGCAGCCCTTGAAGGTTGCCGCGGCCGAGGCTGCGCACCGTACCCATCAGGACCAGGTTGGCACGGAAGCTGATGTTTAATCGTTCGAGTATTGTGGGCAGGGTTGCCAATACTGCAATACCCAGGCTGTTGTCTCCCACACCTGGCCCCGCGACACGGTCGGTATCCAGAGACAGTGAATGATTCACGGTCGACTCGAAAGGCGTATCGGCATGCGCGGCGAGCAGGATGCTTTTCTTACCCTCGCTGCCGGGCAGTATCGCAAGACCGTTGCCGATTTCGTCGGTCGAGCAATTCTGCAGCCCGGACTCGTTGAAGCGCTGCTTGAGAAAATCGATACGCGCGCGCTCGCCGAAACTCGGTGCCGGGATTTCTCCGATCATCACCAGGTTGGCCAGCAGCAATTCCCTGAAGGGTTCCAGCTGGCGGGGTAGGTGACGTACGGTATCCAGGATGGATTCCTCGGACGTTCTATCGTTACTCACAGGCTCTCCAATTTCTCGCTTGTAGATTCCCTTGCCGTAAATGCGAAACAGGAATTAAGAACTTGACCGCTTGAGGCCATTGTCATTGATCCAAACACTACTAAAATCAAATAATAGCGCCGGTTGTCCGGAATTATTATATCGTTATTCTGTTATCGTCGTCGCAGCAAGTCACCGACACTGAAAATAACTAACACAAACATCCTGTACTAATGGCTCATAACATCGGCTTCATCTCCACCCGCTTTTCTGGCACTGACGGTGTGTCACTGGAGTCAGCGAAGTGGGCGGAGGTCTTCTGGGAAGACAAACATGTCAGCCACTGGTACGCCGGTCGACTCGACCGGTCACCGGGCATCAGCCTGTGCATACCCGAGGCCCACTTTGATCACCCCGAAAACGAATGGATCAATCAACACCTCTGGGGGCAGCGCCGGCGGACCCCCCAGGTCAGCCGGCGGATTCGCGAGCTTTCTGTGTATCTAAAACACACCCTGTACGACTACGTCCGCAACTTTGATATCAATATACTCGTGGTGCAGAACGCGCTGGCCATACCGATGCATGTACCCCTGGGTCTGGCATTAACCGAGTTCATCGAGGAAACCGGTATGCCGACGATTGCGCATCACCATGATTTCTACTGGGAACGCATGCGATTCCAGATGGGCGGTATGCGCGATTACCTGGATGTGGCTTTCCCGCCACGCTCACCGCCCTTGCAGCATGTCGTCATCAACCAGGCGGCGAAGGAAGAGCTGGCCTGGCGCAAGGGTGTATCCAGCATGCTGATTCCCAACGTGCTCCAATTTGAAAACACACCGCCAGAGGCTGACGACTATTCCGCTGACATACGCGAGGCAGTCGGGCTGGAAGAAGGTGACCGCCTGATCCTGCAACCCACACGGGTCGTTCAGCGCAAGGGCATCGAGCACTCGATCATGTTGTTGAGTGCGCTCAAGGACCGGCGTAACAAACTGGTCGTCTCCCACATGACCGGTGATGAAGGCTTCGAGTACGCCCGCCGCGTTGTCGAACTGGCCGCCGACGAAGGCGTGGATTTCATTTTCTTCGGCAACCGAATCGGGGAGGTCAGGCACCTGGATGATCAGGGTAGGAAGATCTACACGCTTCAAGACCTGTACCTGCACGCTGATATGGTGACATTCCCGAGCCTCTACGAAGGCTTCGGCAATGCGCTGCTGGAAGCCATCTACTTCAAGCTGCCGGTCGTTGTGAACCGCTATCCGGTGTTTGCGAGGGATATCGAAGCCAAGCATTTTCGCCTGGCGGTGATGGATGGCTTCGTCGACCGTGCGGTCATCGACGAAGTGAAGCACATACTGCATGACGACGAATACCGGCAGCAGATGGTACGTCATAACTTTGATGTTGCTAGCCAGTATTACAGTTACCGGGTGCTGCGTTACAGCCTGCAGAAACTGATCCAGAACGTGGAAAACCGGACTTATTGAGTCATGCGTTTCTATTCCAGTGACATTATGCAATCGATGAAGGCTCGCCTGGAGCGGCTCTACGGCAATGAACGGGCGGACCGGTTGATAGAGCGGCTTGCGCTAATGTGCTCGCGTTTCAGCGATGACCTGGTGCCCAAATCACGTTCCGGCGCCCTCTGGGATCAGCATGACAATCTGCTGATTACCTATGGTGACATGGTTACCCGCGAAGGCGAAGCGCCGCTGGCTACACTGAAAAGTTTTCTCGATAAGCGAGTGGGTGATGCTTTTTCCTCAGTGCATTTGCTGCCAGTATTTCCCTACAGCTCGGACGAGGGCTTTTCCGTCATCGACTACCGCACCATCAATCCGAATCTGGGCACATGGGATGATGTCAGGGCCTTTTCCACGCAGTACCGGCTGATGCTCGATCTGGTGATCAATCATGTGTCGCGCAAGAGTGCCTGGTTCCAGGACTACGTTAATGGCACTGCGCCCTACCGCCACTACTTTATCGAAGTCGATTCGGATGAGGACCTCAGCGCCGTGATTCGGCCACGAACCCAGCCGCTGTTGACACCGACTGGGACACGCACGGGCCAACACCGGGTTTGGACCACCTTCAGCCCGGACCAGGTCGATCTAAACTTCGCCAATCCCGATGTGCTGTTCGAGTTCATGGACATCCTACTCTGTTACGTGAACCAGGGCGCCCGTATGATTCGGCTGGATGCGATCGCCTTTTTGTGGAAAGAGGTCGGTACGCCGTGCTTTCACCACTCGAATACTCACGAAGTCGTCAAGCTATTGCGCGACCTGCTAACGATGCTGGCGCCCGACGTGATCCTGATTACCGAAACTAACGTTCCCCACCCCGAGAACATAAGTTACTTCGGCAGTGGTGACGAGGCCCAGATGGTCTACCAGTTCAGCCTGCCGCCGTTGCTGCTGCACGCGCTGTTGAACGGTAACGCGGACTACCTCAGTGAATGGGCGGCAAACCTGCAGCCGCCGCCTGCGGGATGCACGTTCCTGAATTTCACAGCCTCGCACGATGGCATAGGGGTTCGGCCGCTCGAGGGTATCATTCCTGAAGCGGAACAGGCGAAACTGATCGAAGACGTACTCGCGCGCGGCGGCCTGGTTTCCATGCGTGATGCGAATGGCGAGGCGCGGCCCTACGAGCTCAATTCGACGTACTTCGACGCGCTGGCTAACCGCGATAGCGGCGAGGCTGCTCAACACATCGAGCGTTTCCTCTGTTCGCAAACAACGACACTCGGCCTGCAGGGCATACCGGCGGTCTACTTTCACAGCCTGACCGCGACGCCGAATCATCAGGCTGGCGTGGTGAATGGACAGGCGCGTGCGATCAATCGTCGGCGTTGGCAGTTGGATCAACTCGATACCTTGCTCGACGATACAAACACAGCGACATCGCGAGTATGCCGTGAATACATCCGCAGATTGAAAATACGATCCGGTCAGGCGGCCTTTCACCCCGATGCTGCGCAGCGTGTGGTCGAGCTGGGTGAGGGCCTGTTCAGCGTGGTACGTAGCCCAACGACAGGTGCTGGACCGCTGCTTGCCGTGAGTAACCTCACTGGCGACCAAAAGCAGTTCTCCATACGTTCTGCGGGGCAGGCATTCACGGGGACCCATGCGTGGCGTGATTTGCTCGCTGACGGGGAGCACACCAACAAACACCATAAGATTGAAATGGCGCCATACCAGGTCCGCTGGTTGACGCTGGTCTAACCCGGATGGAGCGAATATCGTGGCTACCGAAAACAACCCGAACAAGCTGGAAATATCTCATAGACCCTGGGGTGATTACATCGTCTTGGCGGACGAGCCCGATCATAAGGTTAAACGGATAACGGTGCTGCCGGGAAAGCGCCTCTCGCTTCAACGTCACCGGCAGCGCATGGAACACTGGTACTTCCTGCATGGCGAGGGCGTGATTACCCTCGGCGATAAGGAGATCGCGGTCGCGCCGGGCAGCACTGCGGATATCACGCCTATGACCCTGCACCGGATCAGCAACACCGGCAGCGAGCAACTGGTCCTGATCGAAATCCAGCGTGGCGACTATTTCGGTGAGGATGACATCGAACGCTTCGATGATGATTTCGGCCGTGCCTGACTACTAGGAGTCTGCCTATGCACGTCAGATGGCTCCGCTGAGATCCATGTAGACAATCGCTATGATACATGCCCACACAGCCACCTCAAATATCACGTCATCGAGCTGATAATCTTTTTTGCGTTGCATCTTTGACCACTCACAATTTTATGGCTATTGATACAACGTTAGCAAAACACATGCCATTGATTACAGCCAGTTGTATGAAGACTCACGCTAATGCGCGAAGAAGCCCGTATGATAGGCGCTACAGCCATCTTGCTTATCCATATTATTGCTGGATCTGGTCATGACGGTTCTTGTTGATCAGCATTAGCTGTAAAGAAAGGCAACAACTTGCCGGCAAATGTGAGCATTCAACAATCTATTAAAATGCCAATCAACTGCGGAATCTAGGATTATGTGAGAAATGTGGGTTGGGAAATTTGCAGCGTAAGCATCACTTCCCGAGGTGATAGAGCTTATCCGTTGTTTTCATCGACCCAGTCGGACATGCGCGCGCGTAACCGGGCTAATGCCTGACCGTGTATCTGACAGACCCGGCCTTCGGATACGCCCAGGATCTCGCCAATCTCGCGTAGATTGAATTCCTCATCATAATAGAGCGCCATGATCAATCGTTCGCGCTCAGGCAGACCCGCAATTTTGTCGGCCAGTCCTGACCTGAAATCCTGTTCTTGTAACTCTTGATAGGGACCCTGTATGTGCGCCGCTGACGATTCATCGGTGTTGCCACCAGTTGAGGTTATATCCTCGTAACTCAACAGCTGACAGCCCGCAGCCTCTTTTACCAGGCTGTTGTATTCCTGCAAATCGATATTCAACAGCGCTGCAATCTCGCTGTCTTTCGCGTCCCTGCCTTCCCTCTCCTCGACCTCACGGATAGCTTCAGATAGCTGCCTCGACTTTCGATAGACCGAACGGGGTGTCCAGTCACCGCGGCGCACCTCGTCTATCATGGCACCACGTATTCGAATACGTGCATAGGTTTCAAAGCTGGCGCCTCGGGACATATCGTAGCCTTTCAATGCCTCAAATAAGCCGATCATGCCGGCCTGGACCATATCATCCAGCTGTACCGTCGACGGCAGGCGGCCCATCATGTGATAGGCAATGCGCTTGACCAACGGTGCAAAACGGGCCATGAGCTCATCATAGTTGGACGGATCGCCGTTAAATGACTCAATTTCCGAATAACTTGACGTGCCCGTCATCAGTAGGCTCCAGCGACATCAACATCCGAATTTATCATTCGTTCAATAAAGAATTCGAGTTGTCCGCCCATCTGGTCTTTTTCTGGCCATTGGTCGATCTGCTTCGCTACCCTTTTTAATGCCAGCGCGGACGGACTTCTTGGATAAGCCTCGACCACCGCACGTTGATGCTGGACCGCTTTGCGCAGCCGCTCATCATACGGAATGGTTCCCAGAAATGTCAGCATGACGTCCAGGAACCGATCGGTTGCTTTGGATAGTTTATTGAACAGCTCGCGTCCTTCGTGCGTTGATTGCGCCATATTGGCAAGAATCTGGAAACGTCCTATTTTGTGCTCACGGCTCATGACCTTGATGAAGGCGTAAGCATCCGTAATCGAGGCTGGCTCGTCGCAGACGACGACCACGACTTCCTGGGAGGCACAACAGAAATTCACCACACTACCGGATATGCCTGCCGCTGTATCGACCACCATGACGTCAATCGCATGACCCAGCTCGTTAAACGCATTAATTAATCCCGCCTGTTCTGCTACCGTCAGATTTGCCATCTGACTGACGCCGGATGAAGCCGGAATCACTTTGAGATTAGCCGGCCCTTCGACAATGACCTCTTCCAGCGACCGTTCACCATTGATGACATGTGACAGATCATAAGCCGGGTTTAGTCCGAGCAGAACATCGACATTGGCCAACCCGAGGTCGGCGTCCATCAACAGAACCTCCTTGCCTTCTTTGGCCAATGCGGTCGCAAGGTTCACGGACACATTCGTCTTGCCAACGCCACCCTTACCACTGCTGACAGCAATTACTTTTACCGGCTTTGGGTTGACGATTTTTCTCAGACCAGTTGCTTGATCGGGTTTAACCTCAGACATGTGCATTGTTCACCATCCCACCAAATGTATAGGCCAGCTCCTCGTCGGAAGGCGTTTGTCGTGTTTGTTGCATTAATTTAACCGCTTCTCTGACCAGCAATTTACCGCGCGCCTTGTGCAAGTTATCCGGCACTTTTTGTCCATCACTGACATACGCGATCGGTAGCTTGTGCTGTATTAACACCGAGAGTATTTCTCCCAGACTGGCTGCTTCGTCTATTTTCGTCAGAAAACAGCCTTGCAAGCCGGCCGGAGCAAAAGCACGGATGACATCGTCTTGTAAATTCCGTTGACCCGTAGCCGACAAGACCAGGTAGTTTTTGATCGGCGAGCCATCGACTTTAAGTGTAGACAATTGTTCAGCTAAACGCATATCCCGATGACTCACGCCCGCGGTATCGATCAAGGTAAGTTTGTGTTGGCTACTATGTTCCAGAACGTGCCTCAGCTCGTCGCCGTCAGATGCAACCTGAACGGGTACACCCAGAATGCGACCATATGTACGCAGTTGTTCATGTGCGCCGATACGATAGCTGTCAGTCGTAACCAATGCGACGCTGCGTCGACCATGACGTAATGCGAAACGCGCTGCCAGCTTGGCAATAGTGGTTGTTTTACCGACACCGGTGGGGCCTATCAGTGAAATCACACCGCCTTGCTCGAGTAAATCGCCTCTGGCGATGGGCACCAACGACGATAACAGTTTCAAGGCTTCAAGCCAGTTGTGTTTTTGCAGTCCTTTGTTAGCGATTTTGCTCGAAATCCGCTCGCACAACTGAGGACTGATTCCCAGCATCAGCAACTGTTTCAACAGGCTTGCGTACAGCGGTTTGACGCGCCCCACTTCACCCCAGGCAAACTGCATCATCGGAGCCTGCATAATGTCGCGTAAACCTTTGAGCTCATCCTGGATTCGAGCCAGGGCCGGGTCCAGCTCGGGCTTGTTCGGGGCGGATTCTGCTGTCGCTTTCGAAGTGTCGGATTGATCGTCAGACCCGTCGCTGAACGCCGTTTCAAGAGTCGTGGCTGCCTTGTTGTCGTTTGATGACATAGCTGGATCCGTGATCTCGCTCGTGTTTACCGCGGGATTCCCCAGGGAAGCATTCACCAGCGCGTCCTCATAGTCGATTGCGGCGATGATTTCGACGCCACCGGCGACTCGCCGGTTGGATAGAATTACCGCATCAGGCCCCTGCTCTTCGCGCACTTCACGCAAGGCCTGGCGGGCATCAGCCGCAAAATAACGTTTCATTTTCATGATCTCACCCTTCCTTTTAATCAAGCCGTGGTGGCGTTCTTGCTACCGACCGCAGCCACAACTTTAATCTGTTTACTGTCCGGTACTTCGTTATATGCAAGTACATGCAGGTTTGGTGCCAAGCTTCTCAGCAGTTTTGCCAACACCGGGCGCAGTATTGGTGACACCATCAGCACGGCGGCTCTGTTGCCCGCCTCTTGCTGCTGGATGCATTGATTCAGTTCCGAAATCATCTGTTCTGCCAGCCCGGGTTCGATGCCCAAACCCGATTCTGGCGCGGTTTGCACGGATTGCTGCAAAATCTGCTCCAGTTCAGGATCCAGTGTGATCACGGCCATTTCATGCGCCATGCCATTGATGTGCTGGTATATCTGGCGAGACAACGACGAGCGCACAGCGGCCGTCAACACGTCAGAGTTTTGGCTGGCGGGGGCATGTTCCGCCAAAGTTTCGGCAATCGTGCGCATGTCTCGTATCGGCACCCCTTCCAACAGCATGTTCTGCAATACTTTCAATACGGTACCGAGAGGCAGCATCTTCGGTACCAGGTCCTCGACCAGCTTCGGTGAGGATTTTGCGAGCATATCGAGTAGATGTTGTACTTCCTCGTGGCCGATGAGTTCATGCGCATGCTGGTGTAGCAGATGGCTAAGATGGGTGGCGATCACGGTACTGGTGTCGACCACGGTATAACCCATGGTTTGTGCTTCGTCGCGCATTGTGGCGTCGATCCAGACAGCCTCAAGACCGAAGGTTGGATCCCGTGTTTCTATGCCATTGAGTCTGCCAAACACCTGCCCCGGATTGATCGCCAGCTCTTTGTCCGGATAGACCTCGGCTTCGCCCAGCGGTACGCCCATCAGGGTGATTCGGTACGCGGTTGGCGACAGGTCGAGGTTATCGCGGATATGCACGGCCTGAATCAGGAAACCCAGTTCCTGAGATAATTTTCTGCGAACCCCTTTGATGCGTGTCATCAATTGCCCGCCCTGGGTTTTATCCACCAACGGAATCAGGCGGTAGCCAACTTCCAGACCAACAACGTCGACCATGGGCACATCATCCCAACTTAAATCAGTCAACTGCGGTTCGACTTCGGGCTGTTCGAGTTCTGCAGCCTCCTGTTGTTGCGCCGCCTGCTGGCGTTGACTGATGAGGAATGCCACACCGCCAAACAAGCTACCGAGGGTTAGAAAAACCAGATTCGGCATCCCCGGGATCAAACCCAGGGCGCCGACGATACCAGCAGTAATCGCGATCGGTCGCGGTCGGCTCAATAGCTGGGTGAGTACCTGTTCGCTCATGTCCTTGGCCGCTGACACGCGAGTGACGGCAATCGCTGCGGCAGTCGATAACACCAACGACGGAATCTGCGCGACCAGTCCGTCACCGATCGTCAACAGCGTGTAATTGTGAGCAGCCTGCATGAATGAAAGCTCGTGCTGCACCATGCCAATACCCAGGCCAAAAATAATATTGATGAACAAGATTAAGATAGCGGCAACGGCATCACCGCGAATGAACTTGCTGGCACCATCCATGGAACCGTAAAAATCCGCTTCGGCCGCTATTTCCCTGCGGCGAGTAAGCGCCTCCTCCTGCGTGATCAGGCCTGAATTCAGATCGGCATCGATGGCCATTTGCTTGCCAGGCATCGCATCCAACGTAAAGCGCGCATTGACCTCGGATATACGTCCCGTGCCTTTGGTCACAACGACGAAGTTAATGATCGTGAGTACAGCGAATACGACCAGCCCCACGGCATAGCTGCCACCGACGACAAACTCGCCGAACGACTGGATCACATTGCCTGCGGCGTTGGTGCCAGTATGACCTTCGAGCAAGACGATACGGGTTGAGGCCACATTCAATGCCAGACGCAATAAGGTCGCAGCCAACAGAACCGTCGGAAACACATCGAAATCCAATGGACGGGTGGCATAGATGACGACCAGCAATACCACCAGCGACAGAGCGATATTGAAGGTAAAGAACAGATCGAGCATCCATGGTGGTAATGGCAGCACCATCATTGCCAGCATGGCCACGAGCAATATTGGAATGCCCAGCCCGATCAAAGGCAGCTGGCGAACGCTGGCAAGGCTCAGACCATAACTCATACATTGAACTCCTGATTGTTATGCTTCATCCTCACCATCCTTGAGCACGTCCGCCCATTCATCGGGTATAGGAAGATCGGTCGGCTCTGCCGGTATCGCATCATCCGCTTGCAACGCATTAAGCTGGTAGACATAAGAAAGTATGTTGGCGACTGCCACATAGAGTCCCGCTGGAATTTCCTGGTTGAGATCAGTGCTTGCATACAAGGCGCGTGCGAGTGGTGGCGCCGACACAATCGTGACTTCGTGCTTGTCGGCCACCTGGCGAATTCGTGCTGCGACCAGGTCTGCACCTTTGGCGACCACAACCGGTGCCTGCATATGGCTGGCATCGTAACGCAATGCAACAGCATAGTGCGTCGGGTTGGTAATCACCACGTCAGCCTGCGGTACCGCTTCCATCATCCGACGCTGCGACAGCTCCTGTTGCAACGATCGAATTCGGCTTTTTACTTCCGGTCGACCGTCCGTCTCCTTGGCCTCGTCTTTGACCTCTTGTTTTGTCATCCTCAATTGTTTGGTGTGCTGCCACAGTTGGAACGGCACATCGATAGCCGCGATGATGATCAGCACGCTGCTAGAAGCCAGGAACGACCAGCCGCAGATGCTCGCAACGTGAGCTAGCGCGGGTTTTATTGATTCGGCGCCGAGCCCGAGTATCTCATCGACCAGCGACCACAAGAACATGATCGAAATCGCTGCCACCAGTCCGAACTTCGCCAGGACCTTGAGCAGTTCCATCAGACCGCGCCAGGAGAAGATGCGCCCGATACCTTTGATCGGATCAAGCTTCTCCCATTTGAAGCTGAGCGCCTTGGCGCTGAAAGACCAGCCACCGAGGCCGATAGGCGTAAGCACAATGACGACCATTAGCAACAGAAATAGCGGCGCAACCACCAACAGACTCTGCAGCAAGGTATTGCCGAAAAGTAAGATCAAGCCACGCTTATCGATATCGTGTGCATGTTCCAACGCGAGTCCGTCACTCAGGATCTGCTGCATACCGGTCAGAATATTCTCACCCATTAACAAAAAACCACCCGCTGAAGCCATCAGCAAGGCCATGCTGTTGAGCTCTTTCGACCGCGGGACCTGACCTTTTTCTCGGGCTTCCCGCAGTCGTTTGGGGGTGGGTTGTTCGGTGCGTTCCTGCCCGGTTTCCAAAGCCACCCTACACCACCTTGTTGATCAGTTCGATAGCTTCGAGCATCATCCGGCTCAGATGATCGGTGATACTCGGAAGTGTCAGTATGATAAAAGCCATGCCAACAAGGATCATGACCGGGAAACCAACCGCAAAGATATTCAGTTGGGGCGCAGCACGCGAAGCAACGCCGAACGCGAGATTGACCAATAACAGCGCTGCTACTGCGGGCAATGCAACCAGCATACCACCCGCGAACATATTGCTACCCCAGATGACGAGTTGCCACAAACTATCACGCGAGATGACAATGAGGCCAACGGGTAGATGTTGAAAGCTTTCGGCAAGCAACTCGATCAGCAGTAAATGGCCGTTGAGTGCCAGGAATACCAGTGTCGCCATGATCAAGAACGCCTGACTGACGACCGGCACCTGCACGCCATTCTGCGGATCGATGATTGAAGCAAAACCCAGGCCCATGGCCATAGCGATGCTTTGGCCCGCGATGATGAAGGCAGAGAAAACCATCTGCAGGATGAATCCCATGGCGACACCGATGAGCACCTGATAAACACTGATCAGCAATGCCTCGGCGCTGATTAAGTCTACAACAGGTGGTTTTGGAATAACCGGTACCAGAATCCAGGCGACGAACAACGCCAACAGCACGCGGATCCTGACCGGCACACTGCGCGCGGAGAAAATCGGAATAGCCGCGAACATCGCGCCAATTCGCATGAACGGCCACAACAAGCTCGCCAACCAGCCTGTTAGTTCCGTGCCGGTTATACTCATCGCTGCAGTCATCATCCAATCAACTCAGGTATGCGTTCGATCAGATTGATTGAAAAATCAGAAATCAGGCCTAGCATCCACGAGCCAGCCACGACCAGCGCCAGCCCGAGCACGGCGAGCTTGGGTATAAACGTCAGTGTCATTTCCTGGATCTGGGTCGCAGCCTGCACCATACCGACCAGTAATCCGATGACCAACGCTGATATCAACAAAGGTGCCGACAACAGTGCGGTTACCCACAAGGCCTCCTGCCCGACATCGAGTACCATTTCCGGTGTCATGACGGTCTCCGTAGCTTAACTGCTGCAATCGGCTCCATGTTTGTCCTCATACATAGAAACTCGATGCCATTGTACCCATCACCAGCGACCAGCCATCGATCAGCACAAACAACATCAGTTTGAAAGGCAATGAAATAATCATCGGTGACAGCATCATCATACCCATGGACATCAGTACACTGGCGACCACCAAATCGATAACGAGAAAGGGAATGAAAATCAGGAAGCCGATCTGGAAAGCGGTTTTCAATTCACTGGTGACGAAAGACGGCAACAGGAGAGAAAATGGCACTTTCTCCTCGGGATCCAGCTTTCCGTGCCCGGCAATATCTGCGAACAGCGCGAGATCAGTTTCGCGTGTTTGCTGCAACATGAAGTGGTAAAAAGGCTCTGAGGCTTTCTGCATCGCGACTTCAGAAGTCAGTTCTTCGTCCAGGTATGGTTTGACACCGCTTTCATAAGCGCTGGTAAACACTGGCGCCATGATGAAGAACGTCAGAAAAAGTGACAGACCCAGCAGGATCTGGTTCGAAGGTGTCTGCGCTGTTCCCAGTGCCTGACGCAGTATCGACAGCACGATGATGATGCGCGTGAACGACGTTGTCATAATCAGTGCCGCCGGTAACAGGCTGAGCACCGTCATCAACGCCAGGATCTGTATCGTCACAGAATAGGTTTCACCACCATCTTCGCCCGGGGTCACGGTGAATGCCGTCAAGCCCTGGGCTGACCAGGCGTCAGCCACCGGTAGCAACAGGCACAATAGCAACAGTATCTTTTGCCTGATCATCATCGGTTCCTCGACAAAGCGGCATTTAACTTACCTGCGAAACCCTTCGAAAACGGTGACGCCTCCGGTCGACGATCGTTCTGGTCACTACCTGCCACTGGCTGTTCGAGCTGGTGCAGCATATTGATTTGTCCCGGCGCAACGCCAAGCAGTAGCTGGGTCGATCCAACTTGAACCAGAACCACCCGCTCGCGCGCTCCCATACTGATACCACCTAGCACTTGCAGCGAACCATCGGCCGAAGATTGCAATCGATTCACGCGCTTGGCCAGCCAGGCCAAAGCGACGATACAGAACAAGACGAAGATCAAACCGAGAATGAGCTGTACCAAATAAGCAGAATTCAGATTCTCGGCAGCCATGGCTGTTGACTGCTTGCTTGTGGCTACAACGGGATCGTCTGCATCCGCTGCAATCACCTGCAACGGCATTGAAGCGATGAGCACACCAATTCGACAGAAGCCTTGAACCATCTTGATCACCTTCAGCGTCAACGCAATTTCCGCACACGCTCAGCCGGGCTTATGACATCGGTTAACCGTATACCGAATTTCTCATTGATGATGACGACTTCACCATGGGCGATCAGCGTGCCGTTTATCAATACATCCATGGGTTCACCGGCAATCCGATCGAGCTCTACGACTGAACCACGATTGAGCGCCAGCAGTTCTTGTATCGGCACCTCCGTGCGACCCACTTCCATCGACAGTGTCACTGGTATATCGAGAATCACATCAAGATTTGCCTCATTTGCACTGAGTGCCCCCGCTTCGTTGGCCAGGTCCTGAAACTCGGCGCGTTCATACCCGGCATCAGCCTGGGCCACTGCTTTCTGATCAGCTGCCGCTTGTTCCTCGCTGCCTTGGGTATCTGTTGATTGCTCACTCATGTATAGACTCCTGCTGGTTAATCATGAGAATAATCAGGACGCTCTATCGGCATCACGAATTGAACGGCATTTTTCCCATTGGAAACCCCGATCACACCTCGAAAGATCGGTGTGTTAGTCGCGCATACTGTCACCATCTCAGGTAAATCCACGGGTATAATGTCGCCTGGATTCAGCTTCAGCACTTCACTCAAGGTGAGTTTGGTGTGTGCCATCGCACAATCGACGTCAACAATCGTCCGCTTTATACCGTCCTTCAATGCTCTTATCCATTCTTCGTCGATAGCGTTTTGTTCTGCACCATTGGCATCAAGATCCTTTATCGGATCGAGCATGGCATTCGGCGTGACGATATGAAATGCCCCACCGCCGCCATCGAGTTCAACGCTGAAGCTTGATACGATAACGGTTTCATCCGAACTCACAATGCCAGCAAACTGGGCATCGTGTTCCGAACGTAGATAGACAAAATCGAGATGGAGCAGCGGCTCCCATGCACTGACAAGATCCGTGAATGCCATACCCAGTAAGAGTTGAATGACACGGTTCTCCGTTGGTGTAAACTCACGGTCTGCGATGTCGACTTGATAGCGCCCATCGCCGCCGAAATAGTTATCCACCGCGCTCAAGACCAGTTCAGTTTCGATTACAAACAAGCCAGTTCCGTGCAACGGATTGATATTGATCAGGTTCAGGTTGGTCGGTACTTTCAGGCTGGCGGCAAAATCACCGAATCGGTGTAGCTTGATGCCCTCAGCTGAGACTTCGACACTGCGCCGTAACATGGTGGAAAGGGCTTTTTCGAAGGCGCGCGAAAAACGTTCGTTGACCATTTCCATGGCTGGCAAATGCACACCGTGCGTCAGGTCCTGGACGCCCAGTTCATACGGCTCGACCTCGCCACTGGCCGCGGTTCGTGTTGAATTTGTGGCGATTTCACCACTATCGACGCCCTTTAACAGCGTGTCGATTTCTTCTTGTGATAAGTGCTCATTCACGCTGCATGCTCACTGAATCACGAAAGAATTATAATAAGCGGCTTCGACCCCTGATTTGGTGCCGATCGTCTCCAATGTCTTGTTGATATCCTCGGTCATCTCAACCAGCAACTGTTCCTTGCCTTCGCGTGTGGTCATTTTCTCGGATGTTTGATTGTCAATCAGCAGCAAAAGATTGCTGCGAACCGCCGGGCTATGCTCCTTGATACCGTCGATGACATCCCTGTCCCGCGTCATGATTTCGAATGAAAATTGCATAAACCGCGCCTTCTTCTGGTCGCGAAAGCTGACGACGAACTTCGGATCCATGGAATGGTATATCGGTGGGTCGTTCGCAGCGGCCGCGGCTGCTTCGCTATCGTCGCCCGTTGCCTGTTGCGCGTCATCATCACCACCGAGCAAAAATACGACACCACCGGCGATGCCACCACTCAGCACAATCGACAACACAACCGCTATAATGACGATTTTCATCGTCGAGTTGCTCGAGTTCTTACCACCGCCCGCGTTTTCTTCTTCTGCCATAGCCTTCACTACCATCTACAAGTAAAAAGTTTCCCTGTTGGTTTTTGTCTGACTTCATTGTCTCGTAGCTATCATTCAGCAAATCCTATGCCAGAATGCATCAACAACACATTGCCATATTTTTCAGTGACTTATAAACGACGTTTTGTCGGATGATAGATTTTTGGCTCGATGAACAAAACCGCATGCCAGAAACTTGGCGGGAGCGGCGCTGCAACTATGACGCAATGGCTTTCGGTGTACGTTGTATTACGTATTTCGTCGATGCAACACCTTCAATCAATGTTTAACCGCAGAGGCGCGGAGACGCAGAGAATGCATATGTTTTTTTAGGAGCGGCTTCAGCCGCGAATTTTGTTCCAAGGCTGGACACTATCAATCGCGGCTGAAGCCGCTCCTACAGCCGATGTGAACAGCAGAAATATTCAACTAGGCAATGAATGTATTTGACTCTGCGCCTCCGCGCCTCTGCGGTGAATAAAGCTTTTTACTGGTGGCGTTTGTTGTCGAACAGAATCACCGGATAGATATCCGGCATATAGTGTTCGGGTGGATAATAGTAGGGTCTGCCTGAATCGTATCCGCGCTGCCGGTAGGCATTATTGTTGCTTCTCGTCGAATACGTCCGGTGACGCTTGCCCGGATGAGTTGAATCGACCCTGGTATGTAGCTCCAGATCGAATGATATTTTCTGCGTCACAACTTCATTTTTATCCGCCAGTCCTTCGATAACATAGTATGTTGTTCCGCCCTGCTCGTCCTTGTCCGCGATCACGTGCATTTCAACGTGAACGTTTTTGATCATGGCTGGAACCGGGTATTCGCCAGACTGCTGCTCGAAACTGATCAACTGCTCGCGAACATCACGCAGAAATTCCATCAGTGGCAGTTTCTCGGCAGCTGCTGCGACAGCACCACTACCGAAGAGGAGAATTATGATGGCGGCAGCCAGGGCTTTCATTTGTCTATATGTAGTAATCAACCAGGCCACTATTGAACGCATCATTGATCGCTTGCGTCAGCTGCGCCTGCTCGTCATCGCCTGGTAATAGGTCATCCCTGACCTCAGATGAATCACCCAGCGTAAATCCGTTGTTATTCTGATTCGCTTGTGTAAATGCATTTTGACGCTGCTCCGCGAATGAATGTTGCGAAACATCCGTATTCGACAGATTCAGACCTTTCTCTTCAAGCATCTCGCGCAACCTGGGCAAGGCTTGCTCGACGGCTTCTCTGACGTCTGCATGACGGCTGCTGAAGGCAACGTTTACCTGATCATTTTCCATGTCAATGCGAACTTCAAGCGGACCCAGGTTAGCCGGATTGAGTCGGATCTCGGCTCGGCTGATGCCCTGATTCACCATCCATAGAATTTGTTTACCCATACCTTGACCCCAGTCAGCTTTGCCGAAAGTCTCCGGGATGAATGACTGGCTGTTTGTGGTCATCGATTCCGCTGGCATACCTGTCTGCGCTAATGGTGCACGCAAGGGTGAAGTGTTCAAGACATCGGTCGATGCTGGCTGCGCCGTACCGGTAATGGTCTCAGCGACCAGTTTCTGGCTGGGTAGTTCGAACGCGGAACTCACACCCACCGATTGCATACGCGATGTAAACAGGCGGTCCGTTTCATTGATTACGCCCTCTGCTGTCAGCACCTGCTGACGATCGACAGACTCAGCAGGACCTGGTGCATGTATCGTCCTGATTTTCGGTGTCAGGTTATGCTCGACAGGATCAGTAGTCTGTTCGAGATCCTGCGAGAGCGCAGGCGGTCGCATTGTCGACAGCTGCATGATCACCGGTGATTCAGATGTGTTCATCACCTTCAAGCTTTGCATGGTGTTCGTGGTCTGCACCGTATCCCGTACGATCAGCTGTTCCGTTGCGACGGACTTGTTCATCATCGCCAGTGACTTGTCGGTAACAGCGGGATCGAACGGTTGCGATTGCGATTGCGATACCGTGCGCGCAATCACGTTGTTCGGATCGGCTAAGATCGCGTCCGTGGTCGATGTAGCCACTCGTACTGCGTCTGCCGGTAATGTAGCCAGCGGCAACGCGTTTATCATTACCGCGTCCGTATCTGTCTGTGATAGCTCTTCAGCGACCAATGGCGATATCACTGAGCGGATGGTTTCTGCCTCCGGTGCCGGCAGCGGCAACGTCTTGCCGCTACCGCCCGTTTGCATCACCGTGTCATCTGGTGCCAGACGCGCCTGTACCAAAACATTGAGCGAATCGATGAATGTGACGGCATCATCCGGCTGTTTGGCCGATATGCCGCTGACAATCCCATTCGGACTGGTTTCAGCGATGGTTTTCCTGGCTGCGGTCGTTTTCAGATCACTGCTTGAATGCGTTGGAATAGACGTCAACGGCAGTAATTGTTTCATTGCGATTCTCGATTTGCCTATTATCATCGTGAATGATGCAATGCGTGTGCCAACAACGGGCACATGCAATTGACCAGGTCGGTTGCTTAAAGGTCAGTAAGGTTTCCCGAACTCCTGGGGCGGTCATCCATTTCGCGTTGTTCTTGTGCATCGCGTTTGCGGCTCTCTGCCTGCTTTCGGTTGTCGATGACTTTGTCGATCATCTTGCTATGCCCATGTCTGTCGTGCCACTCGTTCTGACTGTGTTGGCATTGCTGACGACTCGCTAACAGTTGCTGGCGTTGTTGCATAATTGCACTATCCAGACGCCGCAAAAATATTTGGTAGTCCCTGAGCTGCACAACGGATAAGCCCTGGGCACCTGCCGCCTTGAATCCGGCGACGTACTGCTCGCGGTATTCGATCAGATCATCGAGCTTTTTCTGCAGTTGTTCGACCTGACGCAGACTGTGTCCGAGTTGGCGGGCTGCATTGCGCTCTCGCTGATGGGCAAACCGCGCTACGGGTTGTAGACGACGCGAGTTTTTCATGACTCGACCCCGTTGTACTCAAGCTGATGTTGATCACTAGAAAGGGTTTGGAACATTCTTTGCAGACTATGTTCGAAAGAGACGGCTTCGCTACTGTGCTGCTGTAAAAACTGGATCAATCGGGGATAGTAGGCAATGGCTTCGTCCACCTCGGCATTGGTGCCAATTTGATACGCGCCGACACTGATTAGATCCTGGTTCTGCTGGTATGCTGAATACAGGCGCTTGAAGCGACTCGCCGCCGCCTGGTGTTCTGCCGAAACGACATCGTTCATAACGCGGCTGACCGAGGCCTCTACATCGATCGCAGGATAGTGACCCGTTTCGGCTATCTTTCTTGACAGAACGATATGGCCATCCAGCACAGCACGTGAGGCATCGACAATCGGATCATTCTGATCATCGCCTTCCGCAAGCACGGTGTAAAAAGCCGTGATCGAGCCACCCATCTCACCATTATTACCGGCACGTTCCACCAGCTGTGGCAGCTTTGCGAAGACGGACGGTGGATACCCCTTGGTCGCAGGCGGCTCACCAATCGCCAGTGCGATTTCTCGTTGCGCCTGTGCGAACCGTGTTAAAGAATCCATCAACAACAGGACTTGTAGACCCTGGTCGCGAAAGTATTCTGCAACTGTTGTTGCTAACCAGGCGCCGTGCATACGCATCAGCGGCGAATTATCCGCTGGACTGGCAACGACTACAGCACGCGCCAGCCCTTGTTCGCCGAGGATGTTGTCGACGAAGTCCTTTACCTCGCGACCACGCTCACCGATCAGACCGACTACAATGACATCAGCATCAGTGTAACGCGCCATCATACCCAGTAAGACGCTTTTGCCGACACCGCTACCGGCAAACAGCCCCAGCCGCTGACCTCGACCGACCGTCATTAAGGCATTGATCGCCGACACGCCGACATCCAGAGGGTCTTTGATCGACCATCGTGCCAGTGGATTCACCGGCCGGCCCGCCAACGGCATGCTGCTGTTGCAGCGCAGCGCACCTTTGCCATCGAGCGGTTTGCCTGCGGCATCGATGACACGGCCCAGCAATTGATCACCGACACTCGCCTCGTACATTCCCCGACCGGGAATGACACGTGCGTTCGGATACAAACCACGAATATCGCTGGTCGGCATCAAATAAAGACGCTCGCCAGCAAACCCCACAACCTCAGCTTCTATCTGCCCATCAGGGGAAGACACCATACAACGAGAACCGATCGCCGCCTGGCAACCAACCGCTTCCAGTGTCAGGCCAACCATACGCGTCAGTTT
>JAAUYJ010172566.1_pt1 | contig 25750 bp, 32 predicted proteins | sample 7278031 | NCBI WGS metagenome assembly JAAUYJ01 (sample SAMN14350222, study PRJNA611818) | marine sediment metagenome | isolation source: surface marine sediment (1.8m) | place: French Polynesia: Moorea | collected 2018-08 | reverse complement strand
CGCACAAACTACCGTACAGCACATCACCTGCATTTTCCGCCCTGCAGTTTTGTATACCGTGTCGTGCTTGACACTGAGAAGCTGTGGCTTGGACTTGACCCGCAATGTCCGAGAAAAGCAAAACATGATCAAGCAACAAACAGTGCTGCATACTGGAGCCCTGGGGCAATGTCAGAAGAAACCCTCACCCATGCACATGTATGTATGCCTCGCGAAAAACGACGCTCGATCTGTTTTCCGTTTTCTCTACGCCGCCTCTGATTGTTTGTTGGGCGGGTAGGGGATTCACCACTGGGATTTGCATGGAGCGAATGCAGAAAATGGAGGGGGGAAAGTTCAGAATACGAAAAAAAAGGAATGATAGCTAATGTGCTAAACACTGCGGCGAATGTCCAGTCGGATTCCCCATCATCGGCATTTCGGACTGTGAGCCGTGTTCCCTCGGTCGATGTGTTTGGCTTGTTCCTCCTCCTTTGTATGGAAGAGGGCGAGTACGCATCTGACAATCCGATACATGCCCACAGTTGCCCACCGCCCGCCCGTACTTCACAGAGTGATGCATACCTGCATTCAAAATGTCCTCAAAGTTTGAATACGTCTGGAAAATAGTTTGATAATTGATGAAATGCTAAATGTTGCCCCGCTACAAGCCCTCTCAGAGCTGAGAAAACATCCCATCCTCTCTTCTCTTCTGCAGTCCAGTGATGTTCTCTACTCTTTTCGCTCTCTCTTTCTGCTGTGTACCCATGGGACTGCCCACTTGCTTGTTCCTCTCCTCACACCACCCACCCATTCACCCACTCGCCCACTTGGTGATGCTCCTCCTCCATCAAAGAGGAGAAAGAGGAAGGCATTTTAAGTGGAACTCCCTCTTCTCTCTCTCAGTTCTCCGCAGCTTGAAAGCGACGTCGTCGGCCTATTGTCCTTAGTTTGAACGACAAAGGAAGATAGTGCGTGTACATAATATTTTGTTGTTGGGAAACTAAGTGTTTGATCCAAATTACCAGTGGCTCTGAAGTAGAGAATAGAACATATAAGACCACAATGATGTGTCGTCGTGTTCATCACGTGAGCTGCCTCGTGCTCCTCCTCCTCCTGGCCTGCCTAGAGGCCTGCCTGGCCTGCGTAGGATCCAGCGACAACGAGCAGTACAGGGTGAAACAGACGAACTGAATTCAAATTTTTAAAATAAAAATTATTGCGTTCTATTTGGGGAAGCACGCTATTTGTATGAAATTCAAATTCGAAAGTAAAATTGTTTTGTGTATGCGAGAAAGTGAGTTTTTGAACGAAATTCAAATTATCCACAAGAAAAACTCAGATCGAAGCGAAGCGTGTATATAGGATCGAGAAAGTTTACAGCTCTGAACCTTCCTCCTCCAAGGTCATCCGCAAGACGGACAGCGACGGCAAGCAGCTCCTTGTTGCGGTGGGCGACGACGCCCGTCTTAGCTGCCAGCCCAACGTGCCCTGGAAGCGATGCCTGTGGAAGCCTCCGCGCAATGGCGTTAGACAGCTTCGTTGCGAGTTCCACGCCGAGGGCGACAGCCACTGGGTCTGCCCGTCCTTCCCGGAGGTGCACTACGACAGGGAGAACTCGAGGGGGGACACCTGCGCAATCGTCGTCAGGAACATTGAGGAACACCACGAGGGTATGATCAAATTGTGGAGGAGAATGCTGTTGCTGTTGTTGGGAAAGGAACAGTTGTTGACTTGTTGCTGCTGCGCTGCTACTCCTTTGTCTCTTGTCTCTGTTTCTGTTGCTGCTGCAGCTCTCGTTCTGTTGTTGTTGTTGTTGCTGCTGCTGCTGCTGTTGTTGTTGTTGTTGTTGTTGCTGTTGTTGTTGTTCCTGCTGCTGTTGATAGCTAACAGGTTTTTGTATTTTCGTCGGTTTTTGTTGCTCATGGTGATGATGATCCCTTGCGGTGGTGGTCCTTGGAGTTCTTTTTTTGCCAAGCATTTTTCGCAATGTTGCTGCTGTCATTCCAACCAACGGCCACTTTCATGACACGTTTTTCCATCTTTTTTTCTATTTAATGATGACAACTTCGTATCGATCGCGGCGGGCAATAACCTGGAATTTTTTCTTCACGCCTGGTCGCTTTCCCTCATTCGAAAACGAAAATCCCGTGCGCATTTCTCCTCTTCCCCTTCAGGCAACTGGCGCTGCGAGTTTGAGGCGATTGTTCCGGAGGAGGAGGAGACGGTCTGGATCAAGGACAAAGTCAAGCTCGTCGCCAGAGGTTGGAGATACCCATAATAGCAAGGCGGAGTGGTGAAGGGAAGAGGATTTTTAAAGAAAAGGGGAAACATAATCTCCTGGTCTTGCAAATTTGTTCACCCCTCAAATGGCAAAAAGGCCCTTCTGCAACAATGTCATTCATGTACTGCAGTGTACTGCACAGGCCCCTCACCCGCCTAACAGCACAAACATATGAGGGGGAAACGAAAAAGTGTCAATGTCTCTCACTCAATTGATGTCCCAATTACTTATGCCGCTGCGTTCAAATCCGCTGCTGCTGCCTTCCCTTCACCCCGCGCCTTTCCTCCTTCTTCCTCCAAAAAAGCCTGAAACATCTGCGTTTCCTCCGCCACCAAATCGCCGCCTCAGTTTCCGCCGCCGCATAAAAGAAGAGATCAGGACAAAAAGACCACCTATACGTGCAGCATTTGGCAAAAATTATCGCGAAGAAAAGTCAATCTGTTTAATTTATTGCCTGCGATGGCAAAAACACGTCTGCTGTCTATGTAAATGTCTGCAAGGAAAAAGAAGAAACTCGATTACCTGACATCACGTACGTAGCAAACTTGAGTAGTGTACGCACCACACTCACTTTGCAAACAAGGAAAAAGAATATAATTATATGGTATAAACAAGATGCACGTTTCCTTCGTACGTTCTTGGAATCATCAGCGTTTATGTGACTTTTCAGAGAAAGAGCGAGAGAGGTGAAAAAATCTGCGTTTGACGACAACAACGGCGACAAAGTTCACGGTCGGAGGGTTTTAATTTCCCGGAAGTCGAGGGGAAGAGTCGCTTGGACGCGATAATAATCGTCTCTTCCCTCCCTCGATCCCCCTTTTTCTGCGGTCCAATGTTGTTGCTGGTGGTGGTAGAAAAGCGCGCGCGTGTAAGAAGAACTGAAAGTGGTCGTGGCAACACCGCGGGAAAAATATTTCATGCAGGTGCACATTTTCGTTGATTTTAAAATTAGGCTTCAGTTTTTCCCGTGCGTCCACAGAGAGAAGGGATTGAAATTTTATATTCCATAGTTACGGGAAAACCGCCTGGTTCACGCAATTGTGATACGATCTTCTAACAAAATGCGATCCCACCATCCGTCCGGCGTCCTTGCGAGGAGAAATTGTTTGTGACCTCTACAAATTTGAATGGGAACAACGAATACTACATTATCGTACCGTACGTTCAATTCTGTACCGTAGAAGGTCGAGTGAACCCATTGTTTCAATGGTATTTTCCGTCATTCAGTAGTAAGTGACGGGTGCGAAAGGCTACGAGGAAATATTTGACTGGAAACACACAGAGTGAAATCATCATGTAAAAAACAGTACTTCCAGAGGTGCTTCTTTCGCCATGGCAGTGACCATGTTCATATCCGACGAGAGGATCAGATTCCTCCTGCTTCTCCTTGGAGGGCTGCTCATTCAGGTACGACACGAGATAATCAGAATGATACTTCCCACTTTGACCACTGCCGTTCCAGTCCTGTTCGTCGTTCCTTTGGTACTCTCCCATCTCCAAGACCCAGACCCTTGAGGACTGTCTTCTTATGAAGGAGTCCCGCAGCCCATTCTACCCATCCTACTGCGACCGGCTGCTGAAGAAGTACTCATTCGGGGTGACCACTACTCCGCGTCCGTTCCAGGTATCAATTTCGACCGATTTATATAATACCGCCATACGATTGAGCAATTGATTTCAATAAACAAGATATATATCCACAGACTGATTCTTCTTCAAGAGAAGCATTTATAATGTGTCAAAGACAGTCACCGGTCCATTCTATTTTTAGCATATTTAAATATTTTTAATCGATAACTCGGCTCGAACTGTCTTTCCAGGCCCGGACTGAGGGTTGGGGTTGGACCGGGTGGGGCGAGTGGGCGGAGGACGCCTGCCCTGAGGTGTGCGGGAGGAGGTGCAGGCTGAGGCAGAGGGCATGCGGGGGGCCCTACGAGGTCGCTTGCAAGAACAAGGGAAGGGCCTATCAGGTGGGAGAAAAGAAAAAAAAAGAGCTGTTGGTGTTGCTGCTGCTGCTCAGGTTGCTGCTGTTGTATCTTTTTATTCTCTTCTTTTTCTAGCCGTACAAAATCCCGTGTTTCGAACTTTCTACAGATGCAAGATATTACTGGTTTATATCCTCCTATTTGCGATTTCGTTTTGTTGCTATCTTTCAGTTTGAGGACTGCCCTGCCCTGGAGGAGGACGTGGTCGGCGACTACGACGAGGAGGAGGACTCAGAGTCATTCCAGCGGACGACAAGGCCCAGCAACAGGAACAAGGACTTCCTCAAGAGGAGGGAGCAGCAGCAACGGCACAGGCTCAGGCCGGCGTCAGCCTTATCGGCAAACAGGGTGGTGACGAGGAGGAAGAGGAGAAGGAGAAAGAGGCCAAGATGAGAAGATGGAAAAACGAAAGCAAAGTCTGACTGAAATTGTCGGTCTCCATGTGTGGTTGTACTCACGTGTTTTGTACTATCGGTTCTTTCTCTCTCTTTTCTCCCCTTCCCCTAGCCTGCCCTGTAATCCACCTTTACCCAGCCAACACCCTCTCGCAATAAAAACGTAATTGCACCTACCGGGTAGGTCCTACCCTCCGCTTCCCTGAAAAACCAACGATGCAAATTGCAGACCCTCAATTGCAGCAAATACAAGGGAGAAAAAAAAACGCGCTGGAAAACTGTAACCAAAAATTGGTCATTACCCTACTTTTATTGCTATTTAAATACCGGTACTTTTTTGTCGTACGAGTATCCTGAAAGAAGGAAAACAATGTTTCACCGTACTATTTTAAAATAGTGGATTTCGTAAACTACTCATGTTTCATAGTTTAAAGATATAAAAAAAACCAATGTCAAGCCGACCTATTTTTTCCCATTCTCATATATCTAGGATTTGGTCCATAATTGCTCTTTGTTATAAAGGGCGCCGTTCCAAGCGATCTGCTAATTAGTTTGTACGACAATCCTTCTCCAACAATTTACATCTCAGTCTCTTTCCGAACAACATAATGCCAGGTCCCAAGCAGAATATCCCTCTCCGTCCCAGAGTCCTCCGGTCTCGCCCTCGCCCTTGCTACATGTGGAGGCCGCTGGCGAAGCACTTCAGAATTCTTCGGTATATCGGGATGCCGCTGGAGGTGACGAGGGGGATGTCTGGTCTTCGTCTCTGCGGGTGGGCCTACCCCAACCTGGCTTTGCAGGTGGCCGTGGTATGCTTCCCTGCGGTGGCCGCGGTGGCAGTCATATACGTGGAGGGAGGGCAGAAAGTCATAGGTGTGGAGCACCTCTACATTTTCCTCAGAAAACGATTTCGTAAATCAAAATGTAAAACCGAAGCAGATCGTATCCAGAACTTCAACGGCGACCTGTCTGAGAAGCTGGGCATGAAGGTGACCGACCTGGTGTCTGCCGCCCTTCTAATGGTGGTCTCGCTCATCTCCAACTTCCTCCTGGTGCTGTGCTCTTCTCGGTCCGGGCTGGCGGACCTGAACGCGTTGGCTTCGCTGGTGGCTGGGGCGCACTGGGCGAGGAGGGGGAGGCTGGCGTCGGAGGAGGAGTGCGCCGGCTGCGCAAGGGAGGCCAGGAGGAGGATTATGGTGGATACAAATCGGGAATAAACAACAGCAGCGATAGCTACAATAGCTGCAGAAGCAGCAAGACTGCAAGAGCAATAACTGCAACAACAACAGCAACAACAAAAGGAACATCAGTAGCTGCAACAGCAGCAGCAGGATCTACCGTAGAGCAGCAGTAGCTATTAAATAGCAGCACCAGCAGCAACAACAACAATTGCAGCCACAATTCCAGCAACACCACCAGCAACAACAATAGTAACAACTAACAATACTAGTTAATTGCAACAATTGCTGCTGAAGCTGAAACAACAGCAGCAAAAAATTTACCGCGTTAGTCTCATATGAACGGGTTTGAACCTCCTGTCCTTGTTCCAGATCTTGTACGCCCTGTACGGCCTGACTTGCGTGGGGTTCTGCGTTCAGGCGGGCTCCATCATCGACCACTTGGTGGAGGAGCCTTCGTCCTCCTACTCCGCCTACAAGTGGCCGCTGGGTCTGGCAGGGATGGCAGTGCTCGTCCTCACCTACTACTCTGTGGCGCAGGCTTCCATGGACCTGCTCATCTTCCACACCGTCGCCTGTCTGGCGGCAATGGTGGGGAGGTTCACCCAACTGCTGGACGAGGACGGGAAAAAGGAAACACAAGAGAACGACGAGAGTAAGGTTGTCGGGAGGAGGCTGGTGGAGCAGACGCTCGGGGTGGTGGCATTCATCAATGAGAGGTACGTGGGGAAGGGGAAGGGGAGCGCGGTATCGCCCATACAGGAGGAAGATGAGGAAGACATGGAAAAGAAGAAAGATGAATGTTGCTGCTCTAATCCTCCACCTCCTTCTTCGCCCCTTCCACCAACGCCAACACCGACTCCGACTCCTGGACCGAGGTTCATTGACGGCATAGGGATAGTGGAGAGCCCGAAGGAGACCTCCTCCTTTGTTGAGGATTCCTCCATGGACGAGTTGCTGGAGGTTGGGTTCCGCCTCAAGGACATGTTCAGGCTGGCCAACGCCGGTTTCTCCCCCTTCGTCGTCGTCATGTTCATTAGCTCGGGCGCCGCATCCACTATCGGCTTCTTCACCAGCGTCGTCGGGGTCAGCCTGCTCTTCGGGCAGCAGTCTTCAACCAACAACACGTCTTTGGAAGACAGCGGAGACTGCCAAGAGGACTTTTCGTCCAGGGACCGTGTCTTCTATCTCCAGAGCCTGGCTTCCATTGACTCCCTCTTCCTCGGCGTCGCCAGCCTGCTCAGGCTGTACTACATGACCAATGTGGGACAGAGGCTGCGGGGAGCAGTTCGGAAGGTAAAAAAAGTTTCTGAAGTGATATTGTGTGTTGTGCTAAGTTTAACTTTCCCTAACCTTAGGGTCGCAGCCGCCTTGCGGCCCTCAAGTTTGAGCGCTATGACAAGCTGAGCAACCGCACCCTCCTGAAGATTGAGCACCTCCGCCACGAACTGTGGGAGTACGGCACCCTTAAGCCCATGAGCTACTTTAAAATCAAGAACAGCATCTTCCTCCAGATCAGCGGGATCATATTCATGTACCTCGTCGTCATGATGCAGTTTAGGATCTCCGAGTAACCGTGTTTGTTTGTTTTTTCAAGACGCTTCTTTATTTCTGTCTTTAAACGGTTCCCTCCCGCGTACAAAAAACATACTGTATGTTGCTTAAAATGTGTAGTAAGACTTGTTTCACAAACAAAAAAATCGCGAGCGACGCAAATAGAGTTGTTGGGTGTGGAATGGAGTTTTACACGGACAATGGGACTCGTTTCAGGAAGGGAAGGGACGACGACATCATAAATTCTTTTTTTTTTCGAACGAACGGTTAAACTGAACTGGAACTGGTTGACGGAGCAAGAAAAAACCCTTTTTAAGCGTCCGCCAAGGATCATTGCAATGTTTCGACGGATCGAGAAAATTAAAATGTTATATCAATCTTTGTAGTAGACATGGTGGTTCGTGCAAGATTGCCGATTAACAAAAAAGTGATGCTTTGCAGTTAAGTCTTCCACTGAACAAGTTGCTTCTAAGAATGAACCCCAGTTTCTTCCTTTTACCGGGAGTGTTGTTGGAACCAGGACTGTTTTTTTCTTCAGAATTCATTTTCTTCTTCGAGTTTTGAGCACAGCCTTCTCCAAGCCGTCAAGTAAGTCTGTAGTAGATTGTTCTTTTTTCTTTTACCTTCACCGGTTGGTTATCTTTCACTCGAGCAAAGGCTTTGAAACCATCATATTACTTTCGGGTTTCATTATTAGTGACGGCGACGGAATTGCAATTGCCTTTCCTTCTTCCCTCCTCGTACCCGCGTATTCACAACATGCCCTTTCCTCTTCCTCTTAGTAATCGTATAGGTACAGGTGCTGTGCATGATCAGAATGTACACTTTTCACACGTCGTAGGGCAGGATCTTGATGCTCCTAAAAAGAATTAAAATTATTTTTTTGCACACTGCACGCAATAAAACGTGTCAAAGAACTATGGGTGCAACTTTTGTAAAAATAATTTCAAGTGACCATTCGTACCTGTCTGCCTCGATCTCCTCTGGCGTCTCCGGCGTCTCCCACCTTCTCCTTGGCCTCTTCTCCCCGTCATCGTCCGGAGAGAACCGGACAATGTGCACGTGTACGGCCTGGAAGCGGTCGAATCGCGGCGGGATGGGGCAAAGGCGGTAGGAGACGGTGTCGCCCTCCCTGGGCACGAACTCCCCCTCGATATCGGAGATGTGCATGAAGATCTCTTCGTCCTGGCCCTCGGGGACGACGAAGCCGTGCCCGCGCGACCGGCAGAAGTACTTGACGCGCCCGGACTCCTCCTCCTCCAGGATCCGGCCGCAGACGGAGTCGCTGCGGCTGCGGCGGGTCACGATCACGTCCGGCAGGGCGCTGTTCGGCTCCTCCAGGCTGAGGTCCTGAGATAAAAAGGAACCATCCATATTCTCATCATGTGCTACAGCCTCATGCCTCATTGGCACTCACCAGGTAGTTGTCTGAGCACGAGAGGCACCTCTGGCGTCGAGGACTAGGGGCGGGGAGTGGGAACTGCATCGAGTGCTGGAAAATAACACAAAGAGAGAGAGGTAAGAAAAAAGCGTCGCGAATAATGATAAGGCCAAATTCAGACACAAGAGGAGGAGGAGGAGGAGGAGGAGGACATTACGCACGTCGGTGTACTATGTACCCTAGGCAGGGGCCAGGGAGGGGGAGGGAAGAAAACATCGACAAACAGCAAAAAAAGGGTGGCGATAAGTACACAAGGGCACCTGCAAACTACACTACAAATAAAATGCGCATGAATTTCTCTTCAGATCCGCCATGATGGAAAATATAAGAGATACTTTACCTTGTCCTGCGGGGATCCAATCTTGAAGTTGCTGCTGTGCCTCCTCTGCGGGCTGACGGAGGAGGAGACGACGGGGGACGTGTCATCGTGGCCGGTGCTTCCCCGCATCATGGCGGTGGTGGCAGCCATGGGGGACAAGTACGAGTTACACCGTGTGTAGGCGAGTGCCTTTCCTTGCCGGTGGTGCGTGCGCACAGATCGACCTTCCCCTTGAGACGAGGAGAGGAAGCAGCCGGCTGCGGAGCAATCCCGCTAGGCTAAAAGAGGCGGTGATCTGGAGCCTCCAAGAGGTTGACAGCACTGGCAAGGACTCTCCAAAGAGTCTCCTGGTCACTATGATGCCGTGAGCGTGGTTGTCCAAGCGGCTGGAGTCGTCGTCGATGATGAGGTGGATGTCGTGGTGGTGGGAGCGCTCCCGGGCCGAGACGAATTCTTGAAGCGATGACGAAGACTGGGATTGGGGGCGGGTCAAGACCGGAGCTCAAGCTCGGTGATGCAGTTTCTAACATTTATCAACGACTGTTTTTCTTTTGCGCCCATTCATAAAAATCCCGTCATTAGTAAAGCATCATCTTTGGGAATTATAAAATGATGAAAAAAATAGTCAAAAATCTTGTCCCGTTAACTGTATGCTCTGCGTTGCGCCCCTCCCTAGCCCGGAGAAGGGAAAGGCGGGGAAAGGGGAAAGAGAAGAGGAGGAGGAGGGAAAGAAATGCGACGCAAAAAGCCCGTTGCCGCCTCCGCTCACGCCTCCTCCTCCTCCTCCTCCGCCGGCGCCGGCTCCATCTTCGTTGGCGCGAGTGCGCTCTCTGGAAGGGTGGCCAGATGGGCGATTTCATCGCCCAAATAAAGATTTTTGGGCGATATTTTGGTCCTTAGGGCGATAAAATTTGTTAATAAAAATGCAAAGAAAGCCAAAATTTCGGGTTTTGGGCGATATTTTTTCCTTAGCTAGTGTAGTAAAGTACGCTTTTGGGCGATATGAGAGTCTTCAAGTGGGCGATATTTGGGCCTCATCGACCTGGCCACCCTGCTTCCTTCCCACAATTATCTTCTCTTGCTTGTACTGTATGTGCTTGGAAATTGGAATCCGCTTCCCCGGTTTCTTCGTCATCCCCGTCTCTTCTTTCTCTCACTTTGAAGATACCTCAACCATCAAGGAGAGGAGGTGCTCTCTTCCTCCTCTTCCGCCCACCCGACTTTTTTACAGACCCGAAAATGCAACATCCCTCTCTCTTCTTACTTTTACCGGTGTCTGCCCCAGGTTTTTTCCTCATCTCCGCTGCGCAGTAACAGCTTTCGGCTTTTTCCCTATCCCTTCCTCGAAATGGTGCATGTTCCTCCTCCCCCTCGCGGTTTCCTCCAGCAACGGGCGGGCGGGACCGGTTATTGTTGGCTAACGCCTTTTCCCATGGGGCAAGAATAACTCGTCTAGGGAAGGTACCTATATCATGCCTTCCCTTTTTTCCGCCGCTGCTCTCGCCCTCCGCCCAACTACTCAAACAAGTAACAACCCATTCTTTTCTCTCCCTCCTGCAGCAAGCAGGCCTACAAGAAAAAAAAGCTGTCGCCACGTCGATAAGAGAAAAAGCTGGCTAGGCCTGGTATAACAATCAACGAAGGTATAAAAATTAGTCTCTAAACAATTTATGCAGCCTAGAGGTACTGCGCAGAATGAGCACTCTTCTCTGTTCCTCGACTTTTGTTTTGTCAAATCCTATACTTGCGGGGGCGAACGGGGAGGCAGCGGCGGCTGTTTGAAATGGAGCAAGCTAGTCGGTCCGTGCCGTACCCGTGCTGTGCCTGTATGCAATGCAATGCGGTCTCGCCTGGCTCCAATCGTTTGTGGGCTCGGCTGCAGTCGTTGCGGGGGAGGGGCAAATGTAGAATATGGCGAACGGGGAGACTCTTTCTTCGTTCAAAATTTACTGTACTACTAAACTATGCTAGAGAAACCGGAGGTGCGATAAAGTGTGAAACACATTAAGCGGCGATGGAAACAAAAGGAACGTTGCGGGCATGAGTGACTTTTTTATATTTCCCAGTATAGTTGTAATAATAATCTCTTTGCATCATCGTTCAGAGTAGCACAACAGTGCAATATATAGGTGTAGAGTTTTCTTTTTTCTTAAACTTGCTTCAAAATGAACAGACCGGGATCTACATAAAGAAAGAACAAAAGAAATGCACGTTCATGGCTGATGCTGCTATAGTAAACCTAATTCGATATATACGAGGTGTGGTGTACTGTGTACTAGCAAGTATGTATATGTAATGGTGTCAAACCGTGTCATCTCTCTTCCTGATATTACAGCACGATCACATTGTGTACATTCGCAACTTCCTTCCTCCCCATCCAAATCAGCAGGGCAGGATGTGGAAGTACAGCTCCATGGCCAGCCTCCTCCCGGCCAGCTCTGGCCCGTGTATGACGGGGACGAGGGCGGCGTCCAGCACATTGGTCACCTCAGGGCAGAAGGAGGAGAGGGGCCGGCCGCCGCTGCCAGATTCGTAGTGGGCCTGGGAAAATATCATATTGTTCGCACTCGTTCGATACTGAGCGAAAACTCGACTCATTGGTCATACATATTTCAGCTGGAGAACATTTGACAAGCTCTTCTAAGCAGTTTTTTATAAGAAAAACACGTTCTCCTGTTCGTAAAAGCGTCACTGAAAATTGTTTGCACAAAACTGCTGTTTTTTCGGGGGGAAATCTGCGGCAATTGGCAGAAGAAAGTTGAAAAATATGACTCACGTTTTCTGGATCCAGGTTCACCCTGACTGCGAACTTGGAGATTCCCTGTCCTGCCCTTAGCCTCGCAGCCACGGCCACCACGGAGGAGGCGACCGCCCTGGCAGCCACCGTTGCCGCAGTCATCGGGTCCGGAAGGTCCAAGAAGCCGAGGGAAGGGCCGGCGGAAGGGGGGTCCCCCCCAGTGGAGGTCTCCTCCGACTGGGACAGGAGGAACACCTCGGTCCATCTATGAGATAAAGAGCACGATTTTTTTAAAAAAATGAGTGGGAAAGTAAAGTAACCTAAAAAAATATATTAAAAATATACCTGACAAAGATCCCGTTCCTATCGTCCACGTAGTCCCTCCCGCTGTGCAGCCTGATGGAGGCGACCCCTTCGAGCGAGGCGCCGTCGATGGCGCTTACGGCGCCGGAGTTGACTGTGCGGTTCGAGTCCACCCAGCGCACCTTGACGCGCTCGTCAGGGGAGGTCTCAGCGCGGTCGGCGGGGCCGCAAGGGACGCACACGTCGGACATCCGCTCGAGGCTCTTGCGGATCTCGATCATGCGCTCTTGAGTGACCTACAAAAGTACAATACAAGAATTTTCGAAATAGCTTTCCTCGAAAAATGAAAATATATGAAGTGTAGATACCTGGACCATTATGCCGTCCTCCACGATGCTGGACTTGGCGGAGAGGCCGGAAGAAGCCTTCAGTGCCCCGTTGAAGACTACGAAGCTGGCACCGGTCACTGAAATTAAAGGTGGGCAAATGAAACACCGAACAAAACACCGTTAGGAGGGATACTTCTCACCTTCTCTGGACTTGTTTGCAATGTTAATAGCCTGCGTCTCGTAATCGCTTGCGTTGGCTCCCCCTCCCCCTCCGGCCGATGCCCCCGCACCCCCGATCCCCAAGAGGCCGTCTCCGGACTCTAGGTTCCTCTGCACGGCCACCAGGTGGGAGTCGGCGGCGGGGCTGAAAGAGGCGGCCAGGGCCAGAACGGGCTCGTTGCTGTTCAAAAGGGCCTTCTGTATCTGACGATACCTGAAAAAATACTCGGGTTTAAGACATAGCTCCGCCACACTGGGGGGACATTTAACTACCGAATCAGAACACCAGTGATGGAGTGGGAACAACAAATTTAGTACAAATAATTATAAAAAAGAATATGTTCTTACTGGTCCTTGGGTATCATGATGGTGGTGAGTCCGAACTCCATGTGAATTACGAGGCCGCGGACTAGGGGGACGGAGTAGCTGAAGTTCCTGAAGTCACAGAGCAGCTTCATGATGGTGTTGCCGACATCTCTGTAGACTGGTCTGCGGTCGCGGGAGGACCACAGCGGTGCAGGGTAGTAACGGTACTCGGCGCCCAGGCGAAGAAGCAACCTGCATTAGATTATAAAAATACAATGACGGTTTTAAGGACTTTCCCTCAAAACTACATAACTACTTACCTTAACGGGAACACTTTTGCCCACGGCACCTCCCACCGGCGAATGGCGACGCCGAATAGCGGCGGAGGTTCGCCGTCCTTCGAGGACAGCAGGTCCAACCCCTCCACCGACTGGAAAGTCCTCCGGAAGTAGAGAAATCCGCCAAAGTCACCTCCCAGGCAAGACGGTTGGCCTGGAGGGTTCGTCGGGGGAGTGTAGCTCAGCTCGACCACGGGGCATCCGCTCTTGGCCTGCTCATAGAGATGCTGGAAGTGCTCCAGCAGCTCCTTGTGCGGCTGGGTCTCGCACTCAGTCCTGGAAAGAAGGATGACCACCTCGTCCTGCCCGACAGTGCAAAGGCCGTCGCTGCGGTAGCTCCAGAGCTCTTCCTCCACCGGGGCGTCTGGGAAGACGGAAGAAATGACATTACTACAGCACATCCAAGTTGGCCAATAGCATGTCTATCTTACATCTGATCATCTTAACGTGGACGGTGAGATTCTTGTTGATTTGAAAGCCGAGCCCTTTTCCCTCTTTAACCAGGGCGTCCGAGATGTCATCGCTGGCCAAGGAAGTTGGTCCCATCCCGTTCCCAGACTCATCTGACACCAGCACGAGGGGGAAAACGCCCTCCCCGCCAGGTATGAGACTGACCCCAACGTTGGCGGTGCTGCCCTTGCTGTGGTGGTGGTGCCGCCGGCCGCGCCGCCGCCGGGAAGAGCCGGAGGAGGAGCCGCCCGCCGCCGCCGCCGCCGCCGCCCTCTCCTCTGATCCGTCCAGCTCTGCGAGGTCCCCGCCCGGCCGAATGCCGTCGGAGAACATGACTTGCTTGGCCTCCGAAGAAGGGGACGTCACTGAGCCGCCAGCAGCGCCACCGACGGCACCAGCGGCAGCAGCTTCACCGCCGCCGCTCCCCACGCTCAGCCTCTTCAAGACCCCTGCCCTTGAAGGTGCCGCGGCAGCAGCTCCGCCGATTGCACCGTCTTGACTAGAGGCTGCTGCTTCGATTCTGAAAAGCAACAATTGCATTTGATGATAATAAACTGCGTATATTTTTTCAATTACTTAAGACGAAAATGTACCTGTCCAGCTCTTCCTTGCAAGGCTTGCAGACTCTCGCGGGCTTGTTGTCCAAACAGGGAAGCTTCGCTTTTTCGTTGCAGCAAACACCACAGAAGACTTTACCGCAAGCCCTATAACGAAAGACAAAAATGATACGAAAGAACGAAACTCAATGGTACAAAAAGACGAACCTGCAATGATGCCTCCTCCTGACGAGAGTGAACCTTCCCCCGCACAACATGCACTCATCTGCCTCAGAGTCTGGGATCCACTCGGGCAGGACTGTCCCTAGGACAGACTGGCCGGGACCTGGGGCGGCAGAGACCTCCGAAGGGACCGCAGCCTCCCCAGCTGCTTCTTGCTCCTCCGCCGCTATGGCGGCTGCCAACTCTCCGTCGGCGTCAATGTCGGCGCTCTCCGGTACCGTAGCAAGGTTTTCTTGGACTTCATTCTGTTCCTCGGCTGCTCCCGCCGCCTCGCTGGTCCCCGGTCCCTCTTCGACTTCGTTGCTGCAGCCGTTGACCTCGGAGGACGATGTCATTTCTCTAGCGGCGACCGCCGAGGCCGCCGACGGCATCATCGGGTCGAACTCGCTGTACGGAGGAGGGCTGTCAACGGGCCTGGCCCCTGGCGTCCCCGCTGCCATGGCCGCAGCATGCTGATGGGCTCCTCGGACCTCTTCCCTCTTTGAAGTAGGGAGGGGGGAGGCCGCCGAAGCCAACTCTTGGGCGGGGACAGTGTTGGCGGAGACGACTGCAGGGGCCTGATCACGTTCAGCAGCATGTTGGACCTCGGCTGCTGGTGTAATATCATCAACGGGTTCGGGATCCTGTGAAAACGAAAGGAAAAAGGTGAATTGTGCATTAGTAATGCGCTGAGTGGTCCAAAGCTACTCATCACATTAATCCAGATAAGAAGGTCGACCGGATCCCTAACTTTCATACAATCAGGACATTTCTATCTCACTTCTCACCTGTGCCTGATCGTAAATGGAGATAAATTCTGGCGACGCCGATATGTCGACTGACGGAGGAGCCGGAGGATCCTGGCGAGAGGCCCCTGGAACGATCTCCTCCTCCAGAGGTCCTTTGACTGCTGCCGCCGCCTCCGCCGCCTCCTCTTCCACGCCGCTTTCCTCGGCAATCCCCAGCCCGGTCAACTCTGGCACCACGCCGATCTCGTCCTCAACACTGATGAGGTCTCCCACCGCCACTTTCGGACGTCCAACCACTTGGTCGTCTTCGTCCAGGTCATGGCTTTGGGCAACTTCTTCAATCTTGCCCTCCCCTTGCTCCTCAGACTCCATCGGCGGGTCTGCCAGCACTTTTGTGGCTTCCCCTCCGCTCCCGTCCTCCCCCTCCCCCCGGAGGGGCCTCTTGGCGCCCTCCTTGTCTGGAGGGCTGTGCTCCTCCTGCTTCGCCCTGTTGACCGAGTCCTCGAAGTCGTCCAGGACGGCGTCAAGGTCCACCGCGGCGAACGTGCTCATGGCGGCGGCGGCGACGATGGCGACGGCCTCGGGGATCTCCTCCGCCTCCGCCTCTTTCTTTCGCCTTTCGAGCAGAAATTGCCAGAATTAGAAAGTGCCTTTGGGACGCGACAAAGGAGCAGCAGTTGGTCGTTGGCACTTGGTGGAGACGCAGCTGTTTTTTCCGCCTGCCTTGCCTGACAGCGGAGAAGGGATCAGCTGCAGAGGCCCAACAAGAGGCTGTGGGTGGGGGCGTGTGGGCCCAAAGGCCTGATGACAGCGCGCCAAGTTTAAAATACAAACAAGGGAAAATAAAAAGTGAACACAGTCGCTATGCATGACAATTTAATAAATTTGTTACAATCTTATTATCTTTAAGATAACGATACTTTGCGAATACTGACTCCATTAACTAATCAAGGCGTGAAGGTCAGGTTCATGGGCTCGAGGTGGTCTCCCCTGACTCCGCGCAGGGGCTGTCCGGAGGCGTCGACCGCCGAGGCGTCCCCGCCTCCCTCCATCCCCAGCGTCTCGTCCTGCTGCTGCTGCTGCTGCTGTCGCTGCTGCTGCCGGTGCAGCATGAGCGAGGCCTCGTGCTGCTGCTGCTGCTGCGCCCTCCGGTTGGCGATCTCCTTAAGAATGGCCTTGCCCTCCTCGCACGTGCTGGAGTAGTTGGCGCATCTTTGACCGTAGTCGTAGGCGTCCTCCAGCTGGCCCTTTCGTACGAAGTACTGCGCCAGGAATCGGTAGGCCAGGCTCTGCTGGTCTCGATCGTTGTCGACGCCCTGCATCTCAGAGTCTGTGATGTACTGGTGGTATGCGGCGGCCGCCTGGTCACAGTCGCCGCCGCGCTCGAACAACTTGGCCAGCTGGAACAGCGCGTTGCCCTCCACGTCGCCGACGCAGTGGGCCTTCCAGAAGCACTTCATCGCGTTCTGGGAAGAAACAAATTTTTGAACGATTTCACACTCTTTGTTCCCTTGTACAGTACTGTACTTATTTATCAATTGCACCTTCATCTGATCCAACTTTTCGTAGGACTCCCCGAGCGCCACGAGCATCCTAGAGTCGTTAGGCCGGAGCTCCTGGGCCTTCTTGTAGTAGTAGAGGCAGTAAAATGGCATCTTCAGCATCTCGTAGGTCTGCCCAAGTCCGTACCAAGCACGATAGTCTCGCTTGTTGACCTGAAGAAAAATATGTGTTCTACCTAAGTACCTATAGGCCGTTCTTTTCTGCACAATGATAAATACCTCGATGGCCCTTCTGTAGCACTGTATGGCTGCGTTGGTGTTCTTGAGCTCGATGAACTCGTGTCCCATGAGCGTCCAGGCTGAGAGGTAGTTGGGGTTGAGCTTCAAAGCTCGCTGGAAGTAAGTGACGGCCTTCTCGTGGAAGGAGCGGAGGGAGAAGTAGTTGCCTATGACGCAGCACGTCTCGGCGCGGTACTTGTCCACCTGGCGAGCGAGAAAATCAGCAATGAGAATGAACAACTAAAATTGTCAACCATAAAATTCATTCTCGTACCTGCGCTGTTTTGTGAGCAAGATATGCGAGTTCGACACGCTGCTCTTTGACGTACAGGAGGTTGGAGTAGATATCCTGAAAAAAAAGGAGGTAGTTTTAAATCTGTATCATGAAGGGGAAAAGTAAAAAAAAACAATAAAAATGGTCAAATGCACACCAGATTGTCAAGCCTGTATGGATCCACCTCGGCCAATTTCTTGAAGTATTGCACAGCCTGGTCAACTTGGCGGAGATTGTGGAAGGCGATCGCGATCTGCAACAATGAAACACACGGCAAAGTTTGTCAAAATTTAACACTAAAAAGGTCTTCTCTTCTAGTAGTTACCTGTGCCAAAAGGTAAGTTGAACTCTGAAGCCCCTTTCCCTGGATGGAGAAGTACAAGTCGAGCGCCTGGTCGTTGAGGAGCAGCTCCAGGAAGGTGTGGGCCAGGAAAAAGTTGCGCATCCAGTGAGAGGGGATGTCCAGGCTCTCCACTTCAAAACGGTCTGACAAAAGCCTGGAATCAAAGCTACGTAAACTTCCAAATAGCAAATGTTTATGGTAATCGGGCTTACGTAGCCAGCTCCAGCCAGGCACCCCAGTGGCAGGGCTCTAGCCGCACAGCCTCCAGCAGGACCTTCTTGGAGTCGTCTGCAAGACTCAGTTTCTTGAGCACTACCCCGTAGAGGTAGAGGCAGTATCCGTCCAGCGTTCCCTTCTCCCGGAGGCTCTCCAGCTCTGCCCTCAGCTTGGTGAGGTAGTCCAGCTGGGCGCCGTCGCAGTTGGACCCGAAGTCCGTCATGTCGTCCAGCTTCTTCTTCTCACCGGACAGATACCTAAGCAGAATCAAGTGCTTAAGGGTAAGAGAGACAAACTGAGTGGCTATACCTTGCGTAGAAGTGTAGGAACCTGACCCTGTCCGACAACGTGATGCTGTCTTCGGTGAAGAAGGCGCACCGATCGTACTCTCTCAGGTCGAAGTAGGACTTGGCCAGCAGGTACACGTCGGTGTCGTCCTCCGCCTTCTTGTCGTCGTCGGACTTGGTAGGCTCAGACTCGGAGGGAGGAGCTGGCTTCACTTTCCTGCAAGTGCGAAGAAAAACGATTGCATATTACTGAGGTTGCCAACAATATATTTGACTCATGTTACTTGAGTGCGTAGGACAGTTCCGAAAGCCACTTGAACGTCTGGGTGAGGCCCCTCTCACTGCACGCCTTGACCTTCTCCAGGATTTCCCTCTTGACCAGGGGCAAGTCCAGCTGGACTAGATCACCGAGGTGATACTCATGTGGAGAGTGGAGAGTGGAGGAGGCGCTGGCCGCCATCGCGCTTTGCTGCATGGAAGGGATCTAATGTAACAGGTTTTAAAAATATATGCCATTCAAGGCGTCATTCAAGAATAACGATGATTTTTATTGTTACTCAGTCCCTGTGGTAAAAAAATCGAAGCACCAACAGTTGTCAAGGTCAACACTTTATGAGGAGAAGGCCTGCAGTCCGGTGATTGCTCTTCCCAGGATTAGGGCGTGTATGTCGTGGGTGCCCTCGTAGGTGTTGACGGCCTCCAAGTTCATGACGTGCCGTATGACGTGGTACTCGTCCGACACCCCGTTGCCGCCCAGCATGTCCCTGCAGGCGCGGGCAATGTCCAGCGCCTTGCCGCAGTTGTTCCTCTTCATCATGGAGACCATCTCCGGCGCCAGCCTCCCCTCGTCCTTGAGCCGCCCGAGCTGCAGGCACGATTGCAGCCCAAGCGTGATCTCCGTCAGCGCGTCGGCCATCTTCTTCTGGATTAGCTGGTTGGCGGCGAGCGGGCGCCCGAACTGCTTGCGGTCCAGGGTGTACTGCCGCGCTACCGCCAGACAAGCCTCGGCCGCCCCCAGGGCACCCCAGGAGATGCCGTAGCGGGCGTTGTTGAGGCAGCTGAAGGGCCCGCGCAGTCCCCTGACGCCGGGGAGGAGGTTGGCCTCGGGCACCAACACGTCGTCCATGAAGATCATGCCGGTGGCGGAGGCGCGAAGGGAGAACTTACCCTCGATTTTGGGGGCGGTCAGGCCCTGCATGCCCTTCTCCAGGATGAATCCCCTGACCGCGCCGCCGTCGGCGTCGGACTTGGCCCAGATGATGAAGACGTCGGCGACGGGGGAGTTGGTGATCCAGTTCTTGCTGCCGTTGAGTAGGTAGGTGCCGTCGGACGGGTTGTGCTTGGCGTTGGTCTCCATGCCGCCGGGGTCAGAACCGTGGTTGGGCTCCGTGAGGCCGAAGCAGCCCACGATCTCGCCGCGGGCAAGCCTTGGCAGGTACTTCTCCCTCTGCTCCTCGTTCCCAAAGGCGTGAATGGGATGCATGACCAGTGAGGACTGGACGGACATGGCTGACCGGTAGGCGGAGTCCACCCGCTCCACCTCTCTGGCGATGAGGCCGTAGGAGACTGAGGAGACCCCCGGGCATCCGTAACCGCTGATGGTGGGGCCAAGCAGACCCAGCTCGCCCATCTCGGTCAGGATTGAACGCTCGAAGACCTCGTTGCGATTGCCGAGAGTGACCCTGGGCAGGAGCTTCTCCTGGCAGTATGCGCGGCAGGAGTCTCGCACCTGCACCTCCTCCTCGGTCAGCCTCGATTCCAAGTTGAGAGCATCCTGCCAGTCCAGGGAGGAGGAGGAGGAGGCCTGGCGGGAGGACGAGTGCGCAGGGGCCAGTCTGGAGAGGGGGAGCGCCAGGAATCGCGGAAAATGATTGGCCAAGACGGACATGATGACGGGGTAGATGCTGACTGCACAGGAGGCCTGTCTGGGTGGGATCGTGTGATGTAAACGAGTGTTCGTGTGCGTAATAACAGAGAATAAGTACGAGGACGAGCCCGGAACCGGTTTCAACGGCACCTGATGACAAGCTCGAAGATGAGACGGAGTCCTCTCCTCAAACTTCTCCTACGCATGCACGCATGGTACACACGATGAAGGACTTGGAGAAGGCAGAGGACTTGGACTTGGACGAAAACTTCACTTTCGGCAATTTGTTTACAAATTAATGATTTCGTGAAGTGAACCACTGACTACCTATGAAATATGTAGTCTGTGAGTGAACTTAGTGAAGTGTACTTTCACCACAAACCATATCTTTCTGAGCTTCTGCTTTGTGCTTTGTGTTATGGACTTATGGTTTCTGGTTTTCAGTTTTCACCATTTTTTGCAAAAGTGATACTACTGCTACTGGACACTCTGGTTTTCTGTTTAAAAGTTATTATTTTTCTCTTTAGCGTTGCCAAGACTCTAGACCAAGACTCAACAAAGGAAGTAAGCAAGGAAAGCTTAAGCAAGCGATTGATTCCACAAGTCTTTGCAGTAAGCACATGCTTTATTCGTCAAAAAATTCATAATTCGGATAGCCTGAAATCAAATATGATACCAAAACATAAAAAATCCTGTCAAAAAGGAGCTTATTGAATGCGTAACAATATACCGGTACTGGCGGTACCTCATTTCTTCCCAAGTGGAAAAAGAGGTTTGCTTTTCTTGCTTTTCGTTGTTCCGCCGGCGGGAAAGACCGAAACACACAGGGGAGAAAAGTTTCCCGCCAAATAAAAAACAAAGTGCCGGAAAAAAAGCGAGAGAATCCGTCCGTCGAGGAGCTTCGTGAGGTCACGGCCTTTCTCGACGACTTAACCTCCCTGAACCCCGAGGACAAGGTCGTCCTTCACTCTTAAGTGTCTGCAGAGCCCCTGAGGGTCACAGGACAACCATGGAAGGTGAGTTTTGACCCCCATTTACCTCCTGCGCCTGTCGTCTTTCCCCATGCCTGTTCCCCCCTCTCAGGTCTGGACAACCCCGGCGTCTTCTTCTCGGACAACTTCGGCTCCTCCGGCGACCCCTCCGAGGCGGGGGCGGGGGAGTCCAACTTGGCGCTCAAGAAGCGCTTCAAGGAGTTCCTGCGCCAGTTCCACGACGACGGCGGCTTCGACTACCGCTACAGGGATGGCCTCAGGCGCAACTACAACATGCGCCAATACTGGGTAGAGGTGGCCGTAGAGGACCTGGTGAGATTTGCAGGAATATCACGATGACTCGATAATGGTTTAAATGACGCCATTTCTCCCCCCAGTCCGCCTTTGACGAGGGCCTTGCCGACAAGCTGAGCAAGGCCCCGGCCGACGTGCTTCCCCTGTTCGAGGAGGCCGCCACCGAGGTCGCCGACGAGGTCACTACGCCCCGCCCGGAGGGAGAGGAGGAGGTGGAGAAGGTGCAGGTGAAGCTGTGCTCCGAGGCCACCCCTTGCTCCCTCCGCGACCTGAGCGCCGAGCACGTGTCCCGCCTGGTCAAGATCCCAGGTATTGTGGTGTCCGCCTCCGGGGTGCGCGCCAAGGCCACTCGCATCTCCGTGCAGTGCCGCTCCTGCCGCACCGTTGTGCCCAACATAGACATCCGCCCAGGACTGGAAGGGTACGCGCTGCCAAGGAAGTGCAACACGGAGCAGGCGGGGAGGCCAAAGTGCCCGCTCGACCCGTTCTTCATCATGCCCGACAAGTGCAGGTGCGTCGACTACCAGATGCTTAAGCTGCAGGAGGCCCCAGACTCCGTCCCGCACGGCGAGCTGCCCCGCCACGTCACCCTGTACGCCGACCGCTTCCTCTGCGACCAGGTGGTGCCGGGCAACCGCGTCACCGTCACCGGCATCTACTCCATCCGCAAGACCGGCAAGGTGTCCAGCAAGAGGTCGGAGAAGGGCGCGGTGGGCGTCAGGGCGCCTTACCTGCGTGTGGTGGGCGTCCAGGTGGAGACGGAGGGGCTTGGGAGGGCATCTAGAGACCTGCGCTTCACTGCCGACGAGGAGGAGGAGTTCCGCCGCCTGGCCTCCAAGCCAAACGTGGCTGACATTGTCGCTCGCTCCATCGCCCCCTCCATCTACGGCTCAGAGGACATCAAGAAGTCAATCGCCTGCCTGCTCTTCGGGGGATCCAGGAAGTTCCTACCGGACGGACTCTCCAGGAGAGGAGACATCAACGTCCTGTTGCTCGGTAAATTTCAACAATCCAACTATTTAGAACTTTAGTTTGCAACATCTGTAATTAATTTTTAGGTGACCCTGGAACTGCCAAGTCCCAGCTGCTCAAGTTCGTGGAGCGCGTGGCCCCAATAGCCGTATACACCTCCGGCAAGGGCTCTTCCGCCGCCGGTCTCACGGCCTCTGTCATGAGGGACCCGCAAAGCCGCAACTTTGTTGTGGAGGGCGGCGCCATGGTGCTGGCCGACGGAGGCGTCGTCTGCATCGACGAGTTTGACAAGATGCGCGAGGACGACCGCGTTGCCATCCACGAGGCCATGGAGCAGCAGACCATTTCCATTGCCAAGGCCGGCATCACCACCACGCTCAACACCAGGTGCTCCGTGCTGGCAGCCGCGAACTCTATCTTCGGGCGCTGGGACGACACCAAGGCCGAGGAGAACATCGATTTTATGCCCACTATCCTCTCGAGGTTCGACTGCATCTTCATAGTCAAGGACGAGCACGACGAGAGGAGGGACATCACGCTGGCCAAGCACGTCATGGGAGTGCACGTCAGCGCGCACGTCAGAGACGAGGTAATTGAAGAATTGTTGTATGAGAAACCTTGGGAGTTCTACTAACTTTTTTCCACCACTTTCAGAGCGAGAACACCGGCGAGCTTTCCCTGTCCTTCCTGAAGCGCTTCATCGCGTACGCACGCTCCCATTGCGGTCCGCGCCTGTCTGCCGAGGCCGGCGAAAAGCTCAAGGCCCGCTACGTGAGGATGCGCGGCGGCGCCAAGGAGGTGGAGGACGACACCCAGAAGCGCCTGGCCATCCCCATCACCGTCCGGCAGCTGGAGGCCATCATCAGGGTGGCAGAGTCCCTGGCCAAGATGGAACTGCTGCCCTTCGCGCTGGACCGCCATGTGGAGGAGGCCCTGCGACTCTTTCAGGTGTCAACGCTGGACGCTGCCATGTCCGGCAGCCTGTCCGGCGCCGAGGGCTTCACCACGGAGGAGGACCAGGAGCTGAGCAACCGGGTGGAGAAGCAGCTCAAGCGCCGCTTCGCCATCGGCTCGCAGGTCTCCATGCACTCCATCCTGCATGACTTTGCCAAGCAGAAGTACGACGAACGCACCGTGCAGAAGGTCATCCACCTAATGATCCGCAGGGGGGAGCTGCAGCACAGGATGCAGAGGAAGATGCTCTACAGGATCAAGTAGAGGGATTAACGTTTACAGTGTTTCATGGATGTTTTGTACAGAGTATTTTAATTTTTTGCCAAAATGAATATACCATTTTTGTCTTTTCTTATTTCTGTTTAAATTTGCTTATTCGCGATGTTCACTTTCTCTTAGAAACGTAGTTTTAAAGAAACGAGGTAAAAGTCTCAACCAAACAGCCTCTCTGCACATGCAGGTGCGTGGCTGGGTAGGTCTTCAGCCCGAATGGCCTCTCCACACACCGGGCAGGAAGACGTGGAAGAAGACGAAGGGCCAGCTTGTGACCCAATATCGTCTTGGTCTCCGCCGCCGCATCCATCGCAGTGGCGGGCAATCTCAGCCGCGGAAAACCTACGGCTGCAAAGTGGACATTCCACAACATCGTCGTTGCTACCACTGTCCTCGTTCTTCTTCCCGAAGACCTTTTCCTCCTGCTTCCGGCTGAGATCCAGCTCGTGCAGCTCCTGCCTGTGGAAGGCGTAGCAACATCCGGCCCCGCTCCGCAAGAAATGGACCTCTGAGCCGGCGCAGATGTGCAGCTTCTTGTCCCTTCCTTCCGACGATCGCTTTAGCGGCAATGTTTTGTTGGACGTAAACGTCACTTTTCTGGAAAATATGTTTTTTTCTGCAACACAGTAACATAACTGTTTTTTGCGGGTCCCACCTGCTGTCGGCTCCTCTTTGTTCCAAGGATGACACGGACACTTCTGGCTTGTCCTCATATTTCTTTGCCTTTTTTTCTCGGTGCTTGGCCATCAAGATATCGGTCACCGAGAGGGCATTCCTCCCATCCCTCTTGCCCGCTACAGATGGAGGATCGGACACATTTTCCATCGCTCTGTAAGCGGGAAAGATGACAATGATGATTGATGATACAAAAACATGGCAGTTGTACTTAGAAGAAGTACTACTTACCTGAGAGCCAAGACTGCCGGTGACACGTCCCTCCTGGAAGAACCAGAGCTGCCTGCTTTTGTCGATGCCTCCGTCCCTGCTGCCTCCGACGCGTAACTCTCAGCCACCGACGCCATCTCTCTCCTCTCTCGCTCGCCCAATCGCTCGGGGAAGTTTTGGTACCTGTACAAATTAATTAAGATCTAATATATATTTTGAGTTTCAGAAAAATGTTATACCACAGCTTTTGCAGCTTCTCCGCGGAGAGCGACCGCTCTGGATCCTTGGCGGCGAAGAGCTGCCTGGCCCTCCTACGGAAGAGGTGGGCGCGGAAGGACGGACGAGGGGGAGTCAGGGAGGATGTAGAAGACGAAGACGAGGATGAGGAAGACGAGGACGGGATCTGCCTGGAAATTGCAATAACAGTACATTATTCAACTGGATTTGGGAAAAACAACGAAAGTAAAAGACACCTCGCTGCTCTTTCGATTAGAACGTCCAGCCCAGACGAGGCGGTATGACTGCGACTCGGAGATGAAAAGATCGTCTTGGGTTGTTGGTATACCGCGTTTTCTCCCTCCCTGCTGCCCCTGGGCCGCCCCTTGATGACCAGGACTGAGAGCCCGAATACGTCCCCTCCCCTTCCGTGCGGCTGCCTGCACACCACCCGCAGCCTGTCCCACCATCGACACTCGACAGCCTCAGGGTTAAGGTCCCCTCGCCCGTAGAACCTCATGGCCTCCGCGTTTGCGCCGCTCTGGCAGTCCCCCCTTGACATGAGCACCTTGGTCTCCAGCAGCGCCCTCCGCGAGGAGGTGGGCTCGCCGGAGCGGCCAACCTCCAGGCGAACAGTGGAGGACCAGTAGTTGCCCTAGAGAAATGAGATAATGAATAGTCAGCTCAGCTACAAAACACTTTGACGTGATGTCACCAGGTCGACTGCCTCGATGGTTGAGGGCGCGAACCTGATCTCCGCCTCCATGACCTCCTGTCCCCTGTTGGAGAGCCATCGGCGGCTTTTCTTGGTGGCTGCGCCACTCCCTGGCGACGCACTCAGCAGGTTTTGCGCAGGGTGGGCAGGGTCGCAGGCGGAGAAGGTCAGCACCTCCAGCAGGGGCACCACGGACATGACGTGAGTCGTGACGTGCCAACAAGACTATCTACCTAGACAAGATCGTCAGGATCAGGACAGTGTGACCAGTATTTTGGACCCCAAAAAGCGCGAGATCAGGGTCAAAAAGCGCCTACATAAGCGCGAGAAAAAAATATTTTGCGCAAAATACCCTTT
>JAAUYJ010062227.1_pt1 | contig 25810 bp, 23 predicted proteins | sample 7278031 | NCBI WGS metagenome assembly JAAUYJ01 (sample SAMN14350222, study PRJNA611818) | marine sediment metagenome | isolation source: surface marine sediment (1.8m) | place: French Polynesia: Moorea | collected 2018-08 | reverse complement strand
TACCACCGGGACGTGGGCTTCGCGGCCGATGCGGAACGACTCCTCCAGGGACTCGGTGACGTGATCGCCTTCGTCGCGCATGTGCGTCGTGTGCAGCGCGCCCGCCTCGGTCAGGGCGCGGGCGAGCTCGATAACCTCCTCGGTCGGCGCCGCGGCGGCCGGCGGGTAGAACAGCCCGGTGCTGAGGCCGATGGCCCCGGCCTCCAGCGCGGCCTCGAGCCGGCTGCGCATGGCGGCGATTTCCCCCGCCGAGGCCGGCCGCTCCAGGTCCGCCATGGCGCCGACGCGGAGGCTCGAGTGTCCGACTTGGGCCAACGCGTTGGTCGCCGGCGGGTCGCGGTCCAAGGATTCGAGATAGGCGCCGAATTCGTCGAAGAAGCCCTCCGGCCGCTCGCACACCAGGTCGAGCGGCGCGGGCGGCCGCCTGTCGGTCGCCAGCGGCGCCAGGCTGACGCCGCAGTTGCCCACCACCACCGTGGTGACGCCCTGGCTCACCTTGCAGTCCATGGTCGGGTTGGCCAGGAGCAGACGATCGTCGTGGGTGTGCACGTCGATGAAGCCGGGCGCCACGGCCTTGCCGCCAGCTTCGATCTCGGCCGCGCCATGCCACTCGCCCAGATCGCCGAGGCCCGCGATGCGGTCGTCGCGCACCGCGATGTCGCCCGCGACCGAGGGCCCGGCCGTGCCGTCGATCAGGCGGGCGCCCCGGATGATCAGGTCGGCGGTTTGGTTCGCCTTTTCTGTCATGTCGCCTCGCTGCCTCCACCCGCAAACTGTCATGCTCGGTCTTGACCCGAGCATCCATAGGGGTCGCGACAACCACCTGCCCTCTTGGGACTCCGCCCTCAGTCTGGCATTTCCATGGACCCTCGGGTCAAGCTCGAGGGTGACAGTCAGCAGTACGGCTACGTGATATGCGCCCCTCGGGCCTCGACGAAGACGGCGTAGAGCGACTGGCTCGCCGTCATGAAAGGCCGGTTGCGCTTGGTGCCGCCAAAGAAGACGTCGGAGCAGATCTCCGTCAGGTGGATCAGGCCGATGCAGTCGCCGGCCGGCGCGTCAGGCGGGCTGACAGCCGCAGGTCCTTGCGCGGCCCCTTGATCTCCCAGCCGACCTGCCATGCGTCCAGTCCGGTCACCCGGAAGTCCCCATGGTAGCGGTCTTCGCCGCAGAGGTGCAGAACCGCCGCCCGGCCGCCGCGCAGGTCCAGGTCGTGGAAAAAACGGCCGTCGTCGAAATGGACCCGCGCCGCGTGCCGCGCCGGAAACTCGAAGCGATAGGCGCGGGTCGCGCGGCCGCGGAAGTCGCCGAGCCGCATCTCGCCGGCCTCGCGGTACCAGAGGGCGGCGCCATCGCCGACGAAATCGACCCCGCCCTCAAAGCGCCCGCGCTGCCCGGCGCGGCGGTCGTCGATCAGGCGCACGAGCGACCAGCCGCCCTCCAGGAAGCCGCGCAGATCGGCAATCGGCAGGCAGCAGCCCGCCTCATGCCAATTCGCCTGCGCGGCCGCGGCCATCGGTTTAGCGGCGCTTGACCGCTTTCCAGACCAGCGGCACGACCGCCGCCGCCAGCGCCAGCTTTGTCAGATCGCCCAGGATGAAGGGCGTGAGGCCCCACTCCAGGATCGGCTTGTCCCAGCCGAACAGCGTGCCCAGCCAAAGCAGGCCCGGGACGTAGATCAGGACGTTGCCGATCAGCATGGCGAGCGCGGTCCAGAGCACGTGGCGGTCCCAGCCGCGCTCGGCGAGCCAGCCGCAGGCCGCGACGGCCAGCACGTAGCCGATCAGGTAGCCGCCGGTGCCGCTCAGCATGTAGGCGAGACCGATGCCCTTCTCAGGCGTCCCGGCGAAGACCGGCAGTCCTGCCGCGCCCTCGGCCAGGTAGAGCAGAACGGTCGCGACGCCCAGGCGCCAGCCGAAGGCCATGCCGATCACCAGCACCACGAAGGTCTGCATGGTCATCGGCACGGGATAGAATGGCACCTGGATCTTCGCCGAGATCGCCAGGATCAGGCTGCCCAGGACGGCGAGCACCGCGCCGCGCAGGAGCTTCGAGGCCTCGCTGCCCGGCCAGAGGACGGCCGCGAGGGTCTGATGGGTGGAGGGGGTTGCCTGCATGTCGTCTGTCTCCTTGTCCTGTCGCCTGCGGCTATTCGATCTCGACCACGAGGGTGTCGGCGTCGAGCCCCTCGTCGCCCTCGTTGATGTGGACCGCCTTCACCGTACCATCGTTCGGCGCGTCGTGCGGCACTTCCATCTTCATCACCTCCATGATGAAGAGCGTGTCGCCCGCTTTGACGTCATCGCCGGCCTTGACCAGGATCTTCCACATGTTGCCGGCGGTCTGGGTCCTCACTTCGTCAGCCATGTCGCTCCCCCCGATTACACGATTGAGGCTTCGCTGCAAATCTCGTTCAAGCGGTGGGACAGCGCCTGGGCCTCGGCCACCGAAACGGATTTGAAGTTGTAGATCTCGCCCGGCTTGGACTGTCCGAGCTTCCAGAAGGCGCCCTGAGGCACGGTGTAGGGATTAATGAAGCCGCCCATGCTGGGGCCGTCGTTGACCAGTATGATCGGCGTCTGGCCGGCCAGGTTGATGGCGCCGCAGGGATAGCCCTGGTCGATGATGTTCGAGGGCTCGGAGCCGTGCTCGGGCGCCTTGTTGGTGGCCTTCTCCGTGAAGGTCCAGTCCGGCCCTTCGAGCCGGAAGCCGGTGCGGTCGCTCTTCGAGGAGAGCTTCCAGTCGGTCGAGAGAAAGCGCTCGTGCCCGGCGGCGTCGATCCAGTCGTCGTTCGGGCCGGCGCCCACCGCGATCTCCCAGCGCTTGTGCTTGGAGATGTGCGGACGCGCGTCCTCCACGACCTTGCGCCCGGCCGCGCCGCCGCCCGCGGCCACAGGCACGACCTGGCCGACCTGCAGAGCGTGGCCCTCCATGCCGCCGACGCCGGCCTTGTGGAAGGTCGAGCGCGAATCGAGCCAGGGTTCCGTCTCGATGCCGCCGGCGATGGCGATGTAACCGCGCGCGCCCGATTTGGCGAAGGAAAGCGCCAGGGTCTGGCCGGCCGTGACGGCGACGCTCTCCCACATCGGCACGTCCGTACTCTCCAGCTTGGGCTGCATGTCGCCGCCCGTGATAGCGATCACCGCGTCACGCTGGAACTTGAGCGTCGGCCCCATGAACTGGCATTCCAGCCCGGCCGCGCCGGGCGCGTTGCCGACCAGCACGTTGGCCAGGCGGAAGGACCAGCTGTCCATCGGCCCGGAGGGCGGGAAGCCCTGGTTCCAATAGCCGATCCGGCCGGGCCAGTCCTGCACGGAGGTCTCGAGACCGGGTTTGATGACTTCCAACATCGACCGACCCTCCCCTAGAAACGCTTCGAGGTGTCGAGCGTCTCGATCCATTGCTTGTAGTTGTGGACCGAGAACTTCTGATACTCGACGACATTGTATTGGTAGGTGCCTTCCGTGACCTGCCGCTCCACGGTCTCGAACTCCTCGACGGTGCAGGGCACGAACTTGACCCGGTCGCCGGGCTGGAACAGGCAGATCGAATCCTCGAACTGCGGAAAGCGTTTTTCGGTGTCCCAGATCGGCACCGGGATGCGCCCGAAGATCTGATAGCCGCCTGGCGTCGCCACCGGATAGATCGCGGTCGAGGCGCCGCCCATGCCGACGGTGCCCTGCGGCGTCCAGGTGCGCGGCGGGTTGTACTTGGGCGCGGTCAGCATGCAGCGCGGGTCGAGCGGCATCATGAAGGGCAGGCCCGGCCAGAAACCGAGCGAGGCGACCCAGTATTCGGTGCCGGAATGCACCCGCACGAACTGATCGACGTCGGAGAGCCCGTTGAGCTCGGCGACGAACTCGGGATCGGTCGTCTTCTGGGCGATCTTCTCGATGTAGTCGGCGACGCACTCGCGCGTCCAGGGATCGCAGTAGACCGTGGGGAAGTAGAACAGCCGGCTGTCGAGCTCGATGTCGTCGGAGGGTCCGAGCGAGCCGATCAGCTCGGTCATTTCCTCCCTGAGACCGTCGAAGTTGACCTCCTCGGGCTCGTAGTGGATCAGCATCGAGGCGAAGCAGGGCGCGGTCTCGAGGATGCCCTTGGTCTTCTGCTCCTCGATGGCGGTCGCCAGCCCCTGCGCCGTGAAGTTGACCTCCAGGTTCATCTCGTTGCCGAACTCGATCAGCATGTAGCGATCGCCGCCCGGCAGGAACCTCGGTTCTTCGTAGATCATGCCTTCCCCCTTTTGCTGCGGAAGCCGTCCTAGCTGGAGACGAGGTCGGCCTTGTGGACCTCGACGAAGCTCGTGTGGATGTCGCCGGCCGCGAAGCTGGGATGCTCAAGCGTGCGAACGAGAAAAGCAATGTTTGAGACCAGGCCCTCGAGGCGCGATGCGCGGAGCGCCCGAAGCGTCCTCTCGATGGCGCCGGCGCGGTCCTCGCCCACGCCGACCAGCTTGGCGATCATGGGATCGTAGTAGGCCGTGATCTTGTCGCCCTGGCGCACGCCGGAATCGATGCGCAGGCCGTCGCCCTCCTCGGGAAAAGCCAGGGTCTCGAGTGTGCCCGGCATGGGCAGGAACATCTTGTCCGGGTTCTCGGCGTAGATCCGGCACTCGATGGCGTGGCCGCACTGGGCCACGCTTTCCTGGGTCAGATCGGAGAGATCCTCGCCGGCCGCGAGACGCAGCTGCAGGGCGACGATGTCGAGGCCGGTGGTCATCTCGGTCACCGGGTGCTCGACCTGGATGCGCGTGTTCATCTCCAGAAAGAAGAACTCGAGGCTCTCGGCGTCGACCACGAACTCGACAGTGCCGGCGCCGCGATAGCGCTCCTGCTTGGCGAGCGCTATGGCGGCATCGGCCATGGCCCGGCGAGTCTCGGCCGGCAGGCCGGGCGCCGGGGTCTCCTCGATGATCTTCTGGAAGCGGCGCTGGATCGAGCACTCGCGCTCGAAGAGGTGGACCCCGTGGCCGTCGCCGAAGCCGAAGACCTGGACCTCGATGTGGCGCGCCCTGCGCAGGTAGCGCTCCAGGAACACGGTGGCGTCGCCGAAGGCGCGCGCGGCCATGCTCTGGGTCGCCTCGACCACCTTGAAGAGCTCGTCCGGACTCTCGGCCAGGCGCATGCCGATGCCGCCGCCGCCGGCCGAGGCCTTCACCAGCAGCGGGTAGCCGACCTCCTCGGCGGCCTCCTCCAGGCCCGCGAGATCGCCCTCGGGAAAGCGCGGGCTGCCCGGCAGGATCGGCACGCCGGCGGACTTGGCGAGCAGGCGGGCGCGCTCCTTGTCGCCCTGGTCCTCGAGGGTCGGGGCGCGCGGCCCGACCCAGGTCAGGCCGGCCGCTTCCACAGCCTCGGCGAAGCGGGAGTTCTCGGCCAGGAAGCCGTAGCCCGGGTGGATCGCGTCGGCGCCGGCGCGCTTGGCCGTCTCGATGATGACCTCGCCTTTGAGATAGCTCTCCTGCGGCTTGGGCGGACCGATGGCATAGGCCTCGTCGGCCGTCTCCGCGTGCAGCGCGCCGGCGTCCGCCTCGGAATAGACGGCGACCGTGGCCAGGCCGAGATCGCGGCAGCTGCGCATCACGCGGCAGGCGATCTCGCCCCGGTTGGCAACGAGGACCTTCTTCATGCCGACGGCGCCGGATCAGGCCGCGGTCTCGAGGTAAGGCGTCACGGCGTCCCGCACCTTGCGCGCGACCTCAACCGCGTTCGGCGTGTCGGAATGCACGCAGATCGCGTCGGCCCGCACCGCCACATCCACACCGTTGACCGAGGGGGTCTTGCCCTCGGTGATCGCGCGCAGCGAGCGGTTCGCGGCCTCGTCGGGATCGACCGGCTCGTGCTCGCGCGTGATGATCAGCCCGCCTTCGTCGTTGTAGAAGAGGTCGGCGTAATACTCCGCCACGAAGTCGTGCCCCCGCGCGCGGTAGACCTCCTCGTGCAGGCAGTTGATCATGCCGAACAGCGGCACCTTGTAGACGTCGGCCGCGTCGCAGACCGCGTGCGCCACGTGCTCCATGCGCGCGGCCATGCCGTAGAGCGAGCCGTGCGGCTTGATGTGGTTGAGCGGCATGTCCTCGGCGTCGAGGAAGCCCTTGAGCGCGCCGATCTGGTAGATCAGGCAGTTGGCCAGCTCCTCGCGCTCCATCTTCATCTCGCGCCGGCCGAAGCCCTGCAAGTCGGGCAGCGAAGGATGGGCACCGACCTTGACGCCGTTCTGCTTGGCCAGGCGCACCGTCGCGCGCATGTGATTGTAGTCGGAGCCGTGGAAGCCGCAGGCCACGTTGGCCACCGTGATCAGCGGCATCATGCCCTCGTCGTCGCCCATCTTGTAGAGCCCGAAGCTCTCGCCCATGTCGCAGTTGATTACCGTCATGCCTGTTCTCCTTCCCTCGTCTCCTTGCGGCCGTCAGGCGGCCGTCGCGGCGGTCTCGGGCGCAAGCTCGACCGCCTTGCCGCCGGCCTCGGCCGACTCGACGATCGCCTGCATCACCGCCACGTTGTGGATCGCTTGTTCCGGCGTCACGCGGTAGGTCGCGCGGCCGGCGCAGGCCTCGGCGAACTCCTCCAGCTCGGCCTTCAGCGTGTCGACCGGCGTCAGCGTCTGCGCCACCGGCTGCTCGCCGGGCAGCTGCACCTCGAGCCGGTTGCCGTCGATGCCGGCGAAGGCGTTGGCCTTGGTGCCGTAGACGTTGAGGAACGAGGTGTAGGGGCAGGCGAAGAGACCGCCCAGATAGCCCGTCGCGCCGGAGTCCAGCTCGAAGAGCGCGCTGGTGGTGTCGTCGATGTCGACCGGCGCGGCGCGCCGCTTGGCCTGCCCCATGACCCGGACGATCGGGCCGCCGAGCCAGGCCACCAGATCGATCAGATGGACGCTGAGGCCCGCCAGGGCGCCGCCCGGGCTCTCGACCCGGCTGGCGCGCCAGCGATCGGGCGTGTAGCCGAGGGCGCCGGGCACCGAGAAGTTGGCCTCGATGTGCAGCAGGGTGCCGAAATCGCCCGCTTCCAGCATCGCCTTGAGCCGCTGGGCAGCGGCGTTGAAGCGCCGGTTCTGGCCGACCGCGAGCACCACCCCGGCCTCGCGGCAGACTTGGGCGGCGCGCCGGCCGCTCTCGGCGGTCAGGGTGAAGGGCTTCTCCACAAAGACCTGCTTGCCGGCGGCGGCCGCCTGCATCACGTGCTCGGCGTGCAGCGAGTGGGGCGTGGTCAGGATCACCGCCTCGACCTCGGGCTCGGCGAGCACGGCCTCGTAGCTCTCGTGCTGGCCGGTGCCGAACTTCTCGGCGAAGGCGGCGCGCTTGTCGGCCGAGCGCGAAGTGCAGGTGACGACGCCGATCTTGTCGCTCTTGCCCTGGATCGCGGCGGCCAGCTCGTCCGACCACCAACCCAGTCCTATGGAGGCCGCGCGCAGCATGGTGCTAGGGCCTATTAACGAGTTTGAGACAGGCTGGTTGAGCATCGTGCGTCCTTCGAGACGCCCGCTCACGCGGGCTCCACAGGATGAGGACCAGGCTTAATGCCAACCTAGATCTCGCGCATCCTTAGGAGCCGCCGGAGGCGGCGTCTCGAAGGACGGACGACAGGTCTGCAGTTCGACACCTAGTCAATTGATCGGCCACTCCCACGCCATCAATCCTGCAGTTTCGCGATGTAGCGCTGGCGGAACTGATCGGCGATCACCGCCAGGATCAGCAGCACGCCGATCACCACCGTCTGCAGGTAGGATTCGATGCGCGCCAGGTTCATGCCGTTCTGGATCAGGCCGATGAAGATCGCGCCCAGCACGACGTTCTCGACCCGGCCCACGCCGCCGCGCAGGCTGACGCCGGCGATGACGCAGGCGGCGATCGATTCGAGCGGCATGGAGGCGCCGATGTTGGCCTCGCCGGTCTCGAGCCGCGCGGTCAGCAGCAAGCCGCTGATCGAGGCCATGGCGCCGCACAGCATATAGGCCAGGAACAGCGTCAGCTTGGTGTTGATGCCCGAAAGCGCCGAGGCCTTGATGTTGCCGCCAACGGCATAGAAGTAGCGCCCCAGGCGGGTCCAGTTGAGCAGGACGATCATCACCACGATCAGCAGGGCCGTGACGTAGATCGGCGTCGGGATGCCCAGGAACTGGCCGAAGCCGAACATCGTGCCGAAGGCGTCGGGCATGCCGTAGACCGGCACGCCGCCGGTCATGTAGAGCGCCACGCCGAAGCCGACCGAGGCCATGCCCAGGGTCATCATGAAGGGCGACACGTTGAAGATCGCCACGCCGACGCCGTTGACCACGCCGACCAGGGTGCCCGCGGCGAAGCCGGCCAGCACACCGGCGATGATCGCGAGCGCCACGGCGTCGGGCGCGGCGGCGTAGACGCTGGCCATGGCCGTCGCCGAGACCACCGAGGTGAGCGCCAGGATGGTGCCGACCGAAAGGTCGAAGCCGCCGGTCAGGAGCGCCAGCATCTGGCCCATGGCCACCAGGCTCAGGTAGGTGGACTGGCGCAGCACATTCATGATGTTGCGGCCGGTCAGGAAGTTGTCCGACATGAGCGCGAAGACGACCACCGCGATCAGCACCAGGAAGGGCAGCACGCCGAGGCGCACGAAGAGGGTTTGCGCCCAATTGCCCGAAGCGGCGGCGCGTTGGCTGGGTTTCTTCTCGGCCAGGCTCATGCCGCTTCCTTCTCGAAGAAATGGCCGAGCACCGCGCTCTCCGTGATGGCCGCGCCCTCGAGCTCGGCGCGCAGCTGGCCGCGGTACATGACGTAGGCCCGGTGGCTCAGATGCAGGATCTCCGGCAGGTCCGACGAGATCAGCAGTACCGCCGCGCCGCCCTCGCAGAGATCGCGGATGAACTCGTAGATCGCGACGCGCGTGCCGACGTCGACGCCGACGGTGGGCTCGTCGAAGACGAAGAGCTTGACGTCGCGGGTCAGGCTCTTGGCCAGCAGCACTTTCTGCTGGTTGCCGCCGGAGAAGTGATCGACGGCGCGCTCGATGCTGCGCGGCTGCAGGTTGAGCCGGTCGGCGATGTCGCCGACGACGCGCCGTTCCGCCGCGCGTTTCAGGAAGGCGCCGCCCGAGAAGCGGCTCAGGTGCAGCGACGGCAAGGCCGTGTTCTCGCGCACGCTGCGCATCATCACCAGGCCTTCGTCGCGCCGGTCGGGCGGCACGTAGAAGAAGCCGCGGTCGAGCATGCGCCGCGGCGAGAGACCGGTGGTGTCCGCGCCGTCGAAGGTCACCCGGCCATCCGCCAGGGGCTCGATTCCGAAACAGGCGCGCGCCACCTCCGACTTGCCCGAGCCCACGAGCCCGGCGAGGCCGACGATCTCGCCGCGCCGGACGTGGATCGAGACGTCGCGGATGTTGTCGTCGACGGAGGTCAGATTCTCGGCGCGCAGGATCTCTTCGCCCGGCTCGCAGCGGATCTGCGGGAAGATCTGGTCGATCACGCGCCCGGTCATGAGCTCGACCAGGCGCTCGTCGGTGACGTCCTTGGCGCCCACCGTGTCGACGTAACGGCCGTCGCGCAGCACGGTGATGCGGTCGCCGATGCGGCGGATCTCGCTCATGCGGTGGGTGATGTAGATGACGCCGACGCCCTGGCGTTTGGCCTGCTCGATCAGGGCGAACAAGCGATCGGTCTCGCGCTCGGTCAGCGAGGAGGTCGGCTCGTCGAGTATCAGCACCGAGAGGTCGGAGCGGAAGGCCTTGGCGATCTCGACCATCTGCTGTTCGGCGCGCGAGAGGTACATGACCCGCTGGGTCGGCTTCAGCGGAAAGCCGAGACGCTCTAGGATCTCCTCGGCGCGGGCGTGCAGCGCGCGCTTGTTGAGCAGGCCGCCGCCGGTAATCTCCGCGCCGAGAAAGAGGTTCTCCTCGACCGTGAGCTGCGGCACCAGGGAGAACTCCTGAAACACCGCGCTGATGCCGCGCTCGCGCGCGTCGTGAACGGAATGCAGCTCGATGGGCTCGCCGCGGAAGCGGATGATGCCCTCGTCCGGCGCCAGCGCGCCGGCGACGATCGAGATCAGCGTTGATTTGCCGGCGCCGTTTTCGCCGAACAGCACGTGCACCTCGCCCGCTCTGAGGTCGAGGTGCATGTCGTCTAGGGCCAGCACCCCCGGGAAGCGCCGGGTGATGCCCTGCAGGGCGAGGAGGGGCGAACCTCCGTTTGCCGAAGGCCCGGCCCCTGTCGTCATCGCGTCAGCCACCTTGCGAGGCCCGAACGGCCTGCTAATCCACCGAGAAGGTCGGCTTGAACTTGTCCGGCGCCAGCGACGACTCGTAGTGGAAGCTGTCGATGTTCGAGGAGTCGATCACATAGAGCGCCGGGCCGGCGTGCTTGGTGTAGTCCTTGCCTTCCAAGATGCGTACCGCCTGGTCGATCGCGACCCTGCCCTGGATCACCGCCGAGTCCGTCGGTGCCGCCAGGACGCGCCCGCGCTTGATGTTCTGGTAGACGCCGGGCGTGAAGTAATAGGCCAGAACCTTGACCTTGTCGGTCAAGCCGCGGTCGCGCAGCAGCTGCACGGCCGCCTCCGTGGTCGGCGAGGTGCCGACGATGTAGTCGATGTCCGGATAGGCCTCGAGCGTGTCCTCGACCAGCTTGAGCTGGATCTCCTTGCCGGTGTCGCCGTACTTGGTGTCGACGATCTCGATGTCGGCGCCGGAGACCGCCTCGACGAAGCCCTCGTTGCCGGCCTCGACCCAGCCCGCGCCCGGAGGACCCGGGAACCAGGCGACTTTGACCGTGCCGCTGCCCTTGGGATGCATCTTGGCGATGTACTCGCCGGCCTTGTAGCCCATCTCGCCGAAGGAGACGAGCGACTTGGCGGAGAGCTCGGGCGAGGACATGCCGTTGATGACGTCGATCACCGGCGTGCCCTTGCCGCGGACCTCTTTAACGAGGTTGTTCAGGCCGTCGAATGAGATCGCGCCGATCACCACCGCATCGGCGCCGGCCGCGACGCAATCCTCGATCTGCGAGATCTGCTTGTTGAGGTTGGTATAGCCGCCCGCCTCGACCAGGTTCATCTTGACCCCGAGGCGCTCGGACTCGGCGGCCACGCCGTAATTGACGGCCATCCAATAGGCGTCCTTCATGTGCGGGAAGGACACGCAGATGTCCCACTTCTTATCGGCCTTCTCGAGCGGCATATAGTCGACCGTGGTCCGCGGGCTCTTCATGTCGAAGGGCGGGTCCCAGACCTCGATCGAGAAGGGATACCACTTGTCCTGCGCCGCGGCCCCGCCCGCGGCGAAACCCAGAGCCAACGCGCCCGCCGTGGCGACGAGCGATCTCCTGATCGTCCTGTTCATGACAGCTCTCCCTGCTGACCCTTTGTCCCTCGTGCCCCAACAAAAGGAGGCGGCGGGTCTTGTTGGCCGGCGCCGCGAGAACCGAGCGGCCCCGTCAGGTAGATATGGTCGCGTCGGCGCGTCACATTGTAAAATAGGAAATGTTGCAGACTGATATCGAAAAAACTGATAGCTTCGTCGAAGAGATGGCGCACTGATGTTGCGGGATCCGGGGGCCCAGGGACCCGTCTGACGAGCATTGGCTATCGGAAAATTCGATGACCCTCTCTCTGCGCCAGGTCCGCTATTTCATCGCCGCCGCCGAGACCGGGCAGGTGTCGCAAGCGGCGATCGACCTGAACGTCTCGCAGTCGGCGGTGACGGCCGCGATCAAGGGCCTCGAGGGGACGCTGGAGACCCGCCTGTTCGAGCGCCACTCGACCGGCGTCAGCCTGACCTACGAGGGCCACCAGTTCCTGCAGCACGCGCGCAACATCGTGGCCGCGGTGAATCAAGCCACGCGCGCGCCGCGCAGTGCGCGCGAGAACGCGGCCGGCGAGGTCCGCGCGGGCGTCACCTACACGGTCGCCGGCTACTTCCTGCCGCCGCACCTGGCGCGTTTCGCGCGGACCTTTCCGGAGATCTCGGTGAACCTCTACGAATCCTCGCGCGAGGAGATCGAGGCCGGGCTGATCGCCGGCGATCTCGACATCGGCCTGCTCCTGGTCTCGAACATAGACAACAACGCCGAGCTCGACACCGAGACCCTGTTGCGCTCGCGCCGGCGGCTGTGGCTGCCGACCGACCATCCGCTGCTGCGCGCCGATTCGGTTTCGCTCAAGGAGGTGGCTGAGGAACCCTACGTGATGCTCACCGTCGACGAGGCGCGCCAGACGGCACTGCGCTACTGGGAGAAAACGCTCTACCGGCCGCGCGAGATCTTCTGCACCTCATCTGTCGAGGCGGTGCGCTCCATGGTCGCGACCGGCATGGGCGTCACCGTGCTGTCGGACATGGTCTACCGACCCTGGTCGCTCGAGGGGCAACGCATAGAAACCCGCAATCTGGTCGACCAGGTGCCCTCGATGGACGTCGGCCTGGCCTGGAAACGCGGCACCACGCTCAGCGCCGCCGCCCAGGCCTTCTACGAGTTCCTCAGCCTGACCTTCAGCGGCGCGGGGCAGGGATTCATCGAGTGAGGCCGGCTAGAGCTCAGGTGTGTGAGGGTGATTGATTCAAATGACACAGATGAACACCGATAAACACAGATTAAGAGCGAGAATCAGTCATCTGTGTGGATCTGTGTTCATCTGTGTCAAATATGGCCGTTCGACCGAGCTTCTCGGTTGTTGTCATCCTCGGGCGGAGCGCGGCGGAGACCCGAGGATCCATGGATCGTCCCGCGCCAAGCCATCCCATGGATCCTCGGAGCGGCGCGTCTCTGCGAGACGCTTGTCCGAGGATGACATGGAAGGAAACTAGGAACGCGCCACCTCGAAGGGATGTTCCTTGACCACGATGCGCTGGCGCCTGGAGACGTGCGCCAGGGAGTCGGCGGCGACGGCCTGGCCTTGCTCGGTGGCGTAGGACTCGAGCATGGCCGCCTCGCTGTCGAACCAGAGCTCGGAAAAGCCGTCGTAGTCGCCGTCTTCGTCGGAGGCGACGACGTTTGCCTGGTAGCGCACAAGGCCCGGCAGACGGAGCGCGATCGGCACGTGGTCGTCCAGGTACCAGCGGGCGAACTCCCCCCGGCTCATGTCCTCCCGCCGCTTCAGCAAGACCACGGCTTTGATCATCGCCCGTCTCCCCGCGCTATCGCTCGATGCCGCAGCCGCGCAGCACGAACTTGGTGATGGTCTCGGCCGCCATATCGTAATCGGCGTCGGTGAGCTCCTCGCGGCCCAAGAGCGCCTTCACCTGCACCTCGAAGTCGGCGTAGTGCTGGGTCGCGGCCCAGATGATCGAGAAGAAGTGCACCGGGTCGATCGGCTCCATCTTGCCCTGGGCGGCCCAGGCCTCGAGCACCGGCGCCTTGTCGTCGACCAAGCGGCGCAGCTCGCCTTCCAGGAACTCGCGGATGTGCCGGGCGCCGCGGATCACCTCGTTGGCGAAGACCCGCGAGGCGTGGGGCCGGGTCTTGGAGTACATGACCTTGGCGTGGATGAAATGGCCGAGCGCCTCGGCAGGCTCGCGGTCGGCCGTGATGTAGTCGAGCTCGCCGAGCCAGAGATCGAGGATGTCGTCGAGCACCGCGCGGTAGAGCGCCTCCTTGGTGCCGAAGTAGTAGTGCACGTTGGCCTTGGGCAGGCCCGCGCGGTCGGCGATCGCGGCCGTGGTCGCGCCGCGGTAGCCCTGCTCGGCGAAGACCTGCTCGGCGGCGCGCATGATCTGTGCCTGGTTGCGCAGGCGGATCTGGCCGGGCCGGGCCGGCTCGTCCGGCGCTTCCGGGGGCGCCTTGGCCGTGGTCGCTTCAGGCATATCCTCGGTTCCGCTGAACAGAAAGCTGACCGCTTGGTCAAATTTAATTGACCGTTTGGTCAAGCCAACGCTACAGTTTCCGCCAATAAAGATGCAAGCCGCCCTGCGGCGGGCCTTGCGAGAAGAAGTCAAAAAGGGATCAGGCCACAGGGGATCTGGGATGAGTCAGCACCCGGACATCGCGGGCGGCCGGCTGGACGCGCAAAGCTACGCCGAGAACTTCGCCGACATTCACCCGCCGCTCGACCGCAAAGGCGCGCTGATCGAGTCGAGCCGCTGCTACTTCTGCCACGACGCGCCCTGCATCGAGGCCTGCCCGACCGGCATCGACATCCCGAGCTTCATCCGCAAGATCTCGACCGACAACGTGCGCGGCGCGGCGCTCGACATCCTCTCGGAGAACATCATGGGCGGCGCCTGCGCGCGGGTCTGCCCGACCGAGGTGCTCTGCCAGGAGGCCTGCGTGCGCAACGCCCAGGAACACAAACCGGTGCAGATCGGGCTGCTGCAGCGTTACGCCACCGACCGGCTGCTCGAGCAGGGCATCCAGCCCTTCGAGCGCGCCGCGCCGAGCGGCAAGAAGGTCGCCGTGGTCGGCGCCGGCCCGGCCGGCCTGGCCTGCGCGCACCGGCTTTCCATGCTGGGCCACGACGTCGTCGTCTTCGAGGCGCGCGACAAGCCGGGCGGCCTCAACGAGTACGGCATCGCCGCCTACAAGGTGCCGGAGGACTTCGCCCAGCGCGAGGTGGACTTCATCCTGGCTTTGGGCGGCATCGAGATCCGCCCCGGCCAGGCGCTCGGCCACGACATCAGCCTGACGCAGCTGCGCCGCGATTACGATGCCGTGTTCCTCGGCACGGGCCTGGGCGGCGTACGCGCGCTGGAATTGGAGGGCGAGGATTTGGAGGGCGTGCTCTCCGCGGTCGACTACATCGCCGAGCTGCGCCAGGCGGGCGACCTGGCCGCGCTGCCGGTCGGCCGCAAGGTCGTCGTGGTTGGCGGCGGCAACACGGCGATCGACATCGCCGTGCAGTCCAAGCGTCTGGGTGCCGAGGACGTCACCATCGTCTACCGCCGCGGTCCGGCGCAGATGTCCGCGACCCACCACGAGCAGGACTTCGCCCAGACCAACGGCGTCAAGATCAAGCACTGGGCCCAGCCGGTCGCTCTGAAGGGTGCGAACGGAAAGGTCGCCGAGATCAGCTTCGAGTACACGCAGCTCGACGAAAATGGCCGGCTGATGGGCACCGGCGACCGCTTTACGCTGGAGGCCGACATGGTCTTCAAGGCGATCGGCCAGACCCTGCTGCCCCTGCCGAACGCAGAGGGCTCGGCCGAGGTCTTGCAAATGGACGGCGGCCGCATCGCCGTGAACGACGAGCGCCAGAGCTCGCTGCCCGACGTCTGGGCCGGCGGCGACTGCATCGCCCAGGGCGAGGACCTGACCGTGAGCGCGGTCCAGGACGGCAAGCTGGCCGCCCACGCGATCGACCGACACCTGAGATCCTGAATCGGAGGAGGCGGAAATGGCTGACCTTCGCTGCGACATCGCCGGCGTCAAATCGCCGAACCCCTTCTGGCTCGCCTCGGCGCCGCCGACCGACAAGGAATACAACGTGGTGCGCGCCTTCGAGGCGGGCTGGGGCGGCGTGGTCTGGAAGACCCTCGGCGAGGACCCGCCGATCGTGAACACCTGCTCGCGCTACGGCGCGGTCAGCTACAACGGCACCCGGGTGATGGGCTTCAACAACATCGAGCTGATCACCGACCGGCCGCTCGAGGTCAATCTGCGCGAGATCAAGCAGGTCAAGCGCGACTGGCCGGACCGCGCCATGGTGGTCTCGCTGATGGTGCCCTGCGAGGAGGAGAGCTGGAAATCGATCCTGGCCAGGGTCGAGGACACCGGCGCCGACGCCGTGGAGCTCAACTTCGGCTGCCCGCACGGCATGTCCGAGCGCGGCATGGGCTCTGCCGTGGGCCAGGTGCCGGACTACGTCGAGATGGTGGCGCGCTGGTGCAAGGCGCACACGCGCATGCCGGTCTTCGTCAAGCTGACGCCCAACATCACCAACATCCTGGCGCCGGCCCGCGCGGCCAAGGCCGGCGGCGCGGACGCGGTGTCGCTGATCAACACGATCAACTCGATCGTCTCGATCGACCTCGACGTCATGGCGCCGACCCCCACGGTCGGCGGCAAGGGCACCCACGGCGGCTATTGCGGGCCCGCGGTCAAGCCGATCGCGCTCAACATGGTGGCCGAGATCGCCCGCGACCCGGAGTGCCAGGGCCTGCCGATCTCTGGCATCGGCGGGATTTCCAACTGGCGTGACGCGGCCGAGTTCATTGCCGTCAACGCGGGCTCGGTGCAGGTCTGCACCGCGGTGATGCACAAGGGCTTCAAGATCGTCGAGGACATGATCGACGGCCTCGGCTACTGGATGGACGAGAAGGGCCACAAGACCCTGGACGACTTCCGCGGCGCCGCGGTGCCCAATGTCACGGATTGGCAATACCTCGACCTCAACTACGAGACTGTGGCGCGGATCGACCAGGATCTCTGCATCCAGTGCGGCCTCTGCCACATCGCCTGCGAGGACACCTCGCACCAGGCGATCGCCAAGACCAAGGACAACGGGAGCCGGCGCTACGAGGTGATCGACAAGGAATGCGTGGGCTGCAACCTCTGCCAGCACGTCTGCCCGGTCGAGGGCTGCATCTCCATGGTCGAGATCGACAACGGCAAGGGCTACATGAACTGGACCCAGGACCCGCGCAACCCGATGAACCAGAAGGCGGCGGAGTGATCCAGGGGCCTGGGAGTCTTTCCAATGGACTCCATCCGGCGGGCGGGACCTAATAGTCTGAGAAGTGGCCTGGAGGGCTGAGAGCGGTCTCCGGGGCTAGCGGCCGACTGGAGGGAGTCCAGCCATGAAGACGCGCGCATTCCGGGGACCGTCTGCAATCTCCACCAGCGGCGAGACGGTCCGGAGAGGCCTCTCGGCCCTCGTCGCCGCCGTCTTCCTTTCGTTGCTGGCGGCGCCGGCCCCGGCATTCGAGGTGCCGCCACTATCCGAGCAGGAAAAGAAGGAGCTCAAGGCCGCCTTCGATACCGTGGAGGGCAAACGCAAGGGCCCCTTCGCCAAGAACACCTGCGTCTGCGACGACGGTCGCGAAGAGCCCGTGCTGAGGCCGGACGGTACGATCAGCAACGTCTGCGGCCCGAAGACCCAATTCTGCACCGCTTTCAAGGCTCCCTGGGCAGACGACCTGGCGAAGCACGACGTCTTCGTCGGCAACTTCTTCTCCCGCGACCTCTACTTCTGGGACAAGGTCGACGACCACCACGACCTGGTGCGCGGCTTCATCCTCGAGAAGTTCTTCGTCGACACCAACCCCGAGCACCGGCTGGCGACCTCCCGCACCCTCAGCGGCGTCTCCGGGTCGGAGTACGAGAACCCGGCCGCGATCAAGTTCTACCAACGCTACATCGCAAGCCCCGATTTCAACGACTTCCGTCACTTTATCCTGGCCTACGAACTTCAGAAGCGGTTCTTCGCGCGCGGCGACTTCGGCAAGATGCAGGAAGTGCGCAACATGGCGACCCGAATCCAGGGTCGCGACGCCAAGTTCAAGCCGCTGCGCGATGCCGTTCACAACCAGGTCTCGGCCGCCTTGATCCCGCGGCTCAGCGCCTATCGCGACAAGATGAAAGCGGGCAAGACCCGCGACATGCTGGACCAGCTGATCGCGGAGATCGACCAGCTCACGTCGCTCGGCGAGGAGGCGATCCAGCCGCAGCTCGCCGAGATCGAGGACGAGGCTCTGCGCGCGAAGCTGTCAGCCTATCTCGAGGGCACCAAGGACGACCCGATCGAAGCCGTCGCCGCCCTCGGCGACCTGATGGCGGCATCCCGGCGCGCCGTCGCGGAGAAACAAGTGTCGCCGGCCGACGCCGTGCGCTTGGTCGATCTCAACGTGATGAGCGCGGTGGTGTTGCAGAGCCGCGGCTCCAAGCTCTTGGAATCGGGCGAGCTCAAGACCGTCGAGCAGCATCTGCGGCTGATGGAGGCGCTCACCGACGCCTCCTATGGCGTGGGATTGCTGTCGGCGCGCGAGCGGGACGCCGCCTCGGAGAACCTGGTCGAGGCCCTGGCCTCGCCCACGATCGAGCGCACGGAGCTGCTCAGACGGCTCGCGCGCGCCGAGCGCAGTGTCGAATGGGCGCAGGCCGGCGCCTTCCTCGCCTTCTCCGAGGTCTGGGCCCAGTGGACCTACCTGATGCCCAAGATCAACGGCATCATCGACGACGTCCTGCGCGGCTCGCCACTCCTGCTTTTCGCTCAGGTCGACCAAAGGCTCGACGAGTTCGCCAAGGGCGAAGCCGGCGTCAGCCACGAGGTGCTCGGCAAGACCGTTACCCGCGGCCTGCGCGCCCTCAATCCCGGACTCGCCATCGGCAAACTCCTGCTGGACCCGGAGGCGGGCAGCTACTCCCGCGAAGACATCGTCGCCCTGACCAGCACGCCGCCCGACCTGCAGCCGACCGCCGGCATCATCACCCTGGGCGAGGGCAACGTGGTCTCGCACGTACAGCTGCTCGCACGCGCGCTCGGCATACCCAACACCGTCGTGACCCTGACGGAGGCCGAAGCGCTGAAACCGCTGGTGGGCAAAGAGGTCTTCTACGTGGTCACGCCCGGCGACCGGGTCATCGTCAGAGACGCTGCGGCGATGACCGAAGAGGACCGGACCCTGATCGCAGAGTACACGCGGAATTCCTCGCGCCAGGACGACGGCGCGCTCGGCGCAGGCAGCGGCAAGCTGCACATCGACAAGGAGCGGCTCGACCTGAGCGTCACGCTGCCGGAGGATCTGGCCGACGTCGGTCGCAAGGACTCCGGCATCCAGGTCGGGCCGAAGGCCGCTTTCCTCGGAGAGCTCAAAACTATGTTCCCGGACAAGGTCGCGCGCGGCGTGGTCGTGCCCTTCGGCGTGTACTACGAGCACTATAAGAACGCCGCGGTGGCGGTGCCGGCGGATCTGGAAGGCAAAGGCATCGCCGAGCCGGGCGAGCCGCTGCCCCAATTCGTCGAGCGCAGCTACGACGACTTCTTCGGCAAGATGATCCCCGCCGGAAGCGACGAGAAACAGCTGACGGATTGGATCGCGCCGCGCCTGGCGGTGATCCGCCATTCGATCCAGGAGAAGCCGCTCGATCCGAAGCTGAGGGACGAGATCCGCGACCAGCTCGATCGCTTGGGCTTGTTGCGGCCCGAGGACAAGACGCAGACCGTGGGCTGCTTCGTGCGCAGCGACACCAACGTCGAGGATCTGGAGAACTTCAACGGCGCCGGCCTGAACCTGACGATCTTCAATCTCAGGTCCCTGGAGGACATCTATGCGGGCGTCAAGGAGGTCTGGGCATCGCCCTTCACCTACCGCTCCTTCTCCTGGCGCCAGACCCTAATCGACGAGCCGCTCTGGGTGCTGCCGTCGATCATCATCCTCGAATCGATCGCCTCGGATAAATCCGGCGTGGCGGTCACCGCCGACATCAACACGGGCGATCCGGACAAGGTGCTGGTGGCCACCTCCGAGGGCGTCGGCGGCGCGGTCGACGGCACGCCGGCCGAGACGCTGCTGTGGTCCGAGGACGGCGTCGAGTTGGTGACCATGTTCAAGTCGCCCTTCCGGCAGCTGCTCAAGCCCGAGGGCGGCATCGAGGTGGTACGCTCGACCGGCAGCGAGCACGTCTTGACCGAGCGGGAGCTCGAGGAGCTGGTCGAGACCGCGCTCGCGGTCGAGAACGGGCTGGAGCCCTCGCTCGACGCCAACGGCCGTGCGCGGCCATGGGACATCGAGTACGGCTTCACCGACGGCAAGCTCTGGCTGTTCCAATCGCGCCCCTTCGTCGGCAGCGACGAGGTCGCCAATCTCTCGGCGCTCGCCGTGCTCGACGAGGGCACGGGCAAGATCGAGGGCAGCGTTGCCCTGACGGATGCGGTGCAATGATGGGCGGGCGCAAGACGCTGCTATCGCTGGCTGCGGCGGCGGCGCTGCTGCTGTCGGCTGGCGCCCCCGCGAAGGCGCAGAACATCGTCTGGGACGGGTCTGAGCCGGCGCCCGGCATCTACTTCTATTGGTACGAGCCTTCTTTCTACGCGGGCTTCGCGCCGCGGACCCAGGACCCATCGCGGGTCCACATCGAACTGTCCCGGGGCAACCAAGTGCGCCTCACCATCGTGCTGGGCCCTGAGCAGATCGACGCCTATCTGGACGACCTGATCCGGCGTCAGGCCACCTATCAGGAACTGGCGGACAAGCAGGTCATCAGACTCACGACCAACCGCAACTACGGGCGCTTCGCGGAGCGGCTTAGCGAGCAGGCTGTCGCCAAACTCGCGGGCGAACGCGCGAGCCTCGGCGAAGCGGCCTATCGCGAGAAGTCCGTGGAGGTGATGAGCCGGCTGAACCCGGGTCGGATCTTCCGCATCCGCATGCCGGTGGACGGCCTGATCCAGAATTGGCACGCGCTCTTGGCGGGTCTCGGGGCAGCGGATCTGGAGGCGGTCGAGGTCAGGCTCGACGCGGCCAACGCGATCCTGCCGGGCCGGCTGAATCTCTACGAGCTCTCGCCCGAGATCGAGGCCTCGCTGGGCAAGGCGGCCGAGCTGGCCCGCGCGGGCGGCGCCGATTCGGCCCCGTTCCGCGATCAGGCGCTGGCCTTCCTCGCCGAGGCCTCGAAGGGCCACTATCCGGTTCGTGACGGCCACGTCGAGGCGATCGAGTTCACCGCCATCTACCCGGCAGGGACCGCTGACGACAGGATCAAGTACAAGGACGTCCGGCTGCCGAACTTCGGCGTGACCGGTATCTGGCCGTTGATGCCGCGCGATCAGGGCCGCGGCATCACCGGCATGGTCGACTATCTGTCGACGAATCCGGGCTACGGCTTCATTTCCATGCTGGCCTACCAGTACGCGGGCGGCGTGGCCTATAACGCGTTCCACAACGCCGGCATCCGCACCCCAGTCGGGACGCACTACCTGCCCCCCGAGTGGCGCAGCGTCGCCGGAGAGCTGGACCCGAAGAAGCCGTACCAGCAGCTTTGGATCATCAGCCGCGGGCCGGCTTCGCACGGCTGCACGCGTCTCGACTCGGGCCAGATGAGCGAGATGAGGAATGCCCTGCCGTCGGCCTCGGAGGCCATGGCGGGCATCCCCAACTTCCGCAACAGGCCGCAGTGTTTCGACGTCTTCGACATCGACGGCGACGGCAGGGCCGAGGTCATGGGCGTGCAGTACTACCTGGCCTACCAGAGCAAAGGCCACAAGCCGGTCCGGGCGCGCGCGCCGAACCAGCGCGAGCCCTTCTACGCCTGGCTCTACGGCGACAACATCGCCTACAACGCCGACGGCAGCGCCGTGATCAAGGAGGTGCCGATCTGCCGCTTCATCGGGTTGAAGAAGGCCGTCGAGGCGGAGACCCTGAAGGACGTGCCGCTCTACGAGGCCGCCTTCGAAACCGGGCCGATCCAGTTCTATCAGATCAGGAAGGTGTCCTTCGAGACGCGCCCGGGCTTCGAGTTCAATCGCGAACTGCGCAGGGTCGGCATCGGGCACGACCTCGACCGCGCCGCGTTGTTCTTGGAGTGAGCCCCGGGAACTTACTGTTAGGCGCGGGGAAGACGGCCGTACACCCCTTGTAGCCAGTGGCGCGTTTCATATATAACGCGAATTCACCCCATCGTCCGGTCAAGGAGTCCACACGGGAATGCGTGTGACCGCCAATCTCCGCGCGCGCTTTCTGCCCGCGCTCGTAATCTCGTCCTTAGCCATGTCGCCGGTCTCGGCCCTCGCCGACAGTCTAGACGAAGGCGTATCCGAGCTTTACAGCCACGACATTCCCTACGGCACCTTCTATCAGCGTTACGAGCCGACCTTTTACACGGGCTTCGTGCCGCGCGGCCGGGACCCGGAGCGGATCCATATCCACCTCGGCCGCGGCAATCAGACCCGCGTCACCGTGGTTCTGTCGGATGACGTCCTGCGCGACTACGCCGCGGACCTGCTGACCCGCTACGAGGCCTATCGCGACTTGATCGATCGGGGCGAGATCGTCCTGACCCAGAACGCGGCCTTCGAAGACTTCGAGGCGACCATCTGGGATCTAGACGTCGAGGGCCTGGTCGCCGATCAGGCCGGGATGTCGGAGGAAGCGATCCGAGAGCGCAACCTCGCGCTCATGGAGCGCCTGAACCCCGGCCGGGTGTTCCGCATCTCCATGCCGATCGACGAGGTCGTGCGGCGCTGGGCCGCCCAGGTGAAGAGCGCCGACGTGAAGGGCATGGACCGCAAGCGGCAGATCGAGCTCGTCAACCTGATGCTGCCGACGCGGCTCTACGTGGGCGCGCTGGATGCGGGCGTCTCCGAGGACCTGAAGGCGCTCGTGGCGCTGGCCGGCAAGGCCGCCTCCCTGCCGGAGGCCGAGGCCGTCGATCGCCTTCGCCCCGCCTTCGTCGGTCTTTTCGAGCGGGTCACCAAGGGGCACTATCCGGTCGTGGGCGACCGCCTCGCGTTCGTCGAGTTCACGGCGATCTATCCGGTCGGCAGCTTCAATCAGTACACCGAATACCGCGGCCAGCGCATCCCGATGTATCCGACTCCCGGCCGGCGGGCGCTAACCACCCATCAGCGGACCAAGACGCCGGACCACATCCCGACCGTGGCGGTCTACAGCTACTCGCCCTGGCTGCCCTACATGCACGTCGGCAAGACCCTGCACAACTCCTTCCATACACTCTGGTGGCGCATGCGGCCGGCGAAGGCGAGCTTTCTCCCGCCGGAGCTGCGCGACGGCGAATCGAGAAGCCGCGAGGGAGAGCCCTACAACTACCTTTGGCTCTTGTCGCGCGGACCCATGTCGCACGGCTGCACCCACGTCACCACCGGCCACATCAACGAGCTGCGCCAGCTGCTGCCGGCGGAGACCGAGCGGCTCTTCGACGTGGAGGTCTTCCTCAACCGGTCCTACCTCTTCGACGTCTTCGACATCGACGGCGACTTCGAGCCCGAGGTCATGGGGGTGAAGTACTTCGTGGCCTATTCGCTGCGCAACAAGGCGCCCAACAAGCTGCGCGCGCCGACCGACCGCGAGTCCTTTTACGCGTGGCTCTACGGCGGCGCGTTGAAGTACGACGCCGAGGGCCGGGGCTATTTCACCGGCGTGATGGACGCCAAGTTCGACGGACCGACCGCGGTCAAGGGCACCGAGTATGAGCGCATCGAGCTTTACGAGGCGGAGTACGAGCCGGAGCGCTTTCAGTTCTACGCCCGCAAGCCGATCCCCTTCGTGCGCGAGCTGCGCAAGGTCGGCGCCGACCGTCCTTTCGCCGGGGCGAGTTGACGCCCGTAGCGGCTGCCGAGGTTAGGGCAAGACCACGCGCTCGCCTTGCAAGCCGAACTCCTCGATCACCGGCCCCGGAGAGTCGATCGGGTCGGCCGCCTCGATGTCGCCCTCTGCGGTCAGGCGTAGCGTGATCCTCGCGGAAATCGAATTCGCCGCCGGGTCGAAGCTGACCTTGTAGTCGGCGCGGGCGAAGCCGCGCCGGCGCTCGGCCTGCGGCCGCGTGAAGGCCAGCACCATGGCGTCGATGCCGATCCCATCGGAGCCGTCCGCGGCGCACTTCCACACCCCTTGGCCGATCGGGAAGGGCTCGAAGACGCCGGGGAAACGCCGCTGCGCCCCAGAGCCGCGGACAAGATAGATCCCGCCGGGCAGGAAGCTGACGATCTGCCGCGACGCGAAGACCCCCTCGATGTCGGTTATGCTCACGACATAGGTGCCGACGACGCCGTCGCAGGGCTCGAGGCCGGTTTGCTGCGCCGCGGCGGCCCGCGGACCGGCAGCCAGTAGCAGGCAGAGCAAGAGCGACAGCGCGAAGCCGCCCGTCATCTTGCCGGTGAGTCTGTGGTCCATCTTCAAGCGCCCCGCCCCTCTGCGATTTTTCCTCGACGTCCCGTCCTTTTGATCCTAACAGCTATCGCTCCGGCTCAAAGGGCGGCGCGGGGGACCTGCTAGTCTTGTCAGGGTCGGCGAAATGATATACATTGTAGATCCGAAACCGGAGTCGGATCTGATGAGAGCGCAGGTATCCAAGTGGGGCAACAGCCTGGCGATTCGGCTGCCGAAGGCGGCCGCCGAGAGCCTGCGCGTGCAGGAGGGCGAATCTGTCGAGCTCGCGATCGAGGGCGAAAGCCTGGTGATCCGCTCGGCCCGGCCGCGCTTCGCCCTGGAGGATTTGCTCGCCGACATCACGCCGGAGAACCAGCCCGAGGCCGTGGAGTTTCCGCCGGCCGGTGAGGAACAGCTGTGAGCGCCGTGCCGGAACTGGGCGACCTCGTTTGGGTCGACTTCAATCCCCAGGCCGGTCACGAGCAGGCCGGCCATCGCCCGGCGATCGTGCTGTCGCCGCGCCCCTATCACGAGAAGACGGCGCTCGCCGTCGTCTGCCCGATAACCACGAACGACACGCCCTATCCCTTCAAGGTCTTCCTACCCGAGGGTTCGCCGATCGGCGGCGCCGTCCTGGCCGACCAGGTCAAGTCGATCGACCGCAACGCCCGCCACCTGCGTATCGCCGGCCGCGCCTCGCGCGCCGTGGTCGCCGAGGTCCAGGCCAAGCTGGCGGCGCTCTTGGGTTTGGAGAGCTGAGGCGGTCGCAACAGAGCAGGGAGAAGAAGAGAGATGGCCGTTAAGAACCTGAGCGTTGATGGCGAGCGCCTCTGGCAGAGCCTGATGGAGATGGCCAAGATCGGCCCGGGCGTGGCGGGCGGCAACTGCCGCCTGGCGCTGAGCGACTTCGACAAGCAGGGCCGCGACCTCTTCGTGCGCTGGTGCGAGGAGGCGGGCTGCTCGATCACCGTGGATAAGATGGGCAACATCTTCGCGCGGCGGCCGGGCAAGGACCCGAGCCTGCCGGCGGTGGCGACCGGCAGCCACCTCGACACCCAGCCAACGGGCGGCAAGTTCGACGGCGTCTTCGGGGTGCTCGCCGGGCTCGAGGTAATCCGCACGCTCAACGACAACGGCATCGAGACCAACGCGCCGATCGAGGTCTCGGTCTGGACCAACGAGGAAGGCTCGCGCTTCGCCCCGGCGATGATCGCCTCGGGCGTCTTCGCCGGCGTCTTCGACCTGGACTACGGCCACTCGCGCGAGGACAGCGAGGGCAAGACCATCGGCCAGGAGCTGGAGCGCATCGGCTATCTCGGCGAGCAGACGCCGGGCGACCACCCGATCGGCGCCTTCTTCGAGGCGCACATCGAGCAGGGCCCGATCCTCGAGGCCGAGGAGAAGACCATCGGCGTGGTCACCGGAGCCCAGGGTCAGCGCTGGTTCGAGGTCTGGCTGGACGGCGCCGAGTCGCACGCCGGCACCACCCCGATGAACCGACGCAAGGATGCGTTGCTCGCTGCCTCCAAGCTGGTGGTCGAGATCAACAAGATCGCGCTGGAGAACGCGCCGCACGCGGTCACCACCGTGGGCATGCTCGATTCGAGCCCCAACTCGCGCAACACCATACCGGGCCACGTGTTCATGACCGTGGATCTGCGCCACCCGGAGGACGAGACCCTCACGGCCATGGCCGAGGCCCTGCGGACGCGCTGCAACGAGATCTGCGAGGCCGACGGCATCGAGCCCAAGATCGAGGAGATCTGGTACTCGCCGCCGATTGCGTTCGACGGCAACTGCGTCGGCGCGGTGCGCAAGGCCGCGAGCGAGGCCGGCTACGGCAACATGGACATCATCTCCGGCGCCGGTCACGACGCCTGCTACATCAGCCGGGTCGCGCCCACCGGCATGATCTTCGTGCCCTGCGAGGACGGCATCAGCCACAACGAGAGCGAAAGCGCCACGCCCGACGACCTCGCCGCCGGCTGCAACGTCCTGCTCTACGCCATGCTCGACAGGGCCACGGTGTAGGCCACGGGTCTTTGCTCGTCCGGACCATGCTGCGGTTCCACCCTGCGTCCGCCCATTCGGTG
>JAAUYJ010133561.1_pt1 | contig 25834 bp, 29 predicted proteins | sample 7278031 | NCBI WGS metagenome assembly JAAUYJ01 (sample SAMN14350222, study PRJNA611818) | marine sediment metagenome | isolation source: surface marine sediment (1.8m) | place: French Polynesia: Moorea | collected 2018-08 | reverse complement strand
TGCCTTTTTGGGCAGTCATGAGCTCTCTCTGTGTCGCTATCTCTCTTTTTCTGTCTCTCCCTCCCTTTTTCCCTTACGGGCACTGACTTCGGCCAGTACATAAGCGCGCGGATCGTTTTCAGGGTGCCCATTTTGGTCACCCAAAAAAACACCCAAAAATGACTGAATTTTTTCACCATATTTTTTGGGGTTTGTTCTTTGTCTATTGCTGATTTTTGTTTTCTATCGTTTGACGATATATTAAAGGTAAGAAAAATGGCGCCAAATACAAAAGTGTGCACATTTAAGTGGCCAGGACAGGTGGATGACGAAGTCACTCTCAGGGTCTCCTGAATGAAGTCTCCGCCGCCAATGCAGAGGATGGTGGCGCTTCATTGCTGTTGTTGTTCCTGCTGCGGCCGCAGGAAGAGAAGGACGTGGTGGAGGAAGCCCTGAAGGAGAGAAAATGATAAAGGTAAACTTGTCAAATTCGTTTCTACCAAACTTGGATTGAGCCAATCAATCACCTGACGTCAGACGCTCTTCCGAGAAAGTCTCCTCCGACGTCCCTCTCCGATCCTCCTACAGAGCCTCCTCCCCCTGTTCCTCCTCCTCCCGCGCTGCCGACGACGACGACCGAGGAGGAGCCGCGGACGTCGCTGGGGTCCAGCATGGCCAAGTGGCTGCGGCGGCGGAGGCTGCGGCGCCAGCTCAAGACGTCGTGGCTGTTGTACCCGCTGTGCAGGTGCTGCTGTTGTTGCTGCTGCTGGTGCAGGTATATCTGCTCCCGCTGCTGCTGTTCGCGCTGTTTCTGTCGACGGCGAGATTTTCGCAGGGCTCTAAAGGAAAGGAACAGGGACAAAAAGTATAGGCGATATCGGTCGAGGGAATCACTATTGGATTTGGATCTTTTCGGAGGCCAAGGAGAAGGCCTGCTGATCGAGAAAAGACGTGGCGATATAAAAAAATCTGCACCGGTTTTTTGCAGCGAGATGGGGGATGCCTTTTCCAAGATGTTTTCTTTTTGCTTGCAACTTTGGCGGAAAAGCTCGGAGGGAGAAAGGGAAAAAAGTTATGGGGGAGAAATTGGCAGCTCCAAAGAGGAATTAGTCGCCCGGGGGCCTTTGCGCAAAGGGGAACTGGGCCCTGTGCTCCCAAAGGCTCCCAGCGTTACTATGTATGCTCCTTAATTTCTCATCCCGCCATGCCTCGTAATTTTCCATTAGCCTCGGATAATATGGCTAATTTTCGGCGGCAAGGGCAACAGGCGGTAAATGCAAGTGTTTGAATATTAAAGACGACAAAGGCACAAGAATGCATTACGGCATTGTGTACTATCGGTTTATTGGCGACATGCCCACTTATTGCACGTACCAGCCAGAGCATCATTTGTATCACAGAGCGGCATAGTACGTACCTGAAGTAGAACCCTCCGTAAACGAGCGGGTTTATGCACGAGTTGAACACTGCGGTGAGAAACAGCGCGTCCTGCACCTCCGGGGAGACGTCCTTGCCCACGCCCTCAGGGTCCACGATGTGCCAGGCGGAGATGACCAGGTAGGGCGTCCAGCAGCCAACGAAGGCCAGCACGTGCGTTGTGCTCATGCGCAGGGCGACCGTTTGAGAGCGGGCGAAGCGCATCTGTCGGTTGCGGCAGATCAGCGAGGAGTTGTTCACCGCGTAATTGGAGGCGGTGGCAGAGCCGGTGGACGCCCCAAGGTGGACGCTTCCACCGCCGCCGTCGTGGGTGGAGCTGTGGGCGCTCCCGCCACTACCACTGTGAGGGGGAGGAAGCACAAAAATGAAATTTTAAGAGGCGGACGTGGGTCATAATTTGTTCCAGTTCGTTCAAACCTGTTGTGCCTTGGCCTGTGCAAGTGCCTCCTCGCGCTGCTCCCTCCACCCGTGGTGCTCTTGAAGCTGTATCCAAAGAGCCCGTTGGCTGTGGACCCTCGGTGACCTCCTCCACCGCTACTTCTCGTCTCCCTCCCGCCTCCCTGGTTCTCTTCCCCTCCGTCCGAGGAAGAGGCCTTTCGCTTCCGGATGATCTTGGCCAGGATGTTGGCGTAGGTGACCACGATGACGAGGAGGGGCACCATGTAGACGGCCACCAGGAAAATACTGCTGTAGACCCTCTCCAGGTCTTCCGGCCCCAGTCCCAGGACGGTGGCGGAGGGAGGACGCGAAGGAGAAGTCCCGTTGAGGTTGTCGTCCTCGTCCGTGATCAGTGTATCATTGACAAGGAAGTCTTCCTCAGTGATGTTACCAACGAAGGTACTTGCTGTAGTAGTACTGTTGCTCAAGATCTCACTGCTGTTAAGCTGCTGCTGCTGTCCCGGCGCGATCCCCATAAGCTCACTGAAGAACCCCATGGAGGTGCACTGGTAGAACTCGATCTTTGGGTGCTTGAGCACTCGGAAGACGAACGTCTGCGGCAGCGCGAAGACCCCAGCCGCCAGCCAGGCCAGCATTATCATGATGCGGCCGCGACGGCGGGTCACGTTCATCTGTATAATTGTAAATAACCCTTGTTTAATCACATATCAAAAAGAATGCTAATATCCCATAATGATTACCTTGAGCGTGGCCATGGGCTGTGCGATGGCGAGATATCTGTCGAGGCTGAGGCAGACTAGCGTGGCGGAGGAGAGGTAGAAGGCGAAGGCGCGTATGAACATGAGCGCCTTGCAGGCCGCATTGCCAGCTACCCACTGCACAGAGAGTCGCCAGCCGATCTCCAGCGGCATCACCACGAAGGACACCATCAGGTCAGCGATTGTCAGGTGCACCACCATGATGTGCACGTTGTTGCGGCGGCCATGCTGTCGTGCGGAAAGAAAGTAAAGACATGTGAGACATGTGCGCTGGGGAAACTTCTTTTATTACGGAAGGGGTACATCTGCTGAAGACAAGCCCCCCCTTTCTTCGCAGATCGCTAATTTTCGTCGCTTGTGCGGCAAATGAGTTCTGCAAGTGACAGGGCGAAGAGACGTTCCTTTTTGCAAGGTCGCAATTACAGTACGGTACGTCGTGCAAACTTTTCGCACGAAAATGGAAAACACGTGGGAAGTCATGTCCATCCAAGGAGGGAAAGGTACCCTGCCCGTCCAGAGGACAAAACAATACACTGAATTGCCCTCCCAAATCCCTGCCGCCATAGGGGACAAATAAAGCAAAAAGTATGAAAAACCGAAATGGACAGTGGCTGCAAAACTTTTCCTCCGCCTCCTGGACTTTTTACGGACTAGCAGTAATTAACTGTGCACGAACCTCTCCTTCCAGCCGCTCGAATCGAGATAAAAGGGCCTCCCCCCTCCCCTCTTTTACCCCTTCCGGAGGAGGCAACTTCCGAAACTTCCAAGCGGCGCTTTCTCCCGCACAACCCGGATCCAACTCCAACCGCCAAACTGTGGCGATGCCAAGCGCTCGCCAAAGAAACCACGTACTTCCGCCGGTTCCGGGGAGGATCGTTTCCCCCTTGGTCCAATGTGCTAAAATTGCGAATTACGTGCTGCTGTGCACGTACTCTGTAGACCACCTTCCCACGAGTTGTACTCTGCCTGACAATCGTGAAGACCGCCTCTGCCACTTCCCTTCATCCCCAGGGGAGTTCGATAGCTATAGATAGAAAGAAAAGTGTGTGGGAGGAGAAACCTTTTTCGATGAATTTTCCCCATTTCTCTGAATGGGGAGAGTAACTTACATGAAGAAGCCCTCATTTATGCAAGGCCTTGAAAAATATCAGCCAACAAATCTACATTACTTCCTTCGTACCGTGGAACGTTCCCAAGGGACGGAAAACTCCCCCCCCCCGAGAGTCTTCTCTCGTCGAAAGTACCTTCATTCCGTACGTTTGACGTACACACGTCCCAGGAGACCATCAAAGCGATCGCAGAATGACTCTGATTGAGTAGGACTTCTCTAGAAAAGAGTGTAATTATCCCCTCGACCTTCCGAGGTACATTTACACTTTGGACAGAAGCGCTATAGAACCAAGTTTTTCCGCGAATGTGTGCTGCGCTTGTAATTATACACCATCCCGTCTTTCTCACCTGGTTCTCCGGACTGACGTGCTGCCTGTAGGCCGCGACGAATACGATGGCGTTGCCGATTGCGCCCACCACGCACATGACAGAGTAGGCCAGCACGTTGAGGAGGAGGCGACGGTTGAACTCGAACTCTCCAGGGTTGAAGGGCTGTTGAGAGGAGGCGTTCTCCGACGCCGGCACTACCGACACGGACAGGTCCACCACCAGACCCTCTCCACCGCCGCCTATTTCTGCTGCAGTCTCGGCCATCAGCACAGGGGCGGACTCTAGGGTCTCCATTGTCTTTTCTCTATACTTTTTCAGAGACGGCAAAACTGCACACTGTCTTCTAAATAGTAAAAAGCGCTTGTCACTCCTCAGCACTGTCGTACAGTAGTCGACGGTGAAAGCCCCATTAGTCAATTTGTTCTGCTACTCGCAGAGAAGAGAGATCGAAAAGGAGCACTTCCAAAATAAAAACTTGAAAAGGAAGCGGATGAGAACTCGAGCTATTTCTATCCTCTCCCAAAAGTTCTAGCTTCTTCTTTCTTCTTCTTTTTAAGCGCTTTTCTTTCCCCAAGGAAAAGAAAGGGTCTTGAGACAGGCAGACAAAAAAGAGAAATGATGTGATGTAGTGTCACGGCCCCTCCCGGTATGTGACTGGAGTCGGCGACGACAAGGAATGGGGGCTTTGCTCACTTATGGCTCGGCCGGGCTTTGGGGGAAGGTACGGCGGGTTGAGGAAGGGTTTGCAAAAAGTGAAGGGAGGAAGGGACGAAGAGGACGAACAAGATCGAGTGAGGGAAAAGTGGAAGAAGGACAGGGAATTTCGTTCGTTCCGCCGGAGCTGAAAGATCCCTTCATAGTTTTTGTCACGACGCCGCCGGCTAAAAGGGTGGAGAGAGAATCCGCTTCCTTCCTTTCGACCTCGTTTTGCAAGCAGCGACGACGACGACTACGGGACGGGAATGGAATGGAGATATGACGAGGCTTCCTCCTCCTTCTTTCTCTACACACACCTCCTCTTCCTCCTCCTTCCTCTCGATCCTCCTTCCGTTTTTCCTCCCTCACCTGTCTCTCTCAGCCAAGCTACTCAGTCTGTCTTCATATCAATCATTCTCCTTCTCCTTCTTCACTTTTTATCCTGCTTCTTCTTCTTTTCTTCCTTTGGGTGGATGGAAAAGCCCTTTCTCTCTCCGCCTCTCTTCCTCTGTTTTATCCGTTTTCTAACACTTCTTTCCAAGGTCCCGTCGATCAGCAACCCGAGGTACGTTTTTTGTATTTGTTTGTTTCTATAGCCTCCGTCTTCTATGCCCTCTTATACGTACGTACTTTACTTCCTTCCCTCCCTTCAGCGATTGGCCGAAATCGGGATCGAAGTTTCAAGGCCTCTGCCAAATTAGGGGGAGGCGCCGTTTTTCTTCTGGCCTGATGTGGATGAAGGTGGAAGGAGCGTCTTCTGCTCCCGACCGCAATCTTGAGTCTGCGGCGGTCCAATCGATAAAAGGGACCTCCCTCCCTCCCTCGATCACGCACGCAAACGCGACCTCTCCGTGATTACGAGGAAGAAAGGTTTTCCCCTCTCCTGTCCGATGATAGATCGCGGAATAGGATGACTGATGTATTTTTTTCTAATACGGTTGATTTGTGACCTTTCACAGGGAGATTCTCCGCTTTTTCCAGAGCTTTGACTGCCACGTACTCTGTCTTTATTTCAGTCTTCTTCCATCGCTGTCCTCTCTTCTTTTTTTGCCCTCCTGATGTCGCCAACTTTTCTGGGTCCCTAGGCAGCGAGGAAAGGAGAGAAGAAGAGATGGGTGCACAAGATGTAGCTCGTTATGGGGGAGGAGAAGAGACGGGAGACGGCAAAAGAAGCCAGGAAGAAGCCCTTAGCACTTTCGCCCCTTCTTTTGCCCAAGCTTCTGCTGGCTACCTCCGAAAAGGAAGGTTCCCCCCTCTCTCCTTTTCCCTTCTTCTTTCTTCGACGTCTCAGACAGGAGATTAAAAATCGACTTTCTTCCCCCTCCCCTTTCCCCCCCTCTTTTTGTGTCGAGGTGAAGGGACACAGATAAAAGGAAGACCGCCGCCGCCGTCCTCGATTTGAAAAGGGGATGTGAGGGGCTTATTAGCACGTCTTCCACAAAGCCTTCTTATATCCTCTCCTCTGCATTCGAAGTGGAGAGTCTCCCTCGCCCACACACAAAAAGAGGCGTTTCACTATCTTTTTCCTGCTCTCTTCTTCGATATAGAGATCTTTCCCATCTCTTTCTTATCCCCTGATCTCCCAATCTGTCAAAAGGGTCTTTGGCGCCTTCCAGCCACCTTTTGGTCAAGGTAGGAGAAAGGAAGGAATCCTCGCCCACACTGTACGGTATGTATGTATTGCGTGCCGCTCGCAACGTATAGCGTCTATTTCGGGTGGGTGGGGGAGCGGCAAAATCTGCTCCGTCGGCGAGAGGGCGATCGAGAGGACTGCGGGCGGGCGGAGAAAGGGAAGAGGGAGAAAGGGGTGAAGGGGGGATATCCGCGAGAGAAAAGGAGAAGAGGGAGAGGAGAGGCATGAGAAGAGGAGGAGGAGGAGGAGGACGAGGGCCACGAAATGATGACGGAGGGGGCGATGGCACGAAAACGGAAAAGAGTGGAGGCGGTACTCCCGAAACGAAGCCAATGTCTGGAATGCACGAACGAATCGTAAGGTCGGGGTTCAGGTCTGCAAAAACTTCCGGGAGCCTCCGTTTCACGTGAGGAACTAGAGAGTTCCCGTGGGGTGATCTCGAGACCGACATGCCATTTCTCACCCAGGTCCATTTTCTTTCCAGACTGCGCAGTTGTTTTGGCTGCATAACGTCGGGCGAGGCTCAAAATTCGAAAACAAAACAGAAATAGATATGCTTCTGGGAGGGAAAAGGTTTTTTTTCTGAGAGCTAGGCTCTTCAATCTACAAGAGAACGAACGGTCTATCCAAAAGTTGATTTGCGAGTTGTTTGTTCCGCTCAGACAAAGCCGCTACATACTGTACATGCAATAAATCTTTGCATTTCTCTCGACTTTCAATGACACAAGATACAAAAGAACATGAAATTCCTGCCACCTGCTATTGTTCGCGAATATTTGCTTAGCGCTAGTTTGCAAAGGGGGAGCGTGAGAAGAAGAGCACAAGCATATCCGCTTTACCGGTAGAATTCATACTGTAGACGTTTAGGTAGGGCACAGGATACACCTTGTCTCACCCTGCAATTTGCCAGCTGGAAAAGAAGTGGCCTCAGAAAAACGACCACAGTACGGGGATGGAGGAGTACTTCCACCATAATTCAAATTCTCCGTTGACAAAAGGGACAATTCTCGTTACATCATACGCATTGTGGTAGAAATAGGTTCGTGGTATACGGGTCAAAATTGGGCTTGTTACAAGGCCTATCGGACCTTGCAAACATTGTTTTGGGACGCGACAACCAATACCGCGGCTTGGGTTCCTCGGAGGAAAAGTGGGTAATTTGTCTGCGCCTCCCCCCAAGGACAGTCTGCAAGCATTTGCACAAGTACGCCCCAAAAATACCTGCCTTCAGTGCATTACCGTCGTCCGGATAGCAAGTACCTTTTGCGTACTACTCCTAGTTCCATGTCCATAATTCCTGGTGTGTTTGTCTTGCTGGCTCTGGCCCTGCAGTTTCCACCTCATTGCGAGGGCGTGGAACTTGGCCAAGTCCCAGCCGCCTTCTCTGAACTGGTTCGAATTTTCGCTGAAGGCTTTTGTCAACTTTCCCCCTCGCGCACGTTCATTTCTCAGGTTAACTTTCTCAACATAAGGCGCATCATAGTCGTGTGCGGGGGGAACTTTCGCCTGACCGTATTGCGGAGCTTCCTGTCTGACCTGGGCAGCACCGTGCAAATCGTCAGGTTTGTACTTTAGCAGCGGCACTTAAAATCACAGGAACGGCACAAAAATTCGTAGTCAACAAGTGCTAAGTGTTTGCGGATAAGTACTTTACGCTCTACTCCAACCCCAAATTTTTTTGGCACCTGTTTGCCAGAGATGACGAAGTGTTGCAAACCCTAACACAGGTGCGGGTATAAATTACCAGGATTATTATCTATTACGCTTTGCGCGCTGCCATACATTTTTTTGTGTTATAATTTTTGTCTTTAACTTTACTTCGATCTTGGCTTTTTCCGGAGGAGGAAATTGTATCCCAGAAATCCTTTCGACACATTGGTTTCCCTTGTACTAACTCCTCTCTTTGCCGATTTCTAGTTCATGGAGCGAACTGGAGTCGATGCCGGAGGAGGATCTGGCGAGGAGCGGAGGGATACTCTGCTCCGGGAAGATGACGGAGGAGGATCTCTCTCGAGACAAGCTCCAGTCCTTTGTCGCCAGGTCAAATGGATTCGCCGAACGCCAGCCGTGGATCATCAGCGTGCCCCCGAATGGGACCGTGGACTTCTTGCCAAGGATTGACCAGAAGGCAAACAAGAATACGCAAATAAGGGAACAGTTGCATGAAACTTTAAACTATACGCTTCTTCTTTTCCTTCTAACATACAGATCTACTTCTTCCTGTGGGAAACGGGGGAGATCTTCGAGGAATACTCGGTCAACGGCGTCAAAATGCGGCGGACCCTTGGGATGGTGAAGACCACGGGCGGATCTTCGGTGTTTCTAGAGGACGGAGCTGCAGCGACCGCGTTCCAGGAGAGGGGGCAGAACCTGCAGGGGATGGCTCTCAGGGTGGTCGTGGAAACCAAGATACCGTTCGAGATCATACGGAAAGGTGAAATGTGGTTTAAGTTACGTTGCTTTTCTGAAATGAAGTTAAACCAAAATTTCCTGCTTGTCCAATTGTCGTACTGTTAATTTCAAACTTTCCACGTTGTCGTTGTCCTTTGTTTGGGAAGTGGAAAGACCTCAAAAGTACAAATATGAAGAAGAAAAAACATTTCGTTGTCTTCAAAAAACCCAGGCCCTCCAGGCGAAGTCCCCATCATGCGCACGGCGAGCGGCGCCGAACATTACTTGCTGGAGGACCCATCTATGGTGGTGGGCATCTTCCCAGACATCATCCGCTCCCTGTCGCAGGCCCTCAACTTCAGCACTACCTTCTACCAGCGGCTGGACGGGGACTACGGGCACCTGGAGGGAAACGGATCCTTCACCGGCATAATCGGGTCGCTCATCAAGGCAAGACATTACTAATGTCGCAGCAAATTTATTATCATCAACAGCTTCCATCCCAATGATCAGGGCGAGATGGACATGATCGGCGCCGCCCTGACCCTGTCCTCTGCTCGCTACGAGGCCATAGACTACCTGATGCCCATCTCCAAAGCCAGGAATGCAGTCTTTGTCAGGGACGACAGACTGGCCAGGAACCTCAGGCTCACCCTTTTTCTCGAGCCCTTCTCGCTCGGGCTGTGGCTATCGCTGGGAATGGTGGCGATTCTCAACTTGATCTTCGTAGTCATGCTGAGAAATCAACATCGCGATTCTTCTAACCGAGGACCTCGTAAAAACACATGCTTCATGGGATTGGAAGACTCCATGAATTCTGCCTCAGTGGTCTGGACAACCACAGCCGCCAATTTTGGTTGGAGCGACCGAGATTCGGAAAAATCACCGTCTTATCTTCGGTAGGTAGCTAACAACAAATCTTCACATGCTGGAAAAAAATATGGAGACAACTATTTCGTTTTCCCTCCTTAGCTTGCTCCTATTTTTCGTCGCCTTCGTCGGCAACGTCATGTTCATGAGCTACAACGCCTCTTTGACCTCGTCCCTCTCCATCGTCAAGCTGAGGCTGCCGTTTATCACGTTGGAGGGGCTGCTCGAGTCACACTACAAGTCCTACAATTTTTTTCTATAAAAACCTCAGTCAAGAAGAGATACATGATGCATTTTATGCGTGCTGCAGAATGATAACCAAAAAGGGCGGATTCTCGGAGATCAGCTTGAAAAACTCTCCTCCGGACCACATCCTCACCAAGCTCTACGAGAAGTATCTCCAGGGAAACGAGGAATCCACCATCCTTCCGCTGGAGGAGGCGCTTGAAACGGTCGTCAACGGAAAGAGCATCGCGCTTTACTACTTGCTGGAAACTGTTCGATATCACGTGAGTTTAATCTCTCGACCAAGATAGAATTATTTTTTCAAAAAAATACTTGCTGAGCAATCTTTTTCGAACAGGAGCAATACGATTGCCAGTTGGTGACGCCCTGGGTGTCGTCGACCCCCGTCCTATACTCTCTTGCCTTTCCCAAGGGCTCTCCGCTCACCCAGTTCTTCACCCTTGGCCTCCTGCGCCTGATCGAGGAGGGCGCAGTGACGCGCGCCAGTCGTCGCTGGAACAAAGCTGCGGCTGCGGCCTGCGTGGAGCCGGGGGAGACGCTCGGGCTGGGCGTGGAGCGGATGGTGGCGCTCTTCCTGGTGCTGGCCGCGGGGGTGGTCGGGGCGGCGGCGGCGCTCGTGGCGGAGGTCCTCGCCAAGAGGAGGGGGAGGAAAATCAGAGACGAGCAGAGGCGGAGGAAGCGAGTGAGGGGAGATGAAGATGTTTGCGTAAAGAAGGCGAAAACAATGCCGACTTGATGAAAGAAACCTCATTCATTTCTCTGGCGGAATCCGGATATGCATCAATAAAGATCCGTGTAATGCTTACAGCTTCGAACTTGTAAAGGAACAATAAATGCAACTACAGTAAATACTCGACTCCAATATAAGACACACTTTTGTCGTGTCACAATTATTGTCGACGTGAACCAGGCGATCGTTCGTTTCTTTTCCTGCTCTTTTTCCAGGGGACAGAATAGTTAAGTAGAGGGAGGGGCATAGGTTCGAGGATGAGGGAAGGAGGAGGCGGTCGGTGTTGGAGGCCGAATTGGCTGCTCCTCGCCCTCCTCCTGATTGCCATCGGGTACCTCCATCCCCTGGTGAGGTGAGCTCACATGTCTGTGGTGAAATCACCAATTTCTTAGTTGGCTTTCACCTTGCAATGTTAGGGTGACCGCGGCAGCATCGGCCCAGAAAAGGAAGAGGTCCTCGTTTAAAGATGATACGAACGTCATACTCCGAACTTCCAACAAAGAAAGGTGGGGAATATTGTAGATAATTTGCCCCCTAGCCTTCACGGGATTTCAAACTTAATATTTTTACAGGACTGTCAGGAAGAAAAGGAGCTTGAACCTGTTGTCTTCCAACTCTGACTTGTGGGAGAAAATGCTGACTGCCGGGATAGGAAAGAAGAGGAATCCACCACGTTCGTCGTCCGTGAAAGAAGCGCCGCTGGTATCGATGGAAGAGTTAGACGACTATGCTGAGAGGGTGGCTGGTAAAACCCGCTCGACAATTATTTTCCACAGTATTGATTTATTTCCCGGTGCAGCAGGGAAAAAGCCTCATCACCGACGCGGCAGGCACCAAGGCGGCAATCACCACCACCGAGAAGCTGAGCAGCAGCAGCGTCGTCCGGATGGTTTCCAGCCTCCAGGTCCTCCTCCACCACCTCCCGAGGGGGGTTCGTTCCTCTCTCCCGGCGGCGACAATCCGTCCTTCGGGCCTCCCATGCCCCCATCGGGACCGTCCTCGCCGTTCGGGGTAGCGGAGGGAAGGGGATCCGAACCGTGGGATCCTCCTCCTCCTCCTCCCTCGATGATGCGCAGGGAGGGCCCTCCGCCGCTATCGCCGGAGAAAGAGGCTCTGGACGTGAGCAGCAGCGAGAAGCGCGCGAGGGTGATCGAGATGAAGCAGAAGGAGCGGGAGGGGAGGGAGATGGCGGCGGTGGGGGCAAAGATGGTGGAGAGGGGCATGGACAAGGCAATCTCGGCACAGGCCAACGCAAAGGCGGCGCTAAGCTCGCTAGCCAAGGACGACGAGAAGGGGAGGAAGGGTAAGGACTTCAGTAAACACGGTATACCGTTACTATAGTAACAAATTACATTCAAAATTGAACAACCTCATCGATTTAATCAATTGCGTTTTTTACACATCAGAGAATGAATCCCCGCCTGGCGTCAAATCTCAGATGATGCCACCACAAGGAGCCCCCTTTTTTCCGGGGCAGCACGGACCCCCTCCCTTCCCAGGCCAAGATCAAGCTCCTCCTACCTTTCCAAGCCCGCGGGGTCGCGGCCAAGATCAGCCGTTGCCGCCACCTCCCCCAAATTTCGAAGGGCCTCCTCCACCACCGTTCACCGGCGGAAGCAGCCATCCCCAGGATTCAAAGAGTAGCGATGCGGGACAGGGCGACACCAAGTTCGAAGCAAAGTTAGAATTGTACTAGCACAATCAATGGGATAAATAAAATTATCTGGCTTTTTATGTTGTTAAGAGCTGGAGCTGAAGGTGGAGGACGACCTGAGAATGGAGGAAGTGATCCGGGATCGATCGTTACTGGCGGGGGCGGCGATTCTCCCCCTGCCGAAGCGGCAATTCCAGGGGACATCAATCCCGATTACCTGGAGTTGACGGGCGAGGAGGACAAGGAGGAGACCCTGGCCAAGATGAAAAGTGTCAATCAACTCATGGAGAAGCTGAAGGAAAAGAGGAGGAAGATGCTGAGAGACCTGAAGAAGAAGGAAGACAATGAGGCGAAGGAGCGTGAGGCGCTCCGAGAAGTCCTGGAGAAGAAGAAGGTGCTGAAGAAGGCTGAGCAGAGGAGGAAGCAGGTGGAGGACATGAAACAACAACTAGAGGTTTGTCCCAATTTGCTTCAATTGTGTTATTGCATTTTCGTCTGCACTTTCATGTGGGTGGAAAATAATGCAGACGAAGGAAACAGAGGACGCCGAGCTCCCCCCTCTGTCCTCCGAATCCTCTTCTACCACGAGCGTCCACCAGGAGAGGATAATGAAGCACCTCAAGAACAAGGAGAAGCTCAAGAGGATTCTCCTCATCAAGAAGCTTCGGGAGCTGCAAGAGAAGGAGGGCGGTGGAAAAGGGGGAGGTTGGTTTGACATGAAGAGCTGCTAGAAGACGATATTGTACTCTAGATCGATCCAAAGTGTCACTCCAGTAACTACTGCAGTTTGCAGGAAAGGGAGACTCTTCCCGACCACCCCAACATACGATTCTGCCGTCGAAAGGCTCCGATGGGGGAGGAACCATCATTCAAGGAAGGAGCTCGGCCAGGGGGTCTAGTGTGCCCGAAAAAGGGAACATGGATGGAAAGGTTGTTGCATTCAAAATATTAAATATTTTCAAAGAAGTATAACGAGGCTTGTTTTAAAGACTGTCGAGGATATGGTGCTCCGTGATCTGGGACACATCATGAAGGACAAGGCGGGACCGCCCTCCTCTCACGAATTCCTCCCTCCTCCGTCTCCTCCGTCATTTCCCGGTCCACGTGGCGGAGGGCAGATCCCGTCAGAGACCAGCATCTACGATCTCAGCGGAAGAACCCCCAACTTTATGCAGGGGACTCACCCCTTTGCAAGGTGTGGCACCTACGTACATAAACGAACATACTCAGCTAGCATGCTAAATGAATCTCTACACAGGATAATGATGATGCTGGACTCTGCCGAGTACGTGCACAAGTTGCTGGAGTACTTTGGCGACCTCTTCATCAAGGAGTTCAAGGACAAGGTGGACTTGAAGCCGCGCAACGATGACGACGACATTGATGACAGCGACGAGGTGGACGGCGTCGGCGAGGGACTTCTCTCTCGGAGTGCCGCCATGGTCGGCGGAGGGCTGCTCAACAGAATGGGGACCAGTCCCAGGCATGGAAAGGCGGGACAGAGAGCGAAAGCTGCAGGCGGCGGTATAGGAGGAGTAGCAGGAGGTCCTTCTGCCGCTGGAGGCGGTGCTGCGGCAGCAGCAGGGGGAGCTGCGGCGGCAGCAGGGGGAGCCGCGGCGGCAGCAGGGGGAGCTGCGGGAGCAGCAGGGGGAACTCATACTGCAGGAGAGGGTGGTTCTGCTCCCGGTGGAGGTGAAGCGGCAGGAATCGGCAATAATCGAGGTGCCGTTGGTGCAGGAGGAGCTGCTGCAGGACCACCGTCAGCAACAGCAGCAGGTGCTGGAGGCGCTGGAACCAAAGGTGCCTTGGGCGGAGGGGCAGGAAAAGCAGGAGCCGCACAAAGCAAGAAGAACGACGAGGACGACTGGTTCAAAAATGGGTGGTTCAAAGACGCTGACGGAAACGATGTCTTCGTGCAAGACGGATGGATCAAGAGGGTGGGCAAGGGAGCGGCGAAGGGTGGAGGACTTCTGGGGAAGGACAGCGGCGACGCGGGACAAAAGAAAGACGGAGGGCTGGGTGCCTTGCTGGGTTCTATCAGAGGTGCTACAGGTGCAAGTGCTGCTGCTGGAACAACCGATGGAGCAGGCGCCGCAGGTAATTCATCTGCCAATAAAGCTGAGAAAGGACAGGAAGATGGAGGAGAAGAAGGCGCCGAAGGAAGTGGCGGTGGCACCAACGATAGAGATGGAAAGGACGAAGGTGAAGGGAGCGATGAGGATGAGAAGGGAAGTAAGGCCAAGGATGGAGGTGGAGAAAAGGGAAAAGACGACGAAGGGAAGGACGGGGGAAATGCCAAGAAAGGGGGCAAGGGCGGGGGTGAGAGGGGCGCACGCGGAAGGAGCGAAGACAGAGGCGGCGACGAGGACGAGGAAGGAGACGACGGTGAGGATGACGACGGAGGCGGAGCCAAGGGCCGGTCGGACAAGGGAGAAGACGGAGGCGATCGAGACGGTGAAGAGAATAATGACGACGAGGGCGACGACGACGGGAGCAGCGACGACGGGAGCGGAGCCGACAGTAGTGTGGAAGACGGAAGCGGAAAGGGGAATAAGGGTCAGGGAGACAGGTTGAAGGAAAGACGAGGGGCTGACGGGAAGGACGATGACGATAGCGACGACGATAGCGACAATGGTGGAGCCGACGCCGGAGGCAAGGACGGCAAGAACAAAGACGACGGCGATTCCGACGACCAGAAGGGACAAGATGAGAGCGAAGAGAAAGGGGGGCAGGACGGAAAAGACAAGCAAAAGGACGGTAACAGCAATGACGGCAAGAAAGATGAAGACGATAAGGAAAAGGGTGGTTAGAAGAGAAACTAACCGGCAAGCGAAAGACTTCTCGACATCTGTGAATTTATATTTCAAGCAACAAAACAAGATACAAAATGTAGCCTTTGAAGGAGTTGTTTAGACTGTACCGGCACCGCAGTTGACCTAGGTCTAGCCTGGGTCTAGATGCGAACGAACAACTCACCGAAAGACGACGCGTTGCATTATTTAACAGAGCGACCATGGTAGTGCTCCTGAATTCGCTAACTTTCTAGAGTCAGGCCCTGTTGTCCAAAAAAAAGGTAAGGGAGGCTTTGAATATCGCAAGGATCCAATTGGGTGGTATTGATTTTTAAGTTCTTTGTAAATAGGTTTGGAAGCTCCCTTTCAGCTCTCTAATGAAAGCAACGCTTAAGTTGCTAGAAGGAAGAATGCCAAGGAAAATAGTTCTTACATCACATTAGCTTCCGTAAATTGTATCAAGGCTGACTCTTTTCCGTCTGCAAGAGCAACAAAATGTAAGATCATGCACCTTTCCCTCCTCTCCCCTGCGATCCATCAGACGCAGTTGTACCAAAATTCTAGTTTAGAGAAGAAGAAAAGAGCACTTGGTAGGTATATCTTCCTTTTATTTTTCTTCTTTCTTCACAGCAGCTCCGAGTTGACTGGCGGGGGAGGGGGGGTGGGGTGGAATCTTTCTCTAACTTTTGCCCGCGGACGACACTCCGTACTATGTTTCACTCGAGACTTTAGTTCAAATTCGAGGGCGCTGCGGGCGGCGGCGGGGGGGCGGGATCTTCGTCGTCGTCGTCGCTGCTGCCCTGCTGCTGTTGGCCCCTCTTCTTCTTGAGAGACTCAAAGTACTCTTGCTGCGAGGCCGCCAGGACCTGTGCCAGGATAGCGTCCCTGTCGCCCCAGTCCTCCATGCCGAACATGTCAGGAGGAAGGTTGTTCAGAAAGCTCTCGGTTTCGTTCAGCCGAAAATCCTCGCCAAGGCCCAGAATGGCGGAGGTCCTCTGCAGCTGCCCGGCAGAGGCGGAGGACGAAGAGGGGCCGGAGGTGGATGTCGAAGGCTGTATTCTTGGCTGACTAGTCGAGGAGCAGGGAACGGGGCTTCCGCGCTCCGTTACTATCGGTGGCACTGGGGAACTCGACTTCTACAAGAAAGAATCAATAGTTACATCCCGAACAAGCAAAGTGGGAGAATTAAAGTAATTACCGAAGCAGCCGGAGATCCAGCGAGTAGGTGCTTGCTGCAGCAGGCCTTGGGCGACGCCGCCCCGGAGCACTGCTGCTGCTGCTGCTGTAGTTGCGAGTGCGCCGCAGCCACCGCCGACCGCAGCTCACCCGAGGTGACCGTGGCGGAGGTGGCGGACTTCTTCTCGGCGGCGCTCCTCCTCTCGTTGTCTTTCACCCACTGGAGGTAGGACTCCCTGGCCACCTGCTCCTCTATGGCCTCGTTGGTGGCTTCCCAGTCCGTGTGCTTGAGCTTGTCCTCCAGCATAGTCTTCTCCACCAGGGTCTCCTCAGAGGCGTTCTTGGCCTGCCTCATCAGCTGTCGGTCAGCCGAGCCGGGGGAGTGACCGGGAAGTCCTGCACGAATCAAAGAAGGATAAAGATAGTGCTACCTTGGGTGGTCAACGACGTTTTCCTACCTAGCCCAACACCGATGCTGGCCTTGAAAGGGTCCACCAGCGAATTGTAATGCGTTTCCCGGTGGTAAGAGAGTCTGACTGGGGTGTTGATCTTGTCGGATTTTTGTAACGCTTGGAAGGTGTTGATGGGCTCTGGAAGTAATAAGATCGAAGGCAGATAAGAAGGTACGCGTTGAAGAAAAAGGCATTAAGGTTTCCACTTGCTTACCAGTCCCGTAGCTGAAGATGTGAATCGGCCTGTTGTACATCTCGCTGAGGGCCTGGATCTCCAGGTGGTTGCCGTGAACGCCGTCATACCTCTTCCTATCCACGTAGGTGACGATATCCTCCGTGATATACTGGGAGAAGTAGTCGGAGTTCTGGAGTATGTAATCCATGCAGTGAGACCGAACCACGTTGTGCATTTCCTGATCGCCATAAACCTGCAAGACAAGGTTCAACATGAACACAATTTACCAAAAGACAATTCCAATGGCGTACTTGATCAGCCACGGCCCTGAAGAGGCAGCTCCCGTCGTCCACCATGCGCTTGATGACGTAGCCCTTCTTTCTCATGGCCTTTTCGAATCGGCGGTCCTTGGCCTCCCACTCCTCGTCGGTCAAGTTCAACCCCAGGTGGGAGTACTCGTCCTCGGAGTTGTACCCTCCGCCGCCGCGGTCGGAGTGTTCCTCACCACCGCGGTCGTCCCAGGAGGAGCACCCCTGCAGCGGGGGAGAGGGCGTCACCGCCGGCCGCGAGGCTAGCGCGGCCGAGGAACCCTGAGCGGGGGAGCCGGCGCCGGGGCAGACGGGCCCGGAGGCGGGAGACCCCTTCAGCCTCTTCCCCAGTCCTGACCTGCGGCTGCGCTTGCTGGCACTGGGCTGGCACTGCGTGGGCCCGCCGTGCCCCACCCCATCGCCGCCCTCGTCGTCCTCGTCCTCTTCGTCATCGTCGTCGAAACCGTAGGCGGAGACGGAGGAGGGAGCGGGGCGCTTCTCGCCGCCGACCACCATGTTCCCCACTGGAGAACCGCCGCCTCCGGGAACTGCACAAGGAATAAAATGTGACAATTTGCTGGTACTGTTTTAGCTAAAATTAGTGGCCCTACTACGTGTATATACGTTTCTGTATCAAGTATCGATGACTCACCTTGTGAATGTGAGGCTGGCCACCGGTTGGGACTTGAGCCTCCACCGGGTGAGGCCCACTCTGACGGGCCTGGGCTAGGAGCTTCGAATCCTCCTGGACCCCACCCTCCGCCGCCACTGACGACGGGAACCACGTTGCCCTACGGGAACGTATGAAGAACAGGATGGTTAAGACACCAAGGGCAAAAAACCAGACAATGTCAGAGACCCTCTTGCACTATAGAAGGGCTCGAAAATGTACGATGACGTCGCGCCGACTTTTTCGACCCGGAGGATGCTGCTTCCACCCGTTGATCCGGGTGTGTGCCCTCCCCCGCCCTCGTTGTGCCCTCCCCTTCCCGAATCAAGATGGCCCCCAACAGCGGACCTCCCCCCCTCCCTTGGCCACGCCACCCCTTTCACGCCACCTCACGCCCCAATTACCTGCTGGGCCCGGAGGTCATCCTGCCCCGATTGCGCCGTCCCCCCGTCCTCCCCCCGACTCGCCTCGCGGTCCCCGCCGGGTCCCCCGGGCGCCCCCGCCCCGGACCCAGCCCCGGACTGCGAGGGCGGAGGCTGGTGGGGGGGCTTGGGCTTCTTCGGGAGAATGGTCATGTTGGCGACCTTGGACCGGGAGTCCGGGTCGTGAGGTCGTCTCCTGGTTCCCCTGCAACGCCCCAGACGTGGGAGAACGAGTCGGGGTGCGCGGGGTCGTCCGGGATGGATCGGGTTCGGCCGGGGTCACTCGGGGCCGTTTCCTTCCCTTTCGCACTCTTCCTTCTTCGTCTTCTTCTCTTTCTTTCTTTCTTTCTTCTCTTCCTCCTTTTCTCTGTTACGTAGTTTGGTGGGTTGGAGTAGGGAACTAGGGATAGACCGAGTCACGGACTGGGATCAAACTTCGAGAATCTGAGTGGATCAAACACTTCTTTTTAGTATCAATGGGGATTGCCCAAGTAGCCAAATTTTGTCTCTTTTCCTGGTTTTATTAAAAAGTATACTTTTTTTATAAAACCGCTATAACTATGGTATAAAAATTCAAAGAAAAGGCAACCTGCCTGGCCAATTGTGAGCACGAGAGTTAAATATTTTCATGCATACAGACCGGTCTCTTCTGCCATATTAGATGATTCTTTCTTGTTTTTAATATGCTGCCGTTTCTCTATGGAATTGTTACTATAAATGTCAGCTTGCCTGGGAAGCTAGAGGAAGAGCACCAGACTTTGATCTCAAGGTTGTGTATTTGGATCCTGGCATTGTCCCTCTTAGGGTGAGAAGGTTGCCTCTACCATGGTTGAGTGAGAAAAAGGCAAGTGATGAAGTGGTAAGAGTGGTGAGAACAAAGTCATTAGGAATTAGAAAGCTTTTGAAAAAAAATATTTTTAGGAGGCTTAGCCTGAAAAAGAGATGAACAACCATGCTGAAATACAGTCTATTCTTCAACAACTATTCCCTCATCAAATTGTTATTGACGTCTCTGAGGTCTGAGGCTTCCATCATCAGTTCATCACATAATAATTAGCATGACTTCATCCCTGTTTGATAATTTATGGGACTGACAGAAAATATCTTTCCCCTCAAACCTCCCTAGTCGAGAATGTGGAGAGGAACTGGAGCTCCACCCTGTCCTGCCTGTCTGGCCTGGACTGACATTTGCGGGGTTGCCAAAACAGAAAATACATAACCCTGACATGGAGAAAAATTCCAATCATGATATATAAACACAGAAACAACTGCACCTAATTAATTACTAGCTATGTTTTAACAATTGATTATTTAGAGAGGTTGTCTACATATAGAATGGAGTTTGTGACAAGTACAGTGGCAGGAGATTTATGGCAATCCCAAAAATACATAGACATCAAATAAAAGAAAGAGAGGTTGTAGTGATTATGTTCACTGTGTTAGTGCAGTGTGAACCAATTTGCAAATCAATACAGTTGCTGGACCTAGTTTCCAAAAACTAGTCGAAGCAAGATACAATTGATTTTTTTGCTGTGTTAACATTTTTGTTAAAAAACATTGAAAAGGCCCAACAAACTCATATGACATATCGCAGTACCACAAGGAAATGGATTCTAATCTAGGTTGTTTCTCCTAAAGTCTAGATGAGAATAGGACTAACAATTTGAAAAAACTTTGAAACAAATCCTTGAAAATATAAATAATACATTTATTTGAAAATATAGTACGAAGTAAATGTATTTTCCCTTTCCGTCTACTTGAGGTTTTCTTGGCGAGCACAAGAGTAGGCGAAGAAGCTACTATCGTTGCGCGAAGACGAAGAAAGGAATGCGTCTGGGCGCGTCATAAGTCGATGACTTAGTCGACAAGAAACGCGCAGGGATCTCGGTGAAATACACTTTTCCTGCAAAACTAGAGTCAACATCAGGCTAAAATTGCATCGACCGAGTCCGACTCATGTCTCATGTGCATGTCTGGTCAGTGGTCAGCAAAACTTGAACGACGAATCAGTCAGTGTTTTAATTTCTCTTTCCCGATGCATTCGTGATCGTAAGTGGATTCCTATTGAAGAACCGAGTGGAGTTGGAAAAACCCTTTTGTCTTTTCGGTCTCGAGCCAAGTTCAAGTCCATCACTAGCGGTCCTTAAGAAGAGGTCATCTGTCTTCTCGTGCCTCTCGTCTCTGCCCTCCCCGTCCCCGTCCTCGTCCTATTCCTCGTCCTCGTCCTCGTGCCCCTCCTCGACGACCATATTCCTCCTAGTGTGCTCCTTCGCCGCGGTGTCCCCGCCGCAGGGTGCAGCAGGCGGGAGGGGGGCAGGGCATGGAGGGCCACGACAAGGTCCGATCCGTCCACCGCACGCAGGTCTTCGTCAACTCGGCCTTCTGCCAGGGTGGGGTGGGCGCGGACGGGGACCACGGGATTGGGCGTAAGAATGGGTCCACCACAACCACACCGCTGGAGAAGTTCTTCAGGGATTCCCTCTTGATCTCCGCCAAGCCTACCAAGGGGACCAGGAATGTCGGCGGCGGCGCTGTCGCCGTGGCCGTGGACGGGAGTCCCCCCGGCGGGACCAAGGGCAGGGTCGTAAACAAGGTTGAGTTGGCGGTGAAGGCCACTCGGCATTTTCCGTCTGGCTCCTTCCGCGTTGGCGCTGACCCCGACGCCTCCGCCCTCATGCTACAGAGGTACCTCGACTTCGTGCTGGAGGAAGTGCGCAAGGACACGGGAGTCGCATTTTTCTACAGGTAGAACAAAATCGATGCTGTGGGAATCATTGTCTGCATTTAATTAAACAAGATGAGACTCTGTTCAAAGACCTGCGGCGGTGAAATTTGAAACTGTATCTGAATTTTGTAAAGTTGAACTGGAGAGAAGAAAACAAAGAAAAATATGAAGAGCAACAGATCCCACCTTGAAAAGAAATCTGATTAAGGAACTCTGGATCCTACCCTGAATAGAAATCTTATCCGGGACACACGGATCTCACCCCGATCCAGGGTGGTGCAATCAAACTCGTCCCCCCCCCCCCAACAACAAAACAACTTCCCCAGCTCTAGGTCCTGAGACTCCTAACGGCTTCGCCGCGGGTATAAAGTCTTCCCTATAGGCCCGTATATTTTGTGTTATACAATTTTTTATAACACACACACACACACACACACACACACACATATATATATCTATATATATTGCTGGGCCAGGTTACTAGTTAGGGCAGCGCTAATCCATTTATATTTATTCGTAGAAAATTTTAGCTATAGGCTGGGTTTATTTTCTGTCAAATGCTAAATATGAAAGTTAATTGTGTGAGACATTTTCCCTGTCCGGGAACGAATTTAATTAAGAGTGATGTAGCCGTCCAGTTAGCAAATGTGAGAGAATCATAGGCTTAGGACAGTCTTTCCTCTCTCCCTGCAGTTCCGGCGTTGTCGGGAGCAAAAACAGCGTCACGGTGGACCTCGGCGTGAGATCCAGCGCCAGCCGCCAGGAAGTGCTGTCCGCGGCAAAGTCCATCCCGGACTTCGGCAACGATGAAGTGCGGTTGTCGCTCCTCCAGGGCAAGGTGGCCAAGAGGATGGAGGAGAAGGAGCGAGCCGAGTGGGAGTTCAAGGAGAGGCTGGACAGGGAGGAGACAGAAGCCAGAAAGGAGATCGGTGAGATCGAGAAAAAGTTGGAAAAAGTTAGGAGGGACATGGACGGGTTGACGGAGGGGCTGAAGAAGAGTTCCAAGAACTCGGCGTGGAAAAAGATAAAAAGCTCGCAGCAAGCGAGAGAGTTGGCGGAGAAGATGGTCGACGAGAAGAACACAAAGGAGCAGATGCTGGAAGAGTTACGAGATGCTGTGGCTCGAGTCATTGACCGACTAAACAAACTGGACCCCGAGGAGGCCTCCTTCCGGGATCAGCTGGACGACATCCAACTCCTCTTTGGCAGCGAGGTGGCGTGCTACCGCCAGAGCCTTCCCATCTACGCGTTTAGGTCCCGCATCGTGGAGTCGGCCAGGAATTGCGACGTCACCATCCTGGTGGCAGAGACCGGATCTGGCAAGAGCAGTCAGGTCCCAAAGTACCTTCACCTGGACCACTACGTCGCCAAGGGCTCCTCCATCGTATGCACGCAGCCCAGGAAGGTTGCCGCGTCGAACCTGGCCTCTTATGTGTCGGACGGCTTAGGAAAGAGCGGCGGGAAGCAAAAGAAGCTTGTCTCTGCTGATTTCGGTTACAAGGGAGACCGTGTTGGGGTAAGGGCGCCCTCGAGCATCGTCTTCACCACGGACAACGCCCTGCTCCAAGAGTGGGCGAGCGACAACCTGCTGTCAAAGTACGACTGCGTCATCGTGGACGAGGCTCACGAGCGCACCCTTGCTACCGACCTGCTCCTCAGCATCCTCAAGAAGACCCTGGTGCTCCGGCCCCTTCGCATCATCATCACCTCGGCCACGATCGACCCAGCCACATTCCGCGATTACTTCAAATCATTCAGAGTCAACGTCATCGGTGTCCCCGGAAAGCTCTACCCCGTTGCTCTTGAGTGGCGAAGCCATAGAGAACAAATGAACGTCAAAGAAGACTATTTGCCAGGTGCGGTTAAGAAGATTGTGGACATCATAACCCAGCCAGACTACGACGGAGGAAGCGTTCTGGTGTTTGTCGCTACACTGGCTGACACAGAGAGAGGCCCCAGGCTGCTGGAGGAACGATGCGAAGCTGCAGCAGGCTTGTTTCAAAAATTTCAGGTGCTCCCACTCCACGGGCGGCTACAACCCGAGGAGCAACAGAAGGTTTTTGACGTCGCCTCCTGCCGCCTCCCCAAGATTGTGTTCTCCACCAACGTTGCCGAGACCTCTGTCACCGTGCCGGGCGTCACCCACGTGATCGACTGCGGCGTGGCCAAGGAGCGCCACTTTGACCCCCGCTCGGGCGCTAGCGTCCTTCGACTGACGGCCATCAGCAAGAGCTCGGCCAAGCAGCGCCAGGGGAGGGCCGGCAGGACGGCTCCAGGAAAGTGCTACCGGCTCTACTCGGAGGAGGACTTTGAGACGATGAGGGAAGCCCTGGAGCCAGAGATCCAGAGGCTTCCCCTCGACCAGTGCCTTATCATGCTCTTTCGACTTGGGGTCCAGAGCCCTCTTGAGTACGAGTTTCTCGATCCTCCTAGTCCCGAGGCCGTTCGCCAGAGCCTGGACACCCTTGCTCACTTGGAGGCCATTCAGCCAATTGAGGAGAAAAAGAGCAGCTACACACTGACCTGGGTGGGCAAGAAGATGAGCCTGTTTCCCATGGACCCAAGGCTCTCTCGCATCCTGGTGCTGGCCCTGGAAAGCGACCACGGCGTTGTGAGAGACGCTATCGTGCTCTGCGCGATAATGTCCAACGGAGGGAACGTGTTCTTCCGCCAGGGGAGCGACGAAGAGAGGAATGCTGCCGACGTGAGGAGGATCCGCTTTTGTGACGAAAGGGGCGACTTAGTGACAATGCTCAACGTGTACAACGAGTGGAAGAAGGTCGACGGCGGCGACAGGGCGAGGAGCATGTGGTGCGTGGACAACTACGTCAACGGGAAGTCCATGAGGATTATTGAGACCGGAATCAAAGAGATCAAAGGAATTGCCAAGCATGCTTTGAAAGCCTCGCCCGAAGCTCTGGCTGAGCAGAAGGAAGGAACTCCGGAGAGTTTGGATAGGCTATTCCGGATGGTGACCGACAGCTTCTTCAAAAATGTGGCAATGTACGCAGGACACCCAGACCAGGGCTACGTGACTAAGGAAGGAGACAAGCTTCTTGTCCTTCATCCGTCCTCCAGCATCTCTGCTCTGTCGGGCAAGCCGCCCACCTTCGTGGTCTTTGACAGCATCTTCACGACACATCGCAAGCACATGATGCACGTGACGGCAGTGGACGAGGACCTGAGCCACCTCTTCGAGACGTTCCCGCAGCTCAAGCTGGTGAAAAAGCTTACGATCGGTCCCATGGGGGGCTTTGTCCAAAAGGCCCATTTCGTTGGAAAGAAGTTCGTGCAACTCAAACTGCTGGAGAAGGACATTCTTGAACTCATCAACCCGGACGGCATGGAGGTCACCCAATCAGAATTCACAGACTTCATCAAGCTGGAGTGCGACTTCAAACGGGGCACCTTGCTCGCCTTCAGCCAAGAAGTTTTCCACCCGGTGGTGAAGACGACCATCATGGTCAAGCTTGATGCAGTCCTGGAAGAGTTGAAAAGAGACACCATGGAGGTGCAATTCGAGAAGGAGGCCGGCCTATCTCTACTCATCGGAGAAGGAGGACGGGTGATGACTCCCCTTCTGCCCTGCGACTTCATCGAGATCTGCATCAAGCAGCCGTACGTGAGAGAGGCCATCAAAAATATTGTTCAATCGCACTTGCCTTATCGTCAGAGGTTGGTGTTCCTAGAGGACGGCCGATGCATCGTGGCCTTCAGAACTCCAACTGACGCCGAGTGCGGGTACGAAGAGTTTGTTCAGAACCTTGCTAACCTTGATTTGGAGGAAAATCAAGTCATGAAAAAGAGGCGGAACGGCAGGCCCGGCAATGCTCGTCAAGCGGTGTTCACGGTAATGCTGCAGCTCAGAAGGCGTCAAAGGACGAATTTTGGTTTCATAGAATTCACGACGACTTCAAAGGCCTCCACTTATGTCAGCCTAAGCGGAGGAAGAGGCACGAGGTGGCAGGCAAAAATATCAAAGAAGAACGCCAAACAGGTGTTTCTTACGGCCATGCTACCATCGGACACCGAAGAGGAGGTGCGGAAGACCATCAAGGGAATAGGCATCGACGAAGAAGCGGCGCTGGCCAAGGTGACTTTGCCGTGCGCGAAGGGCTTTGCCAGCGCCAAGGCCGAGATCACCGCACTGGAGGCCGACATGGTCCGCCGCCTCCCCGGCGTCATGCAGACGAAAAAGTTCCAGCTGAGGATACCGCCCAACTGCCAGCCTGGACACGTGTTCTGGAAGGTCTTCATCGAGTTTTCGGACGTCAGGGCTGGTCGTCTGGCAGGCCAAGAGCTCGACGCCTTGAAGCCCTCTTTCTCCGACGGCGTCCGAAGCTATCCCTTCGACAAGACGGAATGCACCATGAACGCCACCCTAGTGGTCTTCCAGGAGGTGTTTCAGGTACGCGATTGAATTTCGAACAGGAGTAGCACCAGTAAGGCGGTCGGAGGCAAAATGAGCTGTTTCTTGCAGATGCTTGAAGAGGAAGCTTTCGCCATCAGTCCAGACCTAAAGTGCGCTAGGCCCAACAGGGGCCGGCTCCTGCTGAGCCTCCGCGGAAACGACGTCGATCAGCTATCTCACGAGAGGGAGGCCCTCTCGGAGCTCCTTGGGGGCACCACGCTGGACGCCGGCGGGGACGTCCGGTTCCTCTTCGCCGGCGGGGAGGCCAACCGAAGCAAGATCAGGAGGGTGGAACGAGAACGCGAGGTCATCGTCAAGAAGGGGGTGAGCGTCATCGGCACGCCGGCCGCCACCGTGTTCGGAAAGAGGAGAAACGTGGACAAGGCTCTGGACGATCTTAGAAGGTAGGGATAGGAGAAACGCTGGTTCTACGGTACAGTATAGTCTTTTTTACTGCTGCAAGTTTCATT
>JAAUYJ010136680.1_pt1 | contig 25887 bp, 23 predicted proteins | sample 7278031 | NCBI WGS metagenome assembly JAAUYJ01 (sample SAMN14350222, study PRJNA611818) | marine sediment metagenome | isolation source: surface marine sediment (1.8m) | place: French Polynesia: Moorea | collected 2018-08 | reverse complement strand
CTAGTTCTGAATAATAATCAGGAAATAATTCTTTTAGAGATATCTCATTTCTGCTTAACATATAACCAAGAGTTATTTCCTTTTTTTGAGACTCCCAATCTCTTCTGCGCATACTCTGAGGTGTAGGTATTCTCAATCTCCCTTGTTCAGCTAAATTTATTAGTTGTTTAGAACATTCATCTTGATTTTGATAATTATTAAGATTCTCATAAAGTTCTAATGCTGTGTTTTCAGATAAAGTTAAGATATCAATTTTATTGCTTTCTCGATTAGCATTAGTATTATTGACTAAAAAAATATTTCTAATGAAGCTAAATTGTTTTGGCTCAAAATTTATGCACAGAATAATTACAATTTATGTCATTGATTCAAGTCCATTCACTGCATTTTTCATTTGTGGAGCTTCTGAAATTATGTCACTAATCAATTGTTCCTTATTTTCTGTAGACAGTAGAAAAGAAAGACATATTTCGATTGTTTTTTGAGAATTTCTATTAAAAAAATCTATTTCTTCTCCTATTGGTGGTTGAAGATTCAAAAATTCTTTATTTTTAATACATTGAAAAAAATAATTGATTGCTGAGAGTATATTAGATTTACCAGAATTATTTTGACCGATAAAAACATTAAATTTTCCACATTTATCTATAGTTAAGCCTTCAATACTCTTGAAGTTTTTAATGGCTACAGAATTCAGCTTCATGATTTGCCTGTGCTTGATGAGAGTGAGCAGGAATTTTTATTGGGCATTAAATTAACTAGGCATTAAATTAACTAACTGAGATTTTGATGTTAATCTAACCAATTCCTAAATTATAGTTACTTTAACGTACCTGTCAAATCCCATGCAATCATGTTATGCAACTACACTAGCATGAGCCATAAAGTTTGATCAAGAAATCGAAATCATCAACAACAACTAACATACTAATATGGCTCGGGGCAGATTTGAACTGCCGACCTTGGGCTTATGAGTCCCCTGCTCTAACCAACTGAGCTACCGAGCCTTGATTTTTGCACCTTTGCTATCATAAACCAAAAATCAGGAAATGTCTACCTGATAAAAAAAATCAGAGAAGATACTTTCTCCTCTGATATTACTTATCCCATCGCTCGAATTCACAAACGAAATGATAAGTTAGGGGCGGCTTCCAGGTAAGAAAGCCATGGGATTTTGTGCGCCTCTGCCACTGGGATGAATTTCATAGTGTAAATGGGGACCAGTGCTATAACCTGTACTGCCCATTTCTGCGATTTGTTGACCCTGTTCCACCTTTTGACCTCGACGAACCAAAAGACGGCTATTGTGGGCGTATAAGGTAACGCTACCATCAGGATGACGGACCTTAACCAAATTGCCATAACCGCCAGAATTCCATCCTGCGGTAATCACTTCGCCAGGAGCAGAAGCCATAATCGGGGTTCCCACAGGGGCTGCAATATCAATCCCCTTGTGCATTCTGCCCCAACGAGGACCAAACCCAGAGGTAAGCACCCCTTTACTGGGCCAAATATGTCCTGTGAACTTCATGGGCGCATTCGGCAGATAATTATCAGGATTGGAAACCCCTGGCAGATCCGGACCCACACTGGTTCCTACTGGAATCTCAAAAGCGTTGTTGTAAACTCCAGGGTTAGTGGGAGCAGCACCAATTAACTGAGGTTTGCTACTATTGAGCCGTTCTTCGATCGCCTGTTGAGGGGATTTAATCTCTTGGCGATCGCTACTCCATTCAGGATTTAAAGTTTCTCCCACCACCGTTTTTTGAGACGAGCGGGGTTGGTTCAAAGAAACACTCTGGCTTGATTGACCATAATCTTGTTGCAAACTGACAATATCGGCTTTCAGTTTCTCTTTATGAGATTCTTGAGCGGTAGATATTTCAAATTCTACCGATGGGGTTTCATTGGTAGCGACGAAACTGCGAGAAGACTGATTGCTTCGAGACGGTAAGCTGTCAAATACAGAAGGTAGTTTCCTGGTTGGAGCAGTGGCAACCTTACCCTGCTGAGGAATCACCAAAGTTTGATTAACCTTAATCAGATTCGCATTGGTGATACCATTGGCACGAATTAACTCTTTAGTAGAAATGCCATGACGACGGGCAATACTATTAAGGGTATCTCCTGGACGCACACGGTAGCTCTTCTGGGTTGCTTGAATCGCCGGTTGAGGAACCACTGAGCGAGGCTGTCTAAAGGAAGTTTGTTCAGGGATAGTGAAATTAACTCGTTGACCAACCTCTGCAATTTCCTCTTCAGGAGGCATAACGGCAAGGGGAATGGGTTGATTTTCCTCCTCTTTAGCTGTGACTTCTTCTTTGAGAGAAGGAACCACAGGCAAGGTACTGGTCTCTTTTTCCTCTAAAACCGATACCTTAACGGAAGTAGCTGTTTCTTTCTCTGAGGTAATGCTTACACCATCTTCTGGACTTTCGGGGGCAAAAACCGGAAGTTCGATCGCTTGGGCTACTTCCACTTCTACTGGAGTGGACACCACTGACTCCTCTGTTTCCTCTTGGGTTTGGTTCAAAGGTTGACTAACATCTGAGACATTAGATACAGTCTTTGTCCGTTCTACGGGAGTTTTCCCTTCTTCAATTTTTAGTTCCGCTAAGCTATCTTGGAGACGTTTGCGGGTTTCTCTGAGGTGATCTAGGGATGTATTGACAGATTTCGTACCTAAACTCTTGTTTTTGGGGTTAGAGTCGGTGGAACTTTTAGGGGTAATTTTTTTGACTGCGTCTTTATCGTTAGCTGAAGGAATTTTCAGGCTTTGTCCTGGCTCTAGTTTGGCGGTAATAGCCAGATCGTTGATCGTAGCTATTGCTTCTGGTTCTATTTGGTAAGCTTTAGCCAATTGAGCGATGGTTTCTCCTGCTTTCACTTGATGCTTCAAGGCCAAAGGAGCTAGGGTACCTTTTTGGTTTTGAGCATTAGAAATATCAGGCAGACTGGGAATAGCTGTATTGGCTGTCACAGCATTGGCTGCTATGGCTGCTTTGTCCTGACTGAAGAGCATTCCTGTTGCTCCCATAGAAATTGCCAATCCAATCATCGCTGCTGAGCGACGAACACCACTTTTCTCACTTGAGGGTAGCTTAGTTTGATCTCCTTCTGAGGAAGACGAACTTTCTGGTCTGGTATATTCCGCCAGACAAGAAGAAATTGCTGTTACTTCGTTGATTTTACCTTTCAAGGACAACCTCCTAGTGTGTGAACGAGCGATTTAGACTACCGAGAGTCTTTGGGATGATTTTTTACTGAAGTAGACCTATCAGAGATTAGTTGTAATTCAGATTACTGATTAAGTCAATATACTTATTGAATATGTTATGAGAAATTAACTTGTTTTGCTTATTTTAAACAAGGGTAAATCGATTGTAATCTACTCAGTAATTCTTCATCTATCGTTACTAACCTTTGCATGATGCGGTTTGGTTGACGGACTAATTCTTTAAAAGGTTTCATCCCTTGCTCAACGGTAGGGTTTCATCAACCTAGACGCACATCCTTAAGGATTTCTTTCTGGTAAGGGTGATTGCCTGCTCCTTAAGTGGGGCAAAAAGAAATGATAGAAATTTCTTATTAATGTAATTGGTCTAACTGTCTGAGGGCTTCAAATAAGCCAATAGCTACACTTACAGATAGGTTTAGACTTCTGACTTCTGGGTGAGGCATGGGAATGTAGAGCATTTGATCACAAGTTGCCATAAAAGTAGGTGGTAGCCCTTCGGTTTCGCTACCAAAGACTAACCAGTCATCTGCTTGAAACTGACAATCTCCATAACAGGATTTTCCTCTAACACTAAATCCTAATAATCGACCGGGTTGTTGTTGTTGAAACTCCTGAAATTCCTTTAAACCCCCATGATAATGAAGGTTAACATGGGGCCAATAGTCCAGTCCGGCTCGCTTGAGATAGCGATCGCTCAATTCAAATCCCAACGGGCCAACTAGGTGCAGTTCTGTATTTGTAGCGGCGCAAGTTCGGGCAATATTACCGGTATTGGGGGGAATCTGCGGATTAACTAAAACAACTCTGGGCATGATTATCTATAGTTTTTTTATTGATGGCTAAACAACTGTCAATGATTAGATTTGTTAAATAAATCTTTGATACTCATTGAAAAGATTTATCTATAAGTTTCTAAAATTTAATTTTTTTTTAAGCAACTAACAAGGCATCACAAAGTTTATCTTCTAAAGTTTTTTCTTGTTGCGCAACATTGATAATTTCTTCTGTAACAATGGAGGGAACGCTTTGACCATTGTCATGTTTTGTTAACCATTGCTGGGCTAAGTTGCCCTCCCGCACAATCTTAGTGACAGGGGACAAAAAACAACTAAATCCATTCTCTTTTGCTATGGGCCATACTTGTTGATACAGTTCTTCTATCCAAGTTTTGGCAGTTATGGCCCGCCCATCTTGCCAATGATGTAATTGAGCATCTAAACTCTTTTTAGCCACAGCCCTCTCATTTTCATAGGTTATCTCTAGCAAGGTTTGAGGGGATAATTGACTATGGATTAGAGGATCAAGATTAGGATCACCCATTAGTTGCAGTAAACGAGATTCTAATAAAGCAATAACGGCTAATAAGGCAATGGGATCGATAATTAAATCACAGATCCTTAATTCTAGGCGATTGAGATGATAGGGTCGATTATGACCATTAGGACGTACCGATGTCCAGAGATGACGGACATTTTGCATGGTTTTGAGTTCCAACTGTTGTTTAGTCCACCGAATAAAATGGTCATGACTCTCAAAAAAAGGAACTTGTTGAGGAGTTTGGGGAAACAGTTGCCAACGGGTAGAATGATAACCCGTCGCTTTTCCATCAAGAAAAGGAGAGGATGCACTTAAGGCAAGATATAAGGGGGCTTCTACTCGCACCAGCCGACAAGCTCGCATTAATACTTCTGGATCGCTGATACCAATATTAATATGAACGCTGGCAGTCACAACATTGGTGCCATAGGTGTTCTCAATATAGCTATGATAAGGATTCAGGGGATCAGAACGATAAAATTGTTGACTATTTCCTAGGGATAGGGTACTCCCTGGAATGATAGTATAGTTACCAGTTTGTTGTAAATATTGTCTTAAACTTTGTCTTGGACGCACTAAAGCACAGAGGAGACGCTCATAACAAGACATGGGGGCTGTTGTATATTCTACGTTGCGACTATCGGGTTCTCTTACAAACCCATTAAGATCCTTAGTAATACGATCAGATAACCCCACAATTTTCCCTTGGGGTGTACCTGTGTACATTTCAACTTCAACGCCTTTACATAGTCGTGCCATAATGCCTCTGAATAGTCTTAGACCTTCTCGTTCATTTTATTATTATTGAGGCTAGGGGATAAATGATCAATTATTTTTGTGTTTTCTTTGATTTTTGTTTAAACAGTTGGTTGTTTTCTCAGCCAGTTGCCAGCCATTCTTTTCATCATAAATATCTCAAAAGCTTTACCTCTTCATTGCTTGTTACTCAAAGGATCGAAAATAATATTGATCACAGTTATTTGATTCCTGGTTTATGGCGAGGTTTCCATGAATTCGATAATTTAACTGTTTACTATGCTTATCAAATTAGTAGTGATAATCGTTTTTGGGCAAGGCATCGTGTTTATAAAAATGATGAAACGATTGAGGATATAACTTGGCAAGGTCAATGGGAATTTACTGATGGTACTTTAAAACTTAAAGGCATCAATTTAAATAAGCAAAATGAGCAATTTAATATTGAATTTAAACTAGGAAATAGTTGGAAATTGGTTTATGAAACAGGTTCTTTGTCTCAACCTTACCAGATGATGATTTTAAATAAGATAGGTCAACCTTAAATTATCGATTACAAATCCACTCAATATGTTCAGATAATAACCTAGATAAATCATATCGTTCTTGAATAGTTTTCCTGGCTTTAACTCTTAATTCAGCCATTTGATCAGGATGATCTAAAACTTCTTCTATGCGTTCAACTATTCTATCAATGGCGAAGAAATCAACCAATAAACCATTTACTCCATCTTCTATAACTTCCTCAACAGGAGGGGTTTTTGAGCCCAAAACTAAGCCCTCGGTAGACATCACCTCTAACATTGACCAAGACAGCACAAAAGGACGAGTTAAATAAACATGAACCGAAGAAGCTTGTATCACTTTTAAATATTGGTCATAAGGTAAAGAACCTGTAAAATGTAAGCGAGACAAATCATAATCAAATGTCTCTAACATTAACTGCTTATAAGTCTTCCCATCAGGTAATTTGCGGCCATAAGCAACTCGATCGTCTCCCACAATTACCACATGACAATGAGGGCGTTTTTTTAATAAAATAGAAACCGCTTCCATAAACTGAGGAAACCCTCGATAAGGCTCCATTCCTCTAGCGACATAAGTGACAATTTCATCCACTTCTGATAGGTCAAGTTTATTATCTTTTAAAACCAATTTTGCCCCTGGTTTTGCTTGAAAATAGTTGGTGTCCACCCCATCATGACGTACGGTTATTTTAGAATGAAATTCGGGGGGAAATTGTTCTCTTTGCCAATAGGTAGGGGACAAACCCCGATCACAACTATATAAATCGGTTAGGATGGGGGTGTTTTTAATACGAATACGAGGTTCATCATCAACTGTTAAAGGTTCCTTGGGATCAAAGTCTGCATCAGTTCCGTGGGCGTGATAAAACCATTCAAAGAAACATAATAGTTCAGCTTTGGGAAAAATATCTTTAATAAATAGTGTGGGGCCCCATCCTGAATGACCATAAACTATATCGGGAATAAAACCTCGTTGTCTTAGTTGTTCAGCTAAACGATAAACCGCTTGTCCTTGTAAAACTGCATTTTCTAAGGTTCTAACATAGTGATGGGTTTCGGGGCGGGCTTCTCTTGAGGGTGTATAGATACCTTTAAAAACTCCTGGAATATTTCCTTCTTTGCGCTTTGTGCCAAAGCAAACCTGATTGTTAGGATTTTTAGCCAAATGGGTTGCAACGTGGCGAAACTGTGCCGGAAAATTGGGATGTAAAAATAAAATTTTCATGGATAAAAAATAGTCTAGAATTCGATTCTAGACTACAACCAAAACGAAACTTAAACAAGATTAACCCCGACGAACTTTGACTTGAGAAGCCATATTTCTGAAGGTATTTAAACTAGGACCAGGACGACGACGGGGGGTAGGGAGCATAGAAAATTTAGTTGCAAATCCCATGTCTTCGGACTCTTCCTTTTTAGGGGTTTGGTTGCTGGTGAGTGTAGAAGTCGTGGGAACAATTTCTGTTTTAGGAGCTTCTTGTTTGGCTTTCTTTTTGATAGACTTCTTCTTAGTTGGCTTTTTGGTTTCAGGTTCTGTAACAACTTCTGTAACAGCTTCTGTAACGGCTTCTGTAACGGCTTCTGCAACCTTTTCTGTAACAGCTTCCGTGACCTCAGCAGTGGCTTGAACCTCTTGGGTTACAACTGGTTCTGCTGGTTCTTCTTTCACCGCAGGTTTTGCCTCTGGAGTGCTTTGTGTCTCATCAAGTTCTAAGAAAAATTCTTTTTTCTTACCGCCACCTAACAATTTGTTCAGCATTGTTTTTGATCTCCTAAAAAGTTTTCTAAAAGTTAATTAACTCAGACTGGTTTAATCCCTTAAGGGGGGTACCAGCTTTTGCGACAGTTTCCTAGACCCAGTTCAACTCTATTGATGTAGGTTGATTGAGACCGCTTTTATCTTTCTCCTCTAACCATCAAGCCAGAAATAGTAACATTTTGCAATTTTTTTTTACAAAACTTAATAATTAATTTCATATTCGATACCATTTATATGTGAAGTACCCCACCCTCTGGTCTGTAACAAGCAAGATAATCGTGTTACAGTATCATAAAAATTGAACGAAAATATAGTCATATGCAGTCAAATCAAGATAAATATCTTAAGTTGACTTGTACTCACTCAGTCAAGGATTCAGCATTCAAATGTAAACCCTATAGTGGATCTTAACGTGGCAAAAGTTACTTTAAAGGACATTAACAAAAGTTTTCCCGAACGAGGGGGAAAGTTGAAGGGAAATGAGGTCAAGGTATTAGAGGACATTGGCCTAGAAGTTAAGGACGGAGAATTTATGGTATTGGTGGGTCCTTCCGGTTGTGGGAAAAGTACCCTTTTACGTTTGATTGCCGGACTAGAAACCACTACATCAGGGGATATTTTAATAGGGGAAGAGAATGTAACCTATTTACCCCCAAAAAAACGGGATATTGCTATGGTATTCCAAAATTATGCTCTTTATCCCCATCTTAATGTTTACGACAATATTGCCTTTGGTTTACGTCGTATGACGGCAGGGTTAAAAGCTTCTAAATCCTCAGTTTTACCTGCAGGATTAGAAAAGATGTTAATGAAAGTAACAGAAACATTACCCAAAGACTTTCATTATAATTCAGCTACAGAAACTCATATCAATCAAAAAGTACAAAAAGTAGCTGAATTACTACAATTAGAATTATTATTAAATCGCCTACCCAAAGACTTATCAGGAGGACAAAAACAACGGGTTGCTTTAGGAAGGGCGATCGCTAGAAATCCTCAAGTTTTTTTGATGGATGAACCCATGTCTAATTTGGATGCTACCCTGAGGGCAGAAACCCGATCACAAATTGTACAATTACAGCGTCAACTGGGTATTACAACTATTTATGTCACCCATGATCAAGTAGAAGCAATGACAATGGGTGAACGTATTGCTGTTATGAATAAAGGAAAAATTCAACAGGCTGCTTCTCCTTTAGAATTATATCATCACCCGGCTAATTGCTTTGTTGCTGGTTTTATTGGCACCCCACCAATGAACTTTTTTCCTGTACAAATTGATTATCCTTTACAAATTGTTCACCGTCAATTTAATTTTGTTATTCCTGATCATTGGAAGCATTATTTAAAAGAAAACAAGAAAAAAGCAGCTACTTTAGGGATTCGTCCTGAACATATTAGTATCGGAAATTATAGCAGAGAAAATTTACAAGTTAAAATCAACTTAATTGAAAATTTAGGTAACGAAATTTATCTATTTACAGAAACATTGGAAGAGAGTCCAAAGCAGGTTATTGTAAGGATTCAAGGAGAAAAAATATTTAAGATCGGGGAAAAAATATGGTTATCCTTCAATCAAGAAAAAATACATCTTTTTGATCGTGAAACTGAGCAATCTTTGCTGTCAAAAGTTACACATTTTTCCAGTGTATAATCAAAAATATGTCAATTAAATATGATTAAATCAAAACCATTTAAAAAACTCACCATTAACTTACTTTTAGGATTAGGAGGGGCAGTTTTCGCTTTAGCAATTGGAGAAATTGCCTTAAGAATTATGGGCATTTCTTATCCTAGTTTTTATCAAGCCGATCCTCATCGAGGTCATGCTTTAATTCCAGGAATATCAGGATGGTGGAAACATGAAGGTAAAGGATGGGTAGCGGTTAATAAAGATGGTTTGAGAGACAAAGATTATTCTAAACAAAAGGCAGAAAATACCTATAGAATTGCTGTCATTGGTGACTCATTTGCTGAGGCAATACAAGTTAATCAAGATGAAACTTTTTGGTCATTAATGGAACAGAAATTACCTCAGTGTGAAAGATTTAAAGGTCAAAATATTGAAGTAATTAACTTTGGGGTTGGTGACTATGGAACCGCACAAGAATATATGACTTTAAAACATCACGTTAGTGAATATTCTCCTGATTTAGTTTTATTAGCTGTTTTTACAGGAAATGATATCATTAACAATTCTAAAACCTTAAGTCCTGATGATAGATTTAGTCCATTTTTAATTAAAAAGGAAGGGAAATATGTTTTAGATTTGAGTTTTAAAGAGACAGATACTTATCAATGGCGTAATAGTAGTCCGAGAAAAATTGCTTTTTCCGTGATTAATAATTCTCATATTTTGCAATTACTCAATGAAACCAGAATTGCTATTAAAAAACGTCGTCAATTATTAGGGAATCAAAGTAAACCTGATAATCAAAATGTCGTTCAATATCTTGATTTTAAACCAGAACTTTATAACAATAATGATGAAAACTGGCAAGAAGCTTGGCAGATTACTGAAGAACTCATTAAATTGATTCAACAAGAAACAAAATCAATTAATTCTGAGTTATTAGTAGTAACATTAAGTAATCCTGCACAAGTTTATCCTGATCCTTTATTAAGAAAACAATATTTTGAACAAGCAAATGTTAATGATTCTTTTTATCCTGAGAAAAGACTTGAGAGTTTAGGACAAAAGGAAGAGTTTAAAGTATTAACTTTAGCCCCCTCATTTCAATCTTATGCTGATGAAAATAAAACCTTTTTACATGGTTTTGATAATACTAAAATGGGGAGTGGCCACTGGAATAAATCAGGTCATAAATTAGCAGGAGAGCTCATAACTGATAAAGTTTGTATCAGTGAAAATTAACAAGAATTATTATATTATAATGACAAGGAAAAACAATGATAGACTCATTATCTGTATCCAACCAATCTAATATTATCTATCCCGACAGAGATGGAAACCCCATGTCAGATAATACAAAACAGTTTCGCTGGATAGTGGTTATCAAAGAAAATTTAGAATTATTATTTGCTGATAATCCTAACATTTTTGTTGCTGGTGATTTACTTTGGTATCCCATCCAAGGAAATAATAAGACTCGTCAAGCACCAGATGTTATGATAGTTTTTGGAAGACCAAAAGGCGATCGAGGTTCCTATCAACAATGGTTAGAAGATAATGTTACCCCTCAAGTGGTTTTTGAGATTTTATCCCCAGGAAACCGTTTATTAGAAATGGCTAAAAAATTCAAATTCTATGAACATCATGGAGTAGAAGAATATTATATTTATGACCCTGATAAAATTGATTTACAAGGGTGGTTAAGGAATAATGGGGAATTAACTGTTATTGAAGAAATGAGTGCTTGGGTAAGTCCCAAACTACGAATAAAGTTTGAGTTGACTTCAGAAACATTAGAGATATTTAGACCCGATGGAGATAAATTTTTAACCTTTGTTGAGTTAGGAAAATTGAGAGAAAATGAAACCAAAAGAGCAGATAATGAACAAAGAAGAGCAGATGAATTACAAGAAAAGTTAGAACAAGAACAAGAACAAAAAAAACGATTAGAAGATAAGTTAAGAGAGTTAGGTATTGATATTAATGAGATTTAACAGACTATTTTTTAGATAATTGTAGGGTTTATTAGTTTAGTATAATGCACCAAAAAATATAATTTTGGTGCTTTAGGGAATAAAAAATGGTACCTTTAAGAATGTTATTTTACAGTACATTATTTTAGTTAAGGTTTGAGGTTTCCCCCTCGAATAATCCAACCTACAACACCACTAATAGTTGCTGTTATGGTAATAATTACGATTTGTCGCCAATTCTTTAATTCTCCTACTTTTTCTGCTAGATCAGGAATTTTTGTCATTGCGACTTCAATATTTTTCATGCGATCACTTACTCCATTTAGTTTAGTATCAAAAGTTTTTATTTCTCCTTTGATTTCTGTTTGTACTACTTCAATAATTTGACTTTTATGGTTAATTTCCTCCTTAAGTTCAGTTTGTTTTATTTCAAGAGTTTTAATTTCCTCTTTAAGTTCAGTGGTTTCTATTACAATGTCATTTAATCGATTATCAACCTTATTCAATTGATTTTCTAAAGCTTTTTGTCCTTGTTCCAATCGTTTAAAACTACCAGTAATCAAGTCTTCTAATCTTTTCAGATCGCTTTCTGTTACTTTTGCCATCTCTTTTTTCCAAATCTGTGATTTCAAAAAGTATCATTCTCAATTAAATTATATCATACGCAAAAACATCCACTTGAATTTATTTTATAGGTTTAGTTTCTCCTTGAAGCATTAAAACAACTTTTTCTGCTGTTTCACTAATAAAAATAATTTCTCCACACCGACTACAAACTTGTGCGGGAATATTCTCTACTAAAATCAGTTTTTACTCAATTTCAAAGGTTTCATTAACCAATTGAGATGTAAATTATTCTGATCCACAGTTATAATAGTTAAACATTAGCAGCAATAATTCCTGCGAGCATAATAAGTTTATTTTGTCAAGATAAAGAATAATGAAGATAAAAAGGATACATTTCGTAACAAAACTCCTCAGAAAGCCCGAAACAGTTTAATCTAGATGCTGATTAACTTTTTAACAAACATCTGGTTTTAATCAAGATGTTGCGAACATCTGCACTCCTTTTGTGGAGTAGATTAGCAATTTTTTCATGGGAGATAGTTGAAATCCAATGAGTGTAAAGGCAAGTGGCGGAAGCTCGTTAGCAAGACCCCAACTCTATCAAACCGTTCCCGTTTCAGCCATTAGTCAAGCTGAACAACAGGATCGCTTTTTAGCAAAGACAGAACTCAATGAATTAGTTACCTATTTTCAGTCGGGACAGAAGAGACTGGCGATCGCCCAAATATTAACGGCCAATTCAGACGTAATTGTGTCGCGAGCGGCGAATAGAATCTTCACTGGAGGATCGCCGATGGCGTATTTAGAGAAACCCCCAGTAGAAGCACCCAAAGAAATGGCCATGGCCGGGGCAACCAAGTCAGCCCAACCAGGAGCCGTTACCTACGTAGAAAGCGGCGGCGGCGGCGGTGGCTTTTTCGGGGGATTACGCACCGTTTTCTCCTCCAGTGGACCGATTCCCCCAGGGTTCCGCCCCATTAATATCTCTCGCTACGGACCGAGCAATATGCAAAAGTCCCTGCGAGATATGTCTTGGTTTTTGCGCTATGTAACCTATGCCATTGTGGCCGGTGATCCCAGTATCATTGTGGTTAACACCCGTGGTTTGAGAGAAATCATCGAGAGAGCCTGTTCTACGGATGCTACCTTAGTGGCACTGCAAGAAATGCGTGCAGCCTCTAGAGATTATTTCCGACAAGATCCAGAAGCGCAAGCCATTGTCATTGAATATTTCGATGTCTTAATCACAGAATTCAAAGCACCCACCCCTGCTAATAAACTGCGTCAGCGTAGCTCTAGTGATTTACAAGGGTTGGAACTGCCTCAGAGTTACTTTAACGCTTCTGTAACCCGTCAAAAGTTCGTGATGAAGCCCGGTTTATCGGAGTTTGAGAAAGGGGAAATTATCAGAGCCGCCTATCGTCAACTGTTTGAGAGAGATATTACGAAAGCTTACAGTCAATCCATTTCCTACCTAGAATCTCAGGTAAGAAACGGGGACATCTCCATGAAAGAGTTTGTCCGTCGTCTGTGTAAGTCTCCTCTGTATCGTAAACAGTTCTTTGAACCCTTCATCAATAGTCGAGCCTTAGAATTAGCCTTCCGTCACATTTTAGGACGTGGTCCAAGTTCTCGCGAAGAAGTCCAAGACTACTTCTCCATCGTCTCCGATGGTGGTTTAGCAGCCTTAGTGGATGCCTTAGTAGACTCTCAAGAGTACGCGGATTATTTTGGAGAAGAAACCGTTCCTTACCTACGCGGTTTAGGTCAAGAGGCCCAAGAATGTCGTAACTGGGGAATGCAGCAAGACCTGTTTAACTACAGTGCGCCCTTCCGCAAAGTTCCTCAATTTATCACCACCTTTGCTAAATATAATCAACCCCTACCGGATCAGCACGTTTATGGTTCGGGTAACGATCCCCTAGAAATTCAATTTGGGGCTATTTTCCCGAAAGAAACCCGTGACCCCAGTAGTAGTCCTGCTCCCTTTAACAAAGATACCAAGCGCATTTTAATTCACCGTGGCCCTGGCATTAACAACCAAAATAGTAATCCTGCCGCCAGAAGTGAGTTTCCTGGTAGTTTAGGGGCCAAGGTGTTCCGTTTAAACAACGAACTTCCCGGAAGCAGTAACGGCGCAAGTGTTAAATTTGGGGAAATTTCTACCCAAGCGGTGATTCGTGCTGCTTACCGTCAGGTGTTTGGTCGGGATGTCTATGAAGGACAACAGCTAAAAGTAGCCGAAAATAAACTCGAAAATGGGGATATTACCCTACGGGAGTTTATCAAAGCCTTAGCCAAGTCAGAAGTGTTCCTAAAAACCTACTGGACTCCTTTCTATGTGGTTAAAGCCATCGAATACATTCATCGTCGTCTCTTAGGCCGTCCTACTTACGGTCGTAAGGAAATGAACGCTTACTTTGATTTAGCGTCTAAGAAAGGGTTTTATGCCTTAGTGGATGCCATTATTGACTCTCAGGAATATACAGAAGCCTTTGGAGAAGATACGGTTCCTTATGAACGTTATTTGACACCGGCAGGACTAAAACTACGCTCTAACCGTCCAGGTGTGATTCGAGAAGATATCGGTAAGCAGGTTAAGAAAGAAACCACCCCACGCTTTGTCGAATTGGGTCAAGTTTCCAGTAATCGCAACGAACCCGAAATCAAGTTCCGCATTAACCAAGGGGTTACTCAACAACGTCAACAAACTAAAATCTTTAAACTGTTGACCACAACCGACAAAGTTGCCCTAGAAACCACCATTCGGGCTGCTTATCGTCAGATTTTTGAGCGGGATCTCGATCCCTACATTGTCCAGACTGAGTTTACCAGTCTCGAAAGTAGGCTGGGTAATGAAGAAATCAATGTTAAAGAGTTCATTGAAGGGTTAGGCTGTTCCGATCTTTATATCAAAGAGTTCTATACCCCTTACCCCAATACCAAGGTCATAGAACTAGGAACCAAGCATTTCTTAGGTCGTGCACCCTTAACCCAGAAAGAGATTCAAAAATACAATCAAATTCTAGCAACCGAAGGCATTCGCGGCTTTATCGGGGCAATGGTCAACAGTATGGAATATCTCCAATTGTTCGGAGAAGATACTGTTCCTTACCGTCGTTTCCCCACCCTTCCCGCAGCTAACTTCCCCAACACCGAACGCTTGTATCAAAAGTTAACCAAACAAGATCAGGAGTTGGTAGTTCCTAGTTTTGAACCCGTAGTTAAGGTCGGTGGTTGATGAGACTATTCCTTAATATTTAAAAGTCAGAGGCGCGAGGAATCGCGTCTCTTTTTTCAAAAAACTAACCCAAAAAAAAGAATTTCGCTAGAATTGAAGAACTTTGTTATCCGTGATACTGATTAAGGCCATTCAAGGGCTAGAAGTGTTCATGAGTCAACATCCTTCTGGGAGTGAGTACAGTTCAACCTGTTTATCTTGTTTACCTTACGGCGTTGGTCATAATGGTGATGGGGTTTGTTTTTTAGTGCAACTCGGCCCCCATCGTATTTTGCTAGATTGTGGACTACGAGATATTAGTCCTCTGATTAATCAAGCTGATTCCCCTGTTGATGCGGTATTCTGTAGTCATGCTCATGCTGATCACGCTAGGGGATTAAAGGAACTACATCAAATCTTTCCCACCCTTCCTATTTATGCCAGTCTGGTGACAAAACGACTGCTTCCTCTCAACTGGCCCAATACAGAGATAGCGAAAGTGGCTGACTTTTGTGAAGGGTTAGCTTGGGAAACCCCTTTTGAACTCTGTGAAGGGTTAACGGTGCAACTATTTCGAGCCGGTCATTTACCAGGAGCCGCTGTTATTCTCCTCAGTTATGTCACCCCTGAGCGTATCTATAAGGTATTGTACACAGGGGATTTTTCCCTCTCTAATTTACAATTAGTCGAAGGATTATCCGTTGAAGCCTTACGGGGTTTATCCCCTGATATTTTGATTATTGAAGGGAGTTATGGTACCACTCGTCATCCTCATCGTCGTCAACAAGAAAAACAATTAATGCAGCGTATTCATGAGACGTTGGCGGATGGTTATAGTGTGGTGCTACCCGTACCTATTGTGGGATTGGGCCAAGAAATTTTAAAATTGTTGCGCTCTCATCATCAATTTACAGGACGAGAGTTGGATATTTGGGTAGATGGTCAAGTTGCGAATACCTGCGATCGCTATTTAGATTTATTATCGGCATTCCCCTTATCGGTACAAAATTTTGCTAAACATCAACCTTTGTTTTGGGATGAGCGAATCTGTCCCCGTTTACGTCGTTTAACCCCTCAACAACGGGGTAAAATCGGACAATCCCCTTGTATTGTTTTAACGGATGATATCACCACTCTCTATGATGAGGGCTATTTATTATCGGGATTATGGGTTATCTTAGTTCCAACGGGTGTCCATGAAGGACCAACTTTGGAGTCTTCTGAAATTATTGCCTTAAGGGAACGTCTTCAGATTCATGTAGAATCTTATCTCTTGGCTGAACACAGTGATGGCCGTAATACCATTCAATTAATTCATAATTTACGACCGCAACATATTCTTTTTGTTCATGGTTCTCCTCTCAATTTAACGGATTTAACCGGCTTAGAAGAATTACAAAATCGTTATCAACTTCATTTACCGTCTGCGGGAAAATTAGTTGAACTGCCTATTGGTGATACGTTTATTCAACCGGCAGCCCCTTCTTCGGGCATTTATGAGGGAGAGTTAAATGATTTGGAAACTAACATGACTATTACGTTACCTCATAGGATTATTGATGATCCTCACTGGCGTTATTTTGCTGATACCGGACTGATTGAAGCTCGTTGGCAAGGAGATGAGTTAGTCTTGCGAGGCATTCCCCAAAGGGAATTGATAACTCAAAGTAATACTGAGAAAGTGTTTAATGATTTAGACTGTTGTTTGACTTGTTCTCATTATCGAGGTCAACGGTGTTGGAATTCTCAATCACCCCTTTATGGCTTTAAAGTGACACCAGAAGGGTATTGTCCAGTTTTTGAACCTTTACCTCCACAGGGGGAAGAATAATTAACAATGATTTTCCTCCTTGGCCAACAGTAAGAAACTACGTTGACAAATGGAAAAGACAAAAAGTTTGGTATAAATTAAATAAACGTCATACATTATAAGTTATTGTTGATTTAACTCTGATAATCCTTGTAAAAAATCAATGAATTGTCTGGCCGTTCTCCCAGATCGCCCATTATGTTGAGTTGCCCATTGTTTTGCCCTAAATTCTAATTCATTTTTATCTATTTTTAAATTGATTCGTGACGCTAAATGATGGACAATACTGAGATAAGTATCTTGGTTTGCTGCTCCAAAGGTGAGGGTTAAACCAAAGCGATCGCTAAAGGATAATTTTTCTTGTACCGTATCCCAATTATGAATTTCATCTGCATCTTTTGGCCGGGGTCGATCCTCGAAATATTCCCTAATTAAATGTCGTCTATTAGAAGTGGCATAAACCACTACATTTTTAGGTTTTGCTGTTACATTTCCTTCTAAAACAACTTTAAGAGATTTAAACGCTTCATTATCTTCTTCAAAGGATAAATCATCAACAAAAACAATAAACTTTTGAGAACTATCTCTCAATTTATCTACAATTATTGGCAAGTAAGATAACTGAGACTTATTCACCTCAACCAATCTTAAACCTCTGGTATAATATTCATTTAATAACCCTTTAACCAATGAAGATTTACCTGTTCCTCGGCTTCCATATAACAAAATATTAAGGGCATTATAACCCGATAATAAAATTTCTGTATTCTTAATCAAGGTTTCTTTTTGACTTTCATAACCGACAATTTCAGTTAAAGTTATCGGATCGGGTTGACCAATACCCATTAATTGATTATCAAGCCATTTCAAAGCTTTATATTTAGCAAAAATTCCTGTTCCATATTGACGATAATGATTCCCTAATTCTTCTAAACAATTTTCCCAATTATCTTGTTGATGGAGAAAAATATGATTTTGCTTTTTATTTTTAAACTCTCCAATAAAAGGAGAAAAAGGAATATTAACAGCTTCTTCTACCCATTTACTAATAGTTTCAACAGAAAGCTTATATAAAATATTTATAATTTTTAAATCGTGTTTAGCTGCCTCAATTAAAGCTTGAGGTAACTCTTGTAAAGAAAGGTGTTGAACCTGCTGACTAAAAGGATTATCATCAACTAAAATTCTTTGAACTAAATAATCTTGCCAACTAATCCCTTGAAAGGCTAACATTTTAAACCAATGACTATAAGCTTTTAAACAATTAATATCAATAGTTTCTTGATCTCGTAAATAAATGGAATCCAAAATTTTTAGAAATGCTATTCCAATTTCGTCTTCAAAAATAGATTGATATAATAATAAAGACGCAATTTCTTGATGAATAATATGATAATAGTTTACGCTTTGATTCATAGATTTGAAAATGGTTAAAAGTCTGACTAAATATGTCTTAGGTGCCACACTCGCCAAAGAGAATGCTTGTGCAGGCCTTCAGTTGTAATCAATCTCTCCCTTAGGGAAATAGGGGCCTGTAAAACAAGAATTCCCTGATTTTGCCCTAGAAGAAACTAAAGAGTTTGAATTTGTCCTCTTCCTTAGTATAATGAGAAGATTAAGAAAAATTAAATTTTTTCCTCCACACTGCTATTTAATAAGGAGATACCACCGCGAATGCAGCAACCAATGACTGTAATTAGGCCAGAACCCAAAGTTGTTGACCTTCCCTTTAGCTTACAAGATGTAAAAGCAGCAATTCCCCCCCATTGTTTTGAATCTTCTGTAATTAAGTCCCTTTCTTATTTTGTCTGGGATGTGTTTGTTGTCTCTGTCTTGTATGCGATCGCTCACTATTTAGATTCTTGGTTTTTTTGGCCTATCTTTTGGCTGATGCAAGGGACAATGTTTTGGGCTTTATTTGTGGTCGGCCATGATTGTGGTCATGGATCATTTTCTCGCTACAAATGGTTAAATAATCTCATTGGCCATCTCTCTCATACCCCCATTTTAGTTCCTTTTCATGGTTGGCGAATTAGTCATCGCACCCATCATAAAAATACAGGTAATATTGATACGGATGAAAGTTGGTATCCTATTGTCGAATCTAAATATAATCAGATGGGATGGTTAGAAAAATTTGCCCGTTTTAAACTGGTTTTGTTCCTCTATCCTATTTATTTATTTAAGCGTTCCCCAGGTCGAAAAGGGAGTCATTTTGATCCTAATAGTGATCTGTTTCGTCCCTCTGAAAAATGGGATGTTCTCACCAGTACCATTTGCTGGAGTTTAATGGTGGGTTTATTAGGTTTTCTAACCTATCAATGGGGCTTTATTTGGCTACTTAAATATTATTTAGGTCCCTATGTTGTCTTCGTGATGTGGTTAGATTTAGTCACCTTTTTACATCATACCGATCCTGACATTCCTTGGTATCGTGGTAAGGATTGGTACTTCTTAAAAGGAGCTTTATCTACTGTTGATGTTGATTATGGGTTTATCAATAGCATCCATCATGATATTGGTACTCATGTTGCCCATCATATCTTTTTAACCATGCCTCACTACCACTTAAAAGAGGCAACAGAAGCCATTAAACCAGTGTTAGGAGATTATTATCGTAAGTCAGATTATTCTGTTTTAGAAGCCTTTATTCGGGGCTATAAAAATTGTCATGTGGTTTCCGATGAAGGTGGCAAAGTTTACTATGAACCCCGTGATTTGTAATAATTCAAAACTAAATAGGTAATGGTTGTTAATTTATTTCTTCACCATTAGACTTGACAAAAAAGATTATCAGTCAATCAGAATGTAGAATTTATAATTCGCGCATTCTGATTGACTTACTTGCTTCCTGATGAAATATAAACCTTTTCTGACCAACGCTGACGATAAATTTCATACAGGTTGATGGCAGCCGCTACTGAAGCATTTAAACTAGGGGTTTTACCTTCCAAGGGAATAGACACCAACTCATCGCAACAACGTTGTGTTAGTAAACTTAAACCACTGCCTTCAGAGCCAATTACTAAACCGATGGCACCCCGAAAGTTAAAATCGTTTAATCTCTTCCCTCCTTCTGCAACAGTTCCATAGATCCAAAACCCCTCTGTTTTGAGAGTTTCTAAGGCACGACTTAAATTAACCACCCTCGCGACTGGAAAGGATTCTAAGGCCCCGGCCGCCACTTTGGTAACGGCAGAGGTTACACCGGCTGCCCGTCGTTGAGGTATGATCAAACCCTGACATCCCATCGCTTCTGCTGTACGAATTATTGCCCCTAAGTTGTGGGGATCAGCAATACCATCGGCGATAACAATTACTGGTTCATCGCTTTTTGTCTTAGCTTGAGCAATTAAGTCTTTGAGTTCATGATAAGTATAAGGGGCAACCTGTGCCGCTATCCCTTGATGGTTAGCCCCGTTAGTGATCTGAGATAGTCTTTGCAAGGACACTTCATCAATGACAGTTCCTTTGGCTTTGGAGTCTTGGATTAAGTTATGAAAACGGGGATCGTAATGAAGTCGGTTGGTGATCCAGATACGGTTGAGTTGACGCTCGTTTTCTAGGGCCGCTAAAACGGAATGACGACCATAAATTAGATCATCGTCGCTGGCCTTGGAGTCAGGCGATCCCTTGGGTTGGGGACGGGAGGAGGTGATAATTTTCTTCTCTGAAAACTTGGTTTTCCCTGACTGACGGCCACCAGGTCTAGGAATCGGTTTATTAGACATAATCATTTCAATAATAGGGTTTAGGCAATCAGGGCTTCAAGAAGTTCGTTTAAGCGGTTCGGATCGTGCAAGTATAAGTAACCAATTAGTGTTTCAAGGCTGGTTGCTTGCTGATATATGGCTGGCTTGAGACGACGAGGACAGGTGGTCACAGAATTTCTTCCCCGTCTGACCAGATCTTTTTCTGCCTCTGTGAGATAGGGGGTTATTTTCTGCAACGCTTTTGCTTGGCTTTCTGCCCTCACTTGAGCTACCACTTGATTATGATAGTCTGCAATTTTGCGCGGAGGCAATAGGTAAGCTGTCCTCACATACAGTTCATAAACAGCATCACCAATGTAGGCTAAAAAAGCGGGAGACAAACGGCCAATGGTAGCATAGTCTTTGCTTTCCATTAGTAACTGAAAACTAACCCCAGGACGAAGCTGATTCATCTGAGGTAATGACGAGAACTGATGAGAATCAATTTTGCCTTGACATACATCTTAGTTATTTTTTCTTGTTCTTGAGATTGGCGATCGCATCTTCGAGGGTGTTTTGTAGGGACAAGAATTTCTCCAAGCGGACCAACTTAACGGTTTGAGTGACTCTTGGGTTGGTGACAACTTGTAAGCTACCGTTATCGGTTTGGGCTTTTTTGACTAACTGAACTAATGCCCCTAAACCTGAACTATCAATAAAGTCAATTTGAGAGAGGACTAGAATAATATCGGAAGGCCCCTCATCAATATGTTGCCCTACAACTTTGCGCAACACGGGTTCAGAAAAGGCATCTAGTAAGCCAGTTAATCGGAATATTTGGTAGTTACCTACAACTTCGCGAGTTCCCCTTAAACTCACGGTTAGGTTTAATTGCTCAGGAATGGCTTCCTCCTTTTTTTTATTTATCTGAGTTGGTCAAAACTGCATTATAACCCGTGTTCTTCCCTAATGCGCCTCTGAAATTCAAAAATAATCCTTAAACTTTCTTCTTGAGGCTTATTTTGCCAAGGCCAGTAATCCTTTGGGTGGGTTAATTTCTATTCGATTATTGTCTATATCTACCACCGGGACAATGTCATATACAAAAGGGATTAATACTTTTTTTCCCTTTTCTTCTCCTTGAATATTAGCTATTAATTTAATTTCTAATAAATCATGACCTGCAGTAAATAGATCGATCACGACTCCGATGAATTCTCCTGTTTTTTGATCATAAACTTCTAGGTTTATTAATTGGGAAACATGATATTCTTCTGATTCTAGTTGAGGTTTTTGGTCATCAATAACTAAAAGTTTATGTCCTCGTAAACTTTCTGCTTGATTTCTATTTTCTATACCTTTTAAACGAACAATATAGAGGTTTTTTCCTGTAACCGATTTGCCACTAATTAATTCAATAGGTTGGGGTTCTGATTGTTCAGAAGTTTGTAACCATCTTTGTCCTGGTATTTCAAATCTTTCTGGAAAATCTGTGCTTGATAAAACTTTTAGTTCTCCTTTTAATCCTCTTGGTGCCACAATTGTTCCAATTTCTAACCAATTCTTTATGGTTGTTTCCATGATGCTACTCACCCTAACTTGATCACCGTCTAGTAATTTAATTATAATCGGTTTCTTATTCTATGTTAAAATAGAACAGAAGTTGGTTTAATTGAGTGTATCTAAATCAATGATAATCTGGCAAGCAGATTTTTATAAATATTTACCAGAAAGTTCTTCTTGGCAACTAATCATTTGTGATAGTGATGGAACCATGATTAAGGAAGCAACTTGTCTACAAGCAGAGGTAAATCATCAATGGTTAAAACTCCAGTTAGAAGAAATAATTAAAGACTCTTCTCCTGATATTATCAAGGTTTTTCGGCCTCAATGTCTTAACTTATTTGAATTGGCAACAAAGACATTAAAGATTGACATTCAAGCGACGAGACGAACCCCTGAACTTAAAAATATTTTAATCAAAAAAGATCCAAATACTATCAAAATAGAACAACTTCCTCCACAACCTTTACCTGAGAATTTATGGGGAGATAAGTGGCTTTTTGCTTCATTTAAAGCAGGGGATCTAGTTGATTATTTTAGCGATCGCCCAATTCCGATTAAAGACTTTCCTGAAGATTTAAAACCCATTAATTTAGATATTTCATCTGCTGTTAATATTCCGGGGGTAGTCATTTATGGTGGCAGAAATTCTCTTTATTTAGTTCGGTGGTTGGCTGAAAATAAACCCATCTCTTTAAATTATATTCCCACAGAAGTTGGCAATTCTGGCGGATTAATTTTAGAATCGGGTTTAGTTGATCGTTGGGTTTTATTAACCTTTGAAGATCAAGAAATGGCTAAATCTGCTCAGAAATATGAAGAGCAAAAAGAATTTAGTCAGGGACTTCATTTTTTACTCGTACAACCAGATGATTCAGGAATGACTCATACAGGTATTTGGTTACTAAAAAAAGAAACTATTTAAGTAAATAATTATGAATAAAATTGAGCAAATTTTATTAGAACCTAATAAATTGTGGAACAAAATAACAGAGAGAACTGAATATGCCTTAAGCTCTGAAGCTCTAAAACCTATTCCAACTAAATACGAATTGATAAAAGATGAAGAAATAAATTTTTTAGTAAGAATAGTTACTAATCTTAATCGTAAAGATAATGCTAAAAAACAACAAAAAAAATTAGGTAAAGATTTTAATCCTTTTTTACCTTATGAAAAAGATTTATTTGTAGCTGATATTTCAGATACTCATCTATGTTTATTAAATAAATTTAATGTTGTTGATCACCATCTATTGATTATTACTCGTGATTTTGAAGAACAAGAAACCTTGCTAAATCTAAATGACTTTGCTGCTTTGTGGGCTTGTTTATTACAAATAAATGGCTTAGGATTTTATAATAATGGTAAAATTGCTGGAGCAAGTCAAAGACATAAACATCTTCAATTAGTTCCTTTTCCTCTCCTTCCAGAAATAAGTAAAACTCCCGTTGATCATATTATCAAAAAAGTAAACTATAAAAATAATATAGGTAAGCTTTCTTGTTTTAATTTTTCTCATGGTGTTTCTCAGCTAAACATACAAGATAATCAAAATATTTCAGAAGTTGCTCAACTAATTTTAGACACTTATTATCATTTACTAAATAACTTAAAACTTTATGTTAAAGGACAAGAAAAACCAAAACCTTATAATCTTTTAGTTACTAGAGAATGGATAATGATCATTCCTCGATCGAATTCTAAATATGAATCAATTTCTATTAACTCATTGGGTTTTGCTGGTGCATTATTGGTCAAAAATGAAAAACAACTAAATCTATTAAAAGAAGTAAAACCCTTAAACATTCTACAACAAGTCGCTCAATAAATAAGTTATGCTCCAAGAATTTTTGATTAATTAATAATAGTCAATCAAAAAAATGTTAATAATGAGTTCTTTATTTTTAATGTTTTTATGACCGAAAAAAAGGGTTTCTCTCCTCCCTCTCAAGTTGGAGGTAATTCTAGATTCTAAATTCGCGCATTCTGATTGACTTTTACCAAGCCATTTTGAACTTAATTAAGCACCATTAATTCAGCATTATTACAAAATACTTAAAATACTATCCATTGATACCGAAGACCCTAAAGCGAGGTTGTATCATGGAGTTATAGGGAACTTGGAGATAAATTTTTGCGTCTTCAGTGCTTAGTTTAAAATTTTATGTTACAATTTGTAACGTAAACGGAACCAAGACTAAAACAATGGGAAAAATAGGCTTATAGACGAAAATCGCACTTATCCTGAGAAACAAGAGGTTATTTTATTAAATTTTTGGGAGTTAAACCCATGCAAAACTCATTAACAATCTTAAAGTATTTTTTAATCATTTTAGACTTTGTAGAATTTTTGGCTACACCCTTTGGACTAAGTGCGATGATTGTTTTGTTACTATGGAGTCGCTTTATCTTGGTGAGTTAGGTGAGTTAACTGTCTAACAATCACTTTTCATTAGTATTTCAGGATGTAGGTAAGGTTTTTGATTATCGATGAATCACAGCCTAAATGGTTTGTCTAAGTTGTTGCGCATCTCAATACAAGTTATCAACAGTTAGGGAGATAGCAGGGATCTGGATAAATATAAACATTACTGCTTGTGTAAAGCGGGTAAAGAGAGAGTTACAGTGAGGGAGTGATAACATATAAGCAAAAAAACTTATAGGACATGAGGAGTAATGGCAAACCCCACACATTCAAAAAGAGGACTTGGTATCTGGTTTGAGCGATTAATCGCAGCAATTCTTTTAGGGGGTCAAGTTTTCTTTCATCTTCTCAAAACTAGAATTCACCGACGAAACACCCTAGAACAAATGAGTGTTGTCGGTCCAGAATCATTGACTATCGCCTTAATTACAGCCGGTTTTGTGGGGATGGTGTTTACCATTCAAGTCGCTAGAGAATTTATTAGTTTTGGGGCAGCTTCAACTGTGGGAGGGGTTCTAGCCTTAGCCTTAACCAGAGAATTAGCCCCTGTTTTAACAGCCGTTGTCGTCGCAGGGAGAGTCGGCTCAGCCTTTGCTGCTGAAATCGGCACCATGAGAGTCACAGAACAAATTGATGCTCTTTATATGCTTAAAACAGATCCCATTGATTATCTGGTAGTGCCTAGGGTGTTAGCTTGTTGTTTGATGTTACCTGTGTTGAACATTTTATCCTTAATCACAGGAATGACTGGAGGATTATTAATTGCCAATGGATTGTATGAGATTTCTCCCCACGTTTTCTTAACCTCAGTGCGTAGTTTTTTGGAATTGTGGGATTTAGTAACTTCTATGATCAAGTCCATCGCTTTTGGAGGGTTAATTGCGGTTATTGGTTGTAGTTGGGGTTTAACCACCAGTGGTGGTGCAAAAGGAGTGGGACAGTCTACGACAACGGCAGTGGTAACTTCATTATTAGCGGTTTTTGTGATTAATTTCTTTTTGTCTTGGGTTATGTTTCAAGGAACGGGTTCAACATCTCTTTAAAAAAGTTAGAAGTTCCTAGGGGCTTAGTATTATTAAGTCCCTACAGAAGTTATTTTTATGTCAAGAATGAATTGTTTTAACCTGAGTTCGATATAGGGCAATTTGGAGACAACTTACTAAAATCAGCAGTCTCAAACCCTCATTGTCTCCTTTAAAAAAGAATAACCCCGAACTCCGAACTCCTAACATCGAAGATTTATTTTTTTCGATTCCGAGTAAAGAAACCTATTCCACCCAAAGTAACTAAACCAATAAACCTGAGTTCGATGTAAGCAGGAGCCATAAATTCCTAAAAAATTAAGGATAATCTTGAGAAAAATAAACACAGGAATTCAAGCCAGTTAGTCTTAAAAAATACTAGCT
>JAAUYJ010006900.1_pt1 | contig 25919 bp, 17 predicted proteins | sample 7278031 | NCBI WGS metagenome assembly JAAUYJ01 (sample SAMN14350222, study PRJNA611818) | marine sediment metagenome | isolation source: surface marine sediment (1.8m) | place: French Polynesia: Moorea | collected 2018-08 | reverse complement strand
GAACTGTTCTACTAAACGGGAACCTAATTTGCCAAATTGATATGCTGCCTCTATATCTTCAAATAGCCCGTTTAAGAGAAGACCATAAAAAGCATAGCCATAGCCAGAAAACGCGGAATTACCATGAATCAGGGATAGATTTATCAATTCGCAAACCACTAAGGGTAGGAAGGGTGATGCAACTTGATAGGATGGTGTAAATATACTCGCTAAGGTTCTGGCGATCGCTAGTTTTTCTTCATCTACCATCAACGGTAGTTTCATCAATTCATCAATGCTTCTGCCGTCTATATTTTTTTTCGTTTCTGCAAATGCTTGCTCAATGTCCGCAGATTCAGGAGATTTGGGCAAATTCACTCCGACTAAGCTTAGAGCTTCTAATCCAATGTCTAGAGCTTCTTGCTTTTTGATTTGTGCCATATAAGCTTGAACTTTAACAGCATAAACTTTCATTTTGTCAACTGCAGTTTTAGCCTGAGACAAAACAACGTTTATCCATTCTTCCATTTGCTGGAAATTGCCATTCAGAGATGCTACTTCAGCAGCTAACTCAAATAGGTTTAGAGTCATATCGTAGCGATACTGCCAACTATTAGTGGGTAATAATTCTAAGCCCACATTTAGGTAGCGAAATGCTGCTTCGTAGGCAGCAGATGTTTTGGCTTTTTGTCCGGCAACAAGATTTAGTTCCGCCAGTTCGTAACGTTCTGATTCTGAGGTGAGTAGCTTAATGCCATAGTTCAGTTGATTAACAATTGAGAAAATAATTTCTTGATAAGTTTCGGGGGTTTTACCTTGCAGTAATAATCTCCCTATTCTTAAATGAGTTAGGGTTTTCTCATCTTCGGGAATTAGAGAATAAGCAGCTTGTTGGACGCGATCGTGCAGAAATTTGTAGCTAACTGTTATCTGTGCTTGAGTTGTGCCTGATGTAGCTGGTTGCTGATTCACCAATGATGAGTCTTGATAAAACTTGTAAACTTCATTAATGGGAATGACAAATCCCTCTTTTAATGCTTTCCACAAGTCAGTAGCAGTTTCTGTAGACGGGCGATCGCTCACAGTTGCCAAGGTTTCCAAATCAAACTGGTTGCCAATACAGGCAGCTAACTTCAAGATATCTTGAGTCTCTGTAGGCAATTTCTGCAATTGCATTGCCATGAATTCAACAACATCTTCTGTGAGGGTGAGAGTTCGCACTGTCACCATATCACACTCCCAATGTCCTACTTGAATGTCAAAGGTAATATAACCTTCCTCATGCAAGGCTTTGAGAAATTGTGTAGTAAAGAAGGGATTGCCCTGAGTTTTTTGGTAAACCAGTTCAGTCAGAGGTTCCGCCGACATCACTGAACAACTGAGGGTATCGGCAGTCAACTGATTCACATCTTTTAAGCTCAATGCTTTGAGATTCAGAGTATTGAGGGTAGCTCCAGTTTTTTTCAGTTCCTCCAGAGTCAACATCAGAGGATGGGCGGGGAAAACTTCATTATCGCGATAAGCTCCGATAATGAACAAATAGCTGATATTACTCTCGCTCATCAATAGCTGCATCAGATTCAGGGAGGCAGAGTCAGCCCATTGTAAATCGTCCAAAAACATTACCAGGGGATGATCTGGAGTGCTGAAAATGGCAATGAACTTTTGAAATAGTAAGTTAAAGCGATTTTGAGCAGCATTACCAGAAAGCTCTGGTACAGGGGGTTGCTCCCCAATGATCTGTTCTAGTTCAGGAATCACCTCAATCAGCACTTGCCCACTTTCACCGACTGTCTCTAGAATTTTGCTCTTCCAATTAGCTAACTCGGTATCAAATTCAGTCAGCAGTTGTCCTATTAAACTACGGAATGCTTGCACCAAAGCAGAGAAGGGAATATTACGATTAAATTGGTCAAATTTACCTTTAATAAAGTACCCTCGTCGCTGCACAATTGGTTTATGTACTTCATTAACAACAGCAGTTTTACCAATACCTGAAAACCCCGTCACCAGCATTAGTTCAGATGCACCATTGGCAACTTTATCAAAAGCTTCTAGTAGTGTTTGAACTTCTTGTTCCCTTCCGTAAAGCTTTTCAGGAATGAGAAAGCGATCGCTCACATCCCGTTGTGCAATTTCAAATTCTTTAATTTCACCTGTTTGTTGAAGTTGAGTTAAACAGTATTCTAAATCTAATTTTAATCCCAAAGCACTTTGATATCTACTTTCGGCATTTTTAGCCATTAATTTGTTAACAATATTTGATAAAACAGATGGGATTTCGGAATGAATTTTATGGAGTAAGGGTGCTGCTTTTGCTAGGTGACAATGTACTAATTCCATGCCATCTTCTGACTTAAAAGGTAATTCTCCACTCAGTAATTCATAGAAAGTTACACCTAATGAGTAGAAGTCACTCCGATAATCAATTCCTCGGTTCATTCTACCTGTTTGTTCGGGGGAAATATAACCTAATGTTCCTTCTAATACGTTAGGATTTTGTATTTCTTGAGTTTCTCTAGGTAATAGGGAAGCAATACTAAAGTCAATTAATTTAACTTGTTTAGTTTCGGGATTAATTAATATATTACTAGGTTTAATATCTTTATGAATAATTCGCTCTTGATACAAAATTTCTAGAGCATTACAGAGGGCTATCGCTATTTGTAAAAAATCTTCTATAGATGGTATCTTTACCCTACCTTCCCATTCTTTTAAAGAAATACCTCCGAAATCCTCCATTACCAAAATATAACTATTTTTATAGGGATCTAAGCTATATGTTTGGATAATCAGGGGTGAATTGAGATTTCTAGCAATAGTATATTGATTGCGAAATTGTACTAATTCGTTGAAGGTAGGATAAGGATTTTTCAGCAGTTTAATAATTACTGGTAATTTATCGTCAATACGAGTAGCTTGATATACTATTGTGCGACTACCTGAATAAATTGTTTCGATAATATGATAGTCAGGAATATGAATAGTTGTCTGAGAGTCGCTATTTTCAGTTTGCTTGTTCATGGTCGTAGTTGTTTGAGAATTAATTGGCCAGTTTTTTTTGTTTGAATCTCAATAAAATTTTACTTTTCTTTAGGCTTTTTTAGGTAACGTAATCACAAATTCCGTTCCTTGTCCTAGTATAGAATTAACGTGAATCTTACCTCTTTCTCCTACTATGTTTAATATTTGGGTTTTCCAGGTTTGGAGTTGGACATCAGATTCTAATAATAATTGCCCCATTAAATCGCGGAATGCTTGCACAAATGCAGAAAAAGGAATATTACGATTAAATTGGTCAAATTTACCTTTGATAAAATAACCCCGTTGTCTGACAATGGGTTTATGAACTTCATTAACAACTGTCGTTTTTCCAATTCCTGAAAAACCTGCAACTAACATCAATTCGGAACCTCCCCCTACCCCCTTATACCAAATTGATAATGTTTGCTACAAATATTATCAATCTTGGCTGTTGGGTGTGGGGTTTTGGGTGTAGTGAAATAATAGGAAAAAACCAGAAAAAAGCCGATTCTAAAAGGGATAAAGTGGAAAAAATTTATTAATTGGTTAATACTTGCAGTTTGATCAAGCATAACATTCTTTTTTCAGGCATGGTATTACTAAGCTATCCATTACCCATATCTTTCTTAACATAAAACGTAGATATTAGAGAGAAGTTATGTGATTGCCCTTAACTGGATATTTAGGGAGAGTCAACGTATTTAATTAGAGGGTTTTCTCCCCACCCCCCATCTCTATATCATAAAAGGGTTTCAGGAGTTCCTGAGCAGAGATAGCTTACTTAGGGGGAATTGAGGGGGATTCGCGACACCCAAAAGCATCAAGTAATGTTTGTACTTCTTTTTTCACCTCCGTAGAGTTTTTCGGGGATAATAAATCGGTCGGCAATATCTCGCTTTCCCAGTTCAAAATACCCAATTTTTCCTGTTTGTTGAAGTTGAGTTAAACATTGTTCTAAATCGTAATTGTACTAATTCACTGAAGGTGGGATAGGGATTTTTCAGTAGTTTAATAACTAGAGGTAATTGGTCAAGATTACGAATAGCTCGATCAACAATTGTTCGACTACCTGAATACAGGGTTTTGGTGATTTGATAGTCGGGAATTTTTATGGTTGTATTTGGGTTGCTGTTTTGACCTTGGTTATTCATGTTATTAGGAAGTTATAAAGGTGATGCGGTGAAGATTCACCTTGGTTTTAACCAATATTAATTTAATTACTAGTCATAGCAAATCATACAAAATTTGTAACCTTAAACAAAATCGAGGAGGGACGTTGTATACAATCTTCCTACTGTGGTTTACCGTGCAGGAAAACCGCTGGGTAGTGTGTCAAGGAAGTAATACCATTTTCAAAAAATATTGCTACATTGGTTGTTGTCTAGGTGTTATACCAATTACCAAAAACAACCCTATACTTGAGAAGTTCTAAAATTATGAATTAATAACTACAATTTATTGATTTTTAGTCATTAAGTGTCTGTTTTTTATCTGGTTTTTTGTCTTTTTATCACTACAGCCTACTTACAAAAGGGATAAAGTGGAAAAAATTTATTAATTGGTTAATACTTGAAGTTTGAGCAAGCATAACATTCTTTTTTCACGCATGGTATAAGTAGTTTTATCGTAAGTATTTCTTCCGGAATGCCGACAGATGCAATACCTAATTTAAAACTCTATGCAATGCTAACAACAATTCATCAGAACTAAAAGGCTTAGATAAAAACTCATTTACTCCAGCATCTTTAGCAAGATTAACTAACTCACTATTACTCAATCCACTGGTAGTAATAATCTTTACTTGAGGATTGATTTCTTGTAAACTATTCATAGTAACAACACCATTCAAACCAGGCATCATCATATCAATTAAAACTGCCTCTATCTCATCTTTATATTGAGTATATAAAGCTATAGCTTCTAGACCATTACTAGCAGTAGCTACTTGATAATTATAAGCCTCTAAAGAAGTTTTTATTACCTCACAAATTGAAACCTCATCATCAACTACTAAAATTAATTCTCCCTTTCCTGGCTGAATTATTTGGTCAGTTATTGGTAGAGTCATACTATCTGTCAAAGCTGGTAAATATATCTTAAATTTAGTTCCCTGATCTTTTTTACTAATCACATCTACAAACCCCCCATGACTCTTAACTATACCCAGGGCAGTTGATAAACCTAATCCAGTACCTTTTCCAATACCTTTAGTAGTAAAAAATGGCTCAAAAATCCGTTGTTGAATTTCTGGACTCATCCCCATACCAGTATCATCAATGGAAAGCAAAATATACTCACCCACGCCAGCATCAATATTTATCCTAGTATAGTTTTCATCAATAGACACATTTCTGGCAAAAATCATTAATTTTCCACCATTATCCATTGCATCTCGTGCATTAACACATAGATTAATTAAAATTTGATGTAGTTGGGTAGCATCTCCATAGACAGGATATAAATCTTTTGATATGTCTATATAAATATCAATAGATTTAGGAAAAGTTTCATTAATAATTTGCTTAACTTCCAAAATAATATGCCTAAGTTGCACAATAGAACGTTGACACTCGACTCCTGTGGCAAAAGACAAAACTTGCTTAACTAAATCAGCCCCACGGCGAGAATTTTTTTCGAGAATCTTCAGTAAATTTTGAGCCCGTTGATCAATTTCTGGAAATTTCATCGGTAACAGTTGAGATACTGCTAACATTGGAGTTAATAAGTTATTCAAGTCATGGGCAATACCACTTGCCAAAGTACCAATACTTTCTAATCTTTGAGCGCGATAAAATTGCTGTTCTAAAAGTTTTTTCTCAGTAATATCTGTATTCACAACTAAAATAAATTTTGGTTGCTCATTATTATCTGTTACTAAAGTCCAACGGCTCTCTACTAAAATTTCTCGATCATATTTTGTGACTTGATTTAACTCTCCGTACCAATAACCATTTTTAAGTACAATACTATGAATTTTTTCTAGTTGAGGCAGTGGTTCACTATATAAAAGTACATTGGCATTTTGTCCTAATGCTGCTTCTGCTTTATGTCCGTATAAACGTTCTGCTCCTTGATTCCAAAATAAAATTTGTTTGTCTAAATTTCGGACAAGGATAGCATCGGTTGCTACATCCAATAAAGCAGCTTGTTCACGAATTTTTTGTTCTGCTTGTTTGCGGTCTGTAATATCACTACCAATACCAAGAAATCCGGTAATATTGCCTTCATTATTTCTGAGGGCTGTTATTGATAGTAATACGGGAAAACGAGAACCATCTTTTCTAATATAAGTCCACTCATTTTCATCTGTTTGACCGCGACTTACTTTAGCGATAAAAACTTCAAAACCAGGAGTAATTTCTACCCCTAACTCTGCTGTTAATTCTTCAGCTCTTTGATAAATTTCATTTAAGTCGTGAATTAATACTGGAGTTGTTTTGCCAACTACTTCTTCAGCACTGTAACCAAGTAAACGTTCAGCAGCAGCATTGAAACTATAAATAGTACCATCTATGCTAGTAGAAATAATTGTGTAATTAGCTGCATCTAAAATTGCTCGTTGCAGTGTAGTCATCTCTAGCAGTGCTGCTTCTGCTTGCATTCGTTCTGTGACATCATTTGCTAATACAATTTCTGCCTGTTTTCCAGCAAAAGTTAAGCCGTGAGAAGTTATTTCAACATAAATAATTGTACCATCTTTTTTTTGATGTCGAAATATTCCTGGTTTGTCTAACCCAGAAGTAGTATTGGCAATTTTCTCCAGTAATATAGGAATATCTTCTGGAGGGCGAATATCCCTGAGAGTCATACTGAGAAATTCTTCGCGGGAGTAACCATAATGTTTGATGGCAGCTTCATTGACAGCTAAAAATGATAGTGTTTTCAAATCGTAAACCCACATAGGGTGAGGGTTACTTTCAAATAACATTCTGTATCCAGATTCGGAAATGCGTAATGCTTCCTCTGCGTGTTTGCGATCGCTAATATCTTGGAAATAAACATATAAACCTTTTTCACAGGGGTAAGCATAAACTAAAAACCAGCTATCAAGAGGTGGGTAGAATGCTTCAAATTGTACATTTACTTTTTCTGTCACAGCTTTGTGATATTTGTGGTAAAATTCTGTACCCACTGCTTCAGAAAATTCTTCCCAGATATTCTTGTTTAGTAGTTCTTTCGCTGTTCTCCGCAGTAACCTCTCTGCTTGTTGGTTAAGCTGGGTAAATTGCCATTGATCATCTAGGGAAAAGAATGCGTCAGTAATACTTTCGAGAATTCTTTCGATTTGATTTTGGGCAGCTTCTGCTGTCGATCTTGCTACTTTTTCTTCAGCTAATAGCTCTAAACGTTCTGACTCGGCTCGTTTTTGTTGGGTCATGTCCCGACCGATCGCATAGATTAATTCACTTTCCACCACAGGTTGAGCTGTCCAAGATAACCATTTATAGTTACCATCCCGATCGCGATAACGGTTTTCAAAGTAAATAGTAGGATTTCCTGCTCTCAGCTTTTTGACTTCAGCTAAAGTTGCGTCCTGATCGTCAGGATGAACGAACTCGATAAAAGGTTGTGTTAGTAGTTGCTCATTACTGTAACCTAATGTTTGCTCAAATGCAGCATTAACTCCTTTGAAATAACCATCAAAACCAGCAACACAAAGTAAGTCAATAGAAATATGAAAAAACCGTTCTAGTTCTAAAACTTCAGGTAATTGCTTTTTTTGAGTGGATAATCGTCGTAGTTCTAACTGAGCCATGACTTGACGACTTAGAGCTTTTAGTGCTTCTTGTTGAGCTACAGTTAGGTTTCTAGCTACATGATCTATAACGCAAAGAGTACCTATAATTTGATCGTCTGATGTAGTTAAGGGAACTCCGGCGTAAAATCTAATGCAGGGGAAAGACTTAACTAGGGGATTAAGAGCAAATCTAGGATCAAGTAAAGCATCTGGTACTATAAATATATCATATTGTTCTATAGCATGGCTACAAAATGCTATTTCCCTGGAAACTTCTGTGGATGACCAACCATGTTTTGATTTAAACCAGTGACGAGTTTCATCGACAATACTGATTAAGGCAACAGGAGTACCGCAAATCTGGGCGGCTAAACTGGTAATATCGTCAAACTCTGGCTCTGCTGGAGTATCAAGAATCTGATACTGTTGCAGTAAATTGAATTTGGTTGCTTCATTTAATGATATAGGAGCTTTTTTCATATTAATGCTTTGAACTATATTGAGGCAGCCTTACACTTCTATTGTAGCTAAACTAGAACAAAGCTAATTAGAGCTGAAGTTTAATTTATTCATAAAGAAAACCAGGTAGTAGTAAACAAGTAATGATGTTTGTAACTTATATCGGGATAATTAAACAAATCTATAAACTAATATCTTGACATATTTATGACTATAAAATAAATATAAGATAATGTTTTTTAATATCAATTAACTAAACTTTAGAAAAAATTTGATAATTATTGAAACCGAATCAGATGTAGCAAAATTTTTGAAATGTGGTATAATATTTCAAACTAGTTCTGCCCTTAATATTTCTACATCTGAGTATTTGAAATAGATAAAAACTGGAAGATTTCGGATAATTCTTTCTCCTACCTCTTCTCTAATTCGTATTTCTCCTGACTCCTGATATAGAATCCGGTTATATAAAAATCTACCATCCCCCACACTTCCCCAACTATATAGTAATTATTCAACCGGATTTGAGATGAGTCAATTCCACCATAAAAATAGTTATTCAGTAAGCCCTAAATATAGTTCAACAACCTGTTCCTTCTGCACGACGACTCTGTAAACCTGTGTGTTTAAAAGGCAAGAATATTGTTTCCATTTTTTCGGGAGAAATACCAACGTCTGTATCTTGAGCAGAAAAATGAAGATTAACTGTTGGAGGTGATATAATTCTGAATTCTTCTTCAAAAAAGGGGGATTTTTCTGGGCTCACCCCTTCTGGGGGGCGGGGGGGATCTAAAACTGTATCTCATAAATTAGAGAACTACTATAACTGATTCACTGCCATTCACCTTGCAATGTAAAAGCTGCCCAATATTCCGGGTCTTGCCATTTTTCCGAATTTAACATCTCTATTTTTGCTGCCCTTAATGCTTCTACTGGCTTCATTTTTTCTACTAACATTTTCTGATAAAATAAGGTCATTAATTCAGCAGTTGCCTCGTCATTTACTTTCCATAAACTAACAACAACCCTGGGAGAACCTGCATACATAAATCCACGAGTCAACCCCACAATTCCTTCTCCTTTTACCTCTTCTCCTAATCCGGTTTCACAAGCACTTAATACTACTAATTCTGCTGATAATTTCAGATTAAATACATCCTGTAAATATAAAAAACCATTTTGCCGATCGCCATTTTCATCTACTAAAGACATGACTATTCCTGATAATTCTGGTTGAGTACCATTGAAGAAACCGTGGGTGGCAAAATGTACGAATTTGTATTCATTTAATTCTGGATTAGTAGCTTTTTCTTTATTAGCTGCAAAATCTAAAGCATAACTGCGTTGCTGAGGATCGGAAATTTGAGCAACTATTGCTTCTGCTTCAATTCTAGTTCCTTCGAGTCGCTCCCAGTTACCACTGCCATATCTAGCAGCTCTAGTCATTCGTTCACCCCGCAATGAGTCTACTGTTTCTGGAGAATTATTGCTGGAAGTTGTTCCTGTAACCCGCTCGTCATCAGGAGTGAAAACGGGATCGGCTAATATGGCTATTGTTTTCCCTGCTGTCTGGCGGTTGGCTGTTTGATTGCGGTTAATAGCAATAGTAGAAGCGGAGGGAGCATTGACAATTTTACTATTGGACAATAGTAAGGTGTTTTTTCCTGGTGTTGTCAATGCTGCAAAAGGAATATATTGCAAGATTCCATCACTTACTATCAGCAACTGTTGGTTTTCTAACTGTGACGCTACAGGTTGCAGGATAATTTCACTGAGAGCTTGAGCAGCGTTGGGTAAGTCTTGGGGACTACTTCTGAGGTCTGGTGCTGTCAGCATATCTATAAATTGTTGGGCAGCGGTTTCTATTTCTGCTTGGGGGGGAAGTTCGTAACTGGTGATGCTATTTTTGGTGACTGCCCACAGATAACTGCGGTCTTTTCCGAGGGAATATTCTAAGAGTATGGTGTTGTCGTCGAGTACCTGTTGTTGGATTTGTTTGAGGTTAAGGGGTTCAGGATATTTGAGGGCTGCGTAACCGGGGCTAGTTTGTTTGATTTGGGTTTGCAGTTGTTGGTATTCTGTTTGGAGAGTGGCTAGTTGTTGTTTGATTTTTTCTAGTTGTTCTGGTTTATAGTCGCTTCTGACTAACTCCAGCCGACGTTTTTCGGTGGCATCAAATTTTTGGAGTATGGTTTTTTCTTGGTTTAATAGTTTTGGGTTGACGCCTTGACGAATATTGGCGTTAGCTTCGGTGAGGAGTTCTAGGAGGGAGCGAGCGCGACGGCGTTCGTTAGCGTGGAGTGCTTTGGCATCGTAGCCTTTATTGGGGTTTTGTTTGTGGAGTTGCATTAAGAGGTCGATGTAGAATTGATAGTTACCTTGAAATGTAGCAAAGTAAGATGTTCGCAGGTCTTGATCGACAACTTTGGTACGAAGGTCTTCGATTATTTCTAGGGATTTTTCTATAAAAGTTAGGCTTTCGGTGAGGTTGCTTTGACGATATTTGAGCAAAGCGATATTATAAAGATTGCGTGCTTCTCCACCCCGATCGCCTACTTCCTGAGATAAAGATAAAGATTGCTGGTAGTATTTGAGTGCTTTTGTTTTTTCTCCTAAGTCACTGTAGATAAGACCAATATTATTGAGACTGAGCGCTTCCCCAAGGCGATTACCTACTTGCCGCCTTAGAGATAAAGCTTGCTCGAAGTGATTGAGTGCTTCTTGTCTTTCTTTTAGGTTATAGTGTATAGTACCAATATTATGAAGAGTGCTTGCTTTTCCATTCCGATCCCCTACTTGCCGTCTGAGAGATAAAGCTTGCTCAAAGTAATTGAGTGCTTCTTGGGTTTCTCCTAATTTAATGTACACAGTGCCAATATTATGAAGGGTTGCTCCTTCTCCACGAGCATCGCTTAGTTGCCGATCTATACGCAAAGTTTGCTGAAAATAATCGAGAGCTTTTTCTGTTTCTCCTAACTCACTGTAGACAATGCCAATATTATGAAGAGTGGTTGCTTCTCCAGGGGAATCATTTACTTTCTGAGATAGAGATAAAGCTTGGTAGTAGTAATCGAGAGCTTTTTGTTTTTCTCCTAAATCATTGTAGACAGTGCCAATATTTGAGATAGCGAGTGCTTCCCCAGCCATATCGTCTACTTCCTGAGATAGAGCTAAAGCTTGCTCAAAGTAATTAAGTGCTTTTTGTTTTTCTCCTAACTGAGTGTAGACAACGCCAATACTTCTGAGAATATTTGTTTCTCCATTCTTATCTCTTACTTCCTGAGATAGAGATAAAGCTTTTTGATAAAAATTGAGTGCTATTTGTTTTTCTCCCAAATGGCTGTAGACAATACCAATACCTGTGAGAGAGGCTAATTTTACACTCCTATCCTGTACTTCCTCAGAAAGAGATAAAGCTTGCTGGTAGTATTTGAGTGCTTTTGGTTTTTCTCCTAAGTCACTGTAGACAGCAGCAATATTACTAAGACTAAGTGCTTCCCAACCCTTATTTTCTATTTGCTGAAATATAGGTAAAGCTTGCTGGTAGTAATCGAGAGCTTTTAGTCTTTCTCCTAAACTATCATAGATGAGACCAATTTTAGTGAGAGTGTAAGCTTCCCCACCCCTTTTTTCTAATTGCTGCAATATAGGTAAAGCTTGCTGATGATAATTGAGTGCTTTTTGTTTTTCTCCTAACTCACTGTAGATAACACCAATATTATTGAGAGTGGTTGCTTGTCCATGGCGATTATCTATTTGCTGAAGTATAGGTAAAGCTTGCTGGTAGTAATCAAGAGCTTTTTGTTTTTCTCCTAATCCCTCGTAAACAACGCCAATATTATTGAGAGTGCTTGATTGCCCATTCAGGTTACGCGTCTCCCTAAATAATAATAGCGCTTCTTCCCATTTAGCGATTCCTCTCCTCACAGATTTTGGCGTACCCTGTCTCAATAGTTCAAATCCCTGCTCTAATAATCTTTCTGCCTCAGCACTCTTATCTGTCTGAGCAATAACTTCTCCCCCATTAACAATACTAGGCAATATTAATAGAGGAAAACTAACATTAAATAACATCAGACTATTAACACTTAAAATAGACAACCATCGTATCGAAAAACTCATAGATGGGGATATTTTTTGGCAATTGTATTTCTTATCGCTATTCTGAACTTTTACTCGATCCATAATTCCACCTTATGCTACAGTTTTATTTAATAATCTATCCCAAAATCAAATGACTTGGCAAACTTATATAGCAAATTTAACAACTATTTTATTTTTAACTACTAACCCCTTTCTCTTAGTAGAAAATACTCAATACAAACCCCAAGCAGATTTAGAATCACCACCCACAACTAAAGCACGCAAAGATCGCGATTCAAAAAAATGTCGCCAAGACGATGATTATCCCAATGGTCTATCTTTAACTGCTTTAATCCCCAATCCCGAAATAGATAAAAATAAGGTGCAATTAACTGTAGCAAAATCTCCTCAAATTTTCATGTATGTTCCTCCCACTTCAGCAGAATTAATGCAAATCTTCATTAAAAAAGAAGATGGTGTCACAGATATTTATCGCACAAAACCTCTAAATATTCCAGCTAAATCTGGTGTCATAGCTATTAGTATTCCAGAGGCAGAAGCTAAATTAGAAACTGGTAAAAATTATGGTTGGATTATTAGAGTTATTTGTAATCCCAAGAAAAGAAGAGATGATTTAGTTGCTAGTGGTTGGCTGCGACGAATTGAGCCTAATTCCAATCTTGCTAATCAATTAAAAAATGCAGACAAAACTGAATATCCAAGTATCTATGCTAGTAATGGAATTTGGTTTAATGCAGTGCAAAGTTTAGCAGAATTACGTTTAGCTGAACCTGATGATTTAGACTTAAAAAATGATTGGCAAGAATTATTAGAATCAGCAGGATTAAATGATTTAGTTGAAAAGCCATTATTAGTAGATGTAGGTTGGGTTGAGGAATCGAAACCCAACAGATAATCTAGTTTTAATTGCCAATATTTAACAGATAGGTTACTAACATTAATATCAACAATTTTGGGTTTCACTATCGTTCTACCCAACCTACAGTAATCAAATTTACCTTCCTCAAAAACCATTACCAATTAAAATAAAAGGAGCCCAATAATAGGGATGATTATACTCACTATTAATCATAGTAATTTGTGCCTTTTGCACTGCCTCAGCTTTACTTGCTCCATTCTTTAAAGCTGCATAAAAATCATTCATAAATTCATGGGTCCCCTCGTCATCAACTCGCCATAAAGTTGCCAAACTTGCTGCGGCACCAGCTACTTGCATTTGATAACCAAAACCCAGAATTTCTACTCCATTTCCTAACTTTTTCCCCATACCAGTTTGACAAGCACTTAAAACTACTAATTCTACATCCTTCAAATTCCAATCTTTCACATCTAGTAAGCTGGCGCGATCGCCATCTCCAAATAATATAAAAGATTCTTCTGGATGACCAGTTACAAAAGCAGAGTGGGTAGCAAAATGTACGATATTATAATTATCCATTTTTGATTCCATAGCTTCTTTACTAAAGCCATTTCCTAATAATTTATGGGTTTGTGGAAACATAGTTGCTATTTTTTCTACCTCTACTCCTGCAAAGGGCAATTTTTCAAATTTAAACTTTTGTTTGCCTACATTAAAATTATAACTTCCCTCTGTTAAAGCACCTGCCAAAACTTGAGGATTAATCTCTTCTCTAGGAGTTAAATCCATTAAATTTGCAGCAGTAATGTTATTAATTTTAAATCTTTCTACCAGCCATTTTTCTCCATCAAATAACGCTGCGAGAGGGATATAACGTAGTTGACCGTCAGGTGCATAAATAATGGTTTTTGCCTGAGTAAGTTTTAAATGAGATTCTATAGGTTTAATCAACCAGTTATATAACTTTAATCCGGGTTGAATGACTCTAGAATCGGATTGTTGATTATTTTGCTCCGATAATAATTTGGCTCTATTTCTATTTGTTAATCCACCTCTCAACTCAGCGATCGCCCGATTAAATTCTTTCTGATTTACGAAGACAGTACGATGGATTGGGGGAGAATTTGCACTTACCAATATTAATTCTAGACGGTCTTTTAAAAGAAGAGGATATAAAACTACAGTATTTTCCTGTTTATGTTCTTTTAGTTCAGACTGTAGCCCGATTAACATCTCGGAACTAAGTTTTTGACTCTCTGAATTTTTCTCTAATTCTGATACTATTTTTGTTACTTCTTCACTGTCGATAAAATCCTGAATATATGCCAATTTTTCTGATGAAATCTTCTGATTTTGCTCGTGAGTTTTACCTATTTTATCTATTAACTGAGTATACTTGTTCCAAAAATCTTGTTCTAGTTCTAACAGTGGAATTTGAATAGGTTTATCTTCCTCTTCCTCTTCCTCTTCCTCTTCCTCTTCATCATCGTCCGATTTTAAACTACCCATATATTCAAATATTTCTTGTACTTTTAGCAAATCTAAAATTTGATGTGCTTCTATTGCTCGTTTTTTTTGCAGCAATAAGTCAGCTAAAGCTCGATATATTTCAGCAACACTTTCTAGATAAGATTCCTGCTGTTCTGCTGGTAAAACTTTTAAATCTTGGCGAATATTTTCAGTAATATTCACTGATTGTTTATAAAATATTATTGCTAATTCTGGCTGATTTTTTTGAGCGAATAATTTGCCTATATTCGCAAGGGTAATTCTTTCTCCATCCCGGTTCCCAAGTTGTTTGTCAATAATCAAAGTATGGGTCAAAAATTGTAAAGCTTCCAGATGTTTTTCTGACTCTCGATGCACTATCCCAATATTATGAATAGTTGCTGCTTTTCCTTGTTTATCTCCTAACTCTTCTCGAATCACTAATGCTTGCTGATGATATTTTAATGCTTGAGAATATTTCTTCTGTTCTCGATAAACTACACCTATATTATCAAGAGTTGTGGCTAGATTTAGATGGTCTTGATTTTTCTGGTGAATTGCTAAAGCTTGTTGATAATATTCTAAAGCTTTGGGATATTCTTTTAAACGACGATAAACTGCTCCAATATTATTTAAAATTGTGCCTTTGGTTGGCGGATTAGTCTTTAAAACTTGTTGATAAAAATCAATGGCTTTTTCGTATTGACCTAAGCGCGAATAAACTAATCCAATATTACTTAAAATTGCAGTAATATTTGCATTATCTTTTTCCTGTTTAGCATTTTCTAAAGCTTCTTGATAAAATTCTAAAGCTTTTTGATATTTACCTTGAGCATCATAAACTACGGCAATTTCATTGAAAGTGCGACCAATAGTAGCAATATCGCCTAGTTTTTGGCGGATTTCTAATGCTTGATTTAATGATGTTAATGCTTGGGGATATTGGCTAAGATGATAATGAATTGTACCAATATTATGTAGGGTGGCTGCAATTAGATTTTCATCGTCTAACTGTTGACGAATTTCTAGTGCTTGCTGATAATATTCTAAAGCTTGCTGATACTGATGCAGTTGCTTATAAATAGTTGCTATGCTGTAGAGGGTACTACTAATATTGAAGCTATCTCCTTGTTGAGTACGAATATCTAACAGTTGTTGTAAGGTTTCTAAGGCAGTTTTTAGTTCTCCATTTTGAAATTGTTCTGTAGCTTTTTGATAAAGTTGTTGTGCTTGGGTTTCTAAGTTTTGTTGGGTGATGGTATCGGGTCGCGTTGCGTCAGCGGTATTGTGATAGCGGAGCGGAGTTCTGTCGCTCTCTTTTTTTGTCATTTGTGCCAAGACTTTTGAATTTATCTGTACTTTTTCTACCACTAGAGATGGAGACAATAGAAATAAAAATCCAGTACCTATAATTAATCTCAAATATTTCCAATTTTTCATCTCAACTAATCATATATATAGTTTTATATATTTATATTATATCAGGCGTGAAAAAATCAGGTTCCAGATAAATTGGATAATTGAAAAACAGAATTCAGCTATAAATAGGGTTTGCTGAATAAGTATGATTGGTAAGAGCAGGAGCCAGAATTTATTATATAGTTGGGAGAGATGGGGAGATTGAAAGCTTGAAGTAATTATAAAATTATGAACATATACTTTATAACTGGATTCTATATGATTAATATTTATTCCCTACTTACCACCTAAAACCTAAAACCTCGAAATTTATTTGTAGCAAACATTTATCAGATTGGTATTATACAAACTCCCAAAAAGAATGCTATACCTGAGAGATACTTCAACAATTAAGTAATGAGTAAAATTCAACAATGTTTTTGACAATTACTATATGTTATTTATATTTTTATTTGGTTCCCACACCTCCCACACCTCCCACACCTCCCACACCTCCCACACTTTCCTCTCCCCCAACCCTATCAAACATAGCAAAGTTTTTGATAAATGGTATTATATTATGTCCATAAACAAAAAATAGGGAATGGGTAAGTATACTGACAACCAATTCCCTATTTTGCATTTGTTATTGCTAGTTGATTTTCCTGACTATGTTAATAACCAATTTTAGCTATCACTATTCTGTTTTTTATCCTTTGATGATTCTGATGGCAAATCATCTATTTCTGTTTTTTGTTCGGATGAAAATGACTCGGATTTTTCGGCTTCACTTTCACTATCTTTAGCAGTTATTTCTGTTGATGAAGGAGAGTCAATTTTACTAGATTCAACTGCTGTTTCTGTTTTTTGTTCGGATAAAAATGACTCGGATTTTTCTGGTTCACTTTCGCTATCTTCAGCAGTTATTTCTGTTGATGAAGGGGAGTCAGTTTTGCTAGCTTCAACTGTTTCTACTTCTACTTTTTCTACTTCTTCTATATCCATTTGCTCAGAAAAAACTTCCTCAGTAGATGTAGATTTTGCTTCTGAGGATGGTGTTGTATTTTCTTCCACTTCTACAAAAGTAACTGCCTCAGTTTGAATATCTGAGATAGCAGTATTTTCGATTTCTGTAGCAAATTCATCTTCCGACAGATTTTCCTGTATCTTAGTCACAGGTTCATCGGTTTTTGAAATCACTTCTTCAATTGAGGTTGATTTCTCTGTTTCAGGTGGAGTGGTTGTAGACGGAGAGTCAGTTTTTTTACTATCTCTAGTTTGAATTACATTTTTGATATTACTAAGTAAGCCACTCACTGGTGTTAACAACTGGGAAAAACCACCACCTTTTTTAGATTCTTTTTTAGATGATGTTGTCTGTGTTTTTTCAGGTGTTGTGATCTGTTGAATTTCGTCATTAGTCTCAGTTTCAGTTTCAGGTGTTGTTTCTGCAATGGTTTGAGCTACTTCAGATTCTGCGTTCTCTGGGCTTGCGTCAGAAAGCGTTTGCAATGATGTAGATTCAGTTTCAGTTTCAGTTTCCGTTTCCGTTGTCACCGGTTTTACTTCCCCAGTTAAGTTAGGAACAGCAGCAACTTCAGTTTCCTGAATAGGGGTTCCCACTAACTCGGTTGCAGGTGCAGTTGCAGTTTCAGTAATATCTGATTCTGGTGTGGGTGTTGTTTGAGTAGGAGGAGTTGATGATTTCTGGGTTTTGTCTTTTTTCTTGGTGAATGGGTTGTTTAATTTAGCTGACTTTTCTGCCAGGCTTTGTTTAGTAGATATTTTTGTTTGCTCTAATACTGGGGTGAGTTGACGACGCAATATGAAAGTTTGCCAACCAAACCAACCTAATAAAGCTACACTAGCCATTTGGCCTAGTAGCACTGCACCAGTAATTCTTCCGGCACAAAACCATAATATTAAGGCATAGAAAAGACCTATACCGCTCCAAATAAAATCATTTTTCCGATGGACTTCCGGAAAGAAAAAGGCCACCATATATAAGGCTAAACTACCAAGGCCAACAGCCAAGGCCAATACATTTGCAAGCATAGGGCAGGTACTCCCACTATATTTTTCTATATGGGGTCATTCTATCGTTCAACTACTCACCCCTAATAGGGTTTCATATCAAATCCGGTTGAATACTTACTATATAGTTAGGGGACTAGGAAGTGTGAGAAGAGGGGGAGGTGTCGGTCCAGTAGGGTGTGTTAGACGGCTTAAATTTAGACTATGAAAGAGATTTAGCAATCTGTCGTAACGCACCATTTTAGATGTGTCAATCGACTACTGGAACATTTCATCTTAAATTTTGCAATAGAAAACTCCCTTTTAGGCTTGTCTGTCCAGTAGTAGACCATACTTTTAAATCCAGTATAGTTTTAGATTAATCTGTGGTTTGAATATTGGTCAGGATAGGTTTTCTATTTTGATTTTAAATGTACTTTTTCAAAGTAGAAATTGTCACTCCGCCGCAAGAAGCAATAAAATAAGAACCATTCCAGAGAAAATCTTTCCAATAAATATTATTAATTTGTTCTGCAAATTCTTTTCTTAACCGTCGGCTTGTAACTGTTTTAACGTTATTAACTAGCTTGCTTAACATAACGTTTGGATGATACTGAAACAAAATATGAACGTGGTTTTCTTCCCCATTAAATTCTACTAATTTGCATTCCCATTTAATTAATAATTCTGCCAAAATTTCATTTAAGCGAGCCAGCATTGAGGCTGTAAAAACATCTTTCCTGTACTTGGTTGTCAAGATTAAATGGGCCTTTAAATCTGATACTGACCGCCCACTTGATACAAAATCCGATTGCATAGTAGTTGTCATTTTCCAAAATTGGTCTTAGTATAAAAGTATACACTAAATCAAAGCAGATATGCGAACCGCATACCAGTACAAGCTTAGGCCCAATAAAGAACAAGTCGCAGTAATAGAATTGTGGCTGGATTTATTGCGTTGGCAGTACAACTATCGGTTGAGTGAGCGGTTCTCATGGTGGGAAGAAAACCGCTGTCCGGTTAATGCTTGTCCGTTAATAATGCCAATTCCTCAACTTAGAGATAATCCAGACTATTATTCTCAAAAAAAGGATTTGGTAAATACTAAAGATAAATTTCCTGAGTACAAGTTAATTCATTCTCAAGTATTGCAAGATTGTATTAAACGGGTAAAGCTCGCCTTCGATAGATGGTTTAAAGCGGATAAAAATGGGCAGAGATTAGGGAAACCAAGGTTTAAGGGAAAAGGTCGTTATCATAGTTTTACTTATCCTCAAATCAAGCAAGATTGCATTGAAGAAAATAAGATTAACTTGCCCAAAATAGGTAAAGTAAAGTTAATCCAACATCGACCGTTGCCAGAAGGTTTTCAAATTAAAACTGTCACGATTAGCCGTAAAGCAGATGGTTATTATGTGGTTTTATCCTTGGAAGATAAGTCGGTTCCCTCATTTAACTCTGATGTCAAAGCTACATCAGAAAACACTCTGGGAATCGATATGGGGCTCAAGGACTTTCTGGTGACAAGTGAAGGAGAGTCGGTTCCAATTCCTCAATATTATCGACAGTCTCAGAAGCGATTAAAGATTCTACAAAAACGTTTATCCCGTAAGAAAAAGGGCAGCAAAAGATGGCTAAAAGCTGTCAAAGCTGTGGCAAAAAAACATAAAAAAGTTGCTGACAAGCGTAAAGATTTTCATTTCAAAACAGCTAACAAGTTATTATCAACAGCCGATGTTATTCAATACGAAAACTTAAATATTAAAGGGCTGACAAAAACCAGATTGAGTAAGTCAATTAATGATGCTGGATGGGGACAATTCTTAACTATTTTAACTGTTAAAGCTGAGAATGCTGGGCAAAAAACTATAGCTGTGAACCCTAAAAACACTAGCCAAGACTGCTCGAATTGTGGTGAAAAAGTCCCTAAAGAATTATCTATCAGAACTCATTCTTGCCCACATTGTGGCATAGAAATAGACCGTGACTTGAATGCTGCAATAAACATAAAAAATAGGGCGGCAGGGCATTCCGTCCTTAAAGCTCGTGGAGCCCGACGCAATGGCGGGGCTGTGAAGCGAGAAGCCCACACTAAGCTGACGCTATAGTGTGGGAGTATGTCACAATCGTCTGATTAAATTTGCTCTCTACGACTTTTAGCTTAATTTTAAGTGAATAACATTTTATCGTTTGAAAAAAAATATGTGATATAATAAATAATTTTTCTACTGACATTTTAATATTGCTTAACTTTAGTCGTGAGTTTAATCACTTTTCTACCTATTTCTATATCACAGCTAATCGCCCAAATTGTTTTGTAATATATTTATGTGAAGAAAGCCTCCAAGTTTAATCATTCTATATATATTTTTTTACATCAATAATTATAAGGAGGGTGTGGAATGTGGGAGAAAATTTTGTTGGCTATTGCTGTTACCTTTTCTCTGCATATATTTGCGGGAGTAGATTTATCTGATTTTAAGTCTCCTCTTGCTTCGTCGTCTCCTGTAACTGCAGAAGACAATGAAGTTCCTAAATTATTTTCTTTTCAAGAAAGTGTTAAATTTTCCGAGCCGATGAATATCAATAATTTGATTAATAAGTAGTTACAGCACTTTCGAGTGTTATGAGGTACTTATATTTGTGGTTTTAGGGAACAGGGAATAGGGAATAGACAAAAAATATTTCTGATCATCAGTTGTACCTCATTATTACGGAATCTGCTGTAAGTATTAAAAGTTATTTGCAGAAACAGGTGGAAGGGAAGTATTTTTGGCTTCGTGATTACTTGATTTGTCTAACAAAAATTTAGATGAATTGAAAATAAAGTTGGATTTGTTTAATATTAATAGATAGCAATTATCAAGCATTTGTGAAGATTAATAGGTTGGAAATTAAAATACAAGAATAATTAATGCTGAAAGATAATTTTGCATGAAAATTACTGTCAGTGATATAGTAACGTGGGATTTACTAGAAACCAGAATAGATGTGTTTAGGATATTATTAATACTTTTGATAGGTATAACTCCATGGCTAATTTCTTTGTGGATTCTTTACAAAAGTCAAGCACAAACCAGGGAAAGACTTATAGCCGCTAGATTATCTGTAGGATCTAGAAGAATAACCATTGGATCTAGCCCCCCAGAGGAACAATATATTCAAGGGGTAGGATATATTATTGGAGACTTAACTTGTAAATTTAATGCTAGGTCTCCTATAATTCGTTGTGCTGTTAATCCTAACGGTCCTTGTAAAGATTGTTCTCACTATGAGTCAATAGATATTGAGTGTTGAAAGTTTAATTTGTTTTTTTGATTTTGTTGTTTGATTTTAATTAGTTATTTAATTAATCTCAAATTTCAACTTTTAGACCTAAGTTTTAGACCTAGATAAAAATTCTAATCCTAAAAATATAGCTGCTACAGTTCCAGAAACACATATCTCTCCCCTCAATACCTTATTCATAACTTCAGAAATGTGTATCAATACTACTTCAATATCTTCTGTTATATCAAGTTTTCTTTCTTGAGACTTGATAACATTTTTTGCGATAAATAAATGAATACAATTTGTATCTTTAACCGGATTATCATACAAAGTTGCTAATTTAATTAATTTCTCAGCAACATACCCACTTTCTTCACTCAATTCTCTAGCAGCAGCCACTTCAGCAGATTCTTTATCAGGATAAAAAGACCCTGCAGGTAGCTCTAATAAAACCTTACCCACTCCATGTCTATATTGCTCCACAAATATAATTTCTTGTTGAGCAGTTATCGGAAAAACAAGAGCAATATCTGGTCTAATGTTAATAAAAAAATCATCTATAATTGTGCCATTTGGTAGCTCAACTTCATCCTGTCTTACCTGACACCATTTATTATTAATGACTAACTGAGATTGTAATAATTTCCATTTTTTTAAATCTGTCATAAGTCAATTCATCTAATCTGAATAAACATTTAATTAACTCTAATAAACTAACTCAAAAATCACAAAAATTACCTCTAGACTTACATGAAATTAATTCTTTTGCAGGATTACTTCGGTTTATCCCTTCAGTCAAGCTTACCCTCGCCCCCGCCTCCGCGAGGGTAAACTCTGGGGGATTGTTACAGTAAAATCCGGACACCAAAGGATAGGAATATTTACACTTGTTCTCTTTCATTCCTAACACCTAACACCTAACACCTAACACCTAACACCTAACACCTAAAAACGAACCAATGTAGCAATATTTTCTGAAAATGGTATTAGTTTGTTAGGTTTTAATGTAAGAGTTATAAATCAGAAGTCAGGAGTCAGGAGGAATTGCAATTACAAAGAAAATCAGGGGAATAATTTTCTGACATTTTTTGGTCTTTTCCGCTTTTTGAATTACCTTATTAGACATCTCCAATAATAAAAAATCCAATCAATTATTTCTCCCTACTCCCTACTCCCTCTTTTCCGGAGATGTCTATTGATTGGCTGGGAGTAACTCTCTAAATAAATCATTTAATTCTTGAGGATGAATGGGAGAAAGTATAGCATCATCTAAAACAACTACAGCCCGTAAATGTCGCTCCTTTAAAATCTCCCAATCAATAATAGTCACATGGTTGCGTTTCAAAAATGGCATTTTTCGATGCCAATGTATCTTCATTTCTAATACTGAACCTCCACCTTCTCTCTGTGCTAAAAAAATTGGCTCTGTTCTGTCATAGTTTCCGTGGGGATGAACAATTAATATTGCTAATTTGCCAATTTCATTCTTTTTGCTGTTGAGATTTTTCTGCAAGTCTAAAGCTAATTTATTGGGTACTATTTGACTTTTCCCTATGGTAACTTGCCACTCATTTTGTGCAGATAAGCTCAATCCTGAAATAATATTCCCTGCATTAGCTACAGGTAGATTAAAATCAAGTATTACAAATGATAATAAATTCATAAGTACAGCCAAGCCGAAAGCAATTAGCTTGTTAATCATTATTAATAAGGGATAAGGAATAAATAGGGTCTACTGACAAAAATTGGTTGGTAGGGGTAGGACACGGGGACGCACCAGACGTGGAGACGCGGAGATGGGGGGAACAGGCAACGGTTTCGGCCATTTTATCTGAAGAAATTTTCTGGAATTTCAGCAGCAAATTTTCGTATTTTGAGGCCAATAAGAGCCAATAACTAGGAGATAAATTGAAGATAAAAAGCTCTAAAAGCCTTAGCTATCCTAACTTTTAGCTTTATTCAGCCAGCCCTAAATAAAATCAGAGAGTTGAAGCCGGCAACTACTAAATCCTAAAAGTAATATAGTGTTTCTCAAACTAGTGAGGTAAATTTATCTTTTTATTCCCTGTTCCCCGTTCCCTGTTTCCTCAAAAAAATTAATGAGTGTACCTCACTAATACGGGAATTGCTGTACCAATAATGGTTCTGATTTCTAGAGATTAAGTATGCTTAGTTCTGACAATAAATTAAAAATTTAACCACTGTATTAACATTTTCGGTGCTGGCAATATAATTATTACTAATAAAGTCAACATTAATAATCCTACAAAGTCTCGTTTATTATCAAGTTCGCTAACATCATTCAGGGCTGGTTCATCAGCAAGAGGAATTAAAAATAAAAATATTGCCAAAAATAGAAATTCCTGATTCACAAAAGAGAATAATAACAATAAAAATCGGGAAATTTGACCAATTACCATACCAGTACGCTGCCCAAACATTGCGTGTACCATATGACCGCCATCTAGTTGTCCTACTGGCATTAAATTATATGCAGTTACTACTAAACCAACATAACCTGCTACTGCTACTGGATGTAAATCTATACCTTTATTTATGGTTAAATCTGCTCCTAATGCTAATTTACTTAATATAGCTAATAGAAAAGAAAATGTAGGATTTAATGAATCTATAGATAGTATTCCAGATTTATCTGATAAAGGAACTATATCAGAGTTAGATAAACCCCAAATTAATGCTGGTATTGTTAATATTAATCCGGCTAAAGGACCTGCTATACTAACATCAAATAAAGATTTACGATTGGGAACGGGACTTTGCATTTTCATAAATGCACCAAAAGTTCCTAAGAAAAATGGCACTGGAATAAAGAATGGTAGGGTTGTCCGAATTTTGTATAATTGAGCAACTAAATAATGACCAAATTCATGGAATCCTAAAATTAAAATCAAGGCTAACCCATAGGGTAAACCTTGAATTAATAGGTTAGGATCGGATTGAAAAGCTTCTTCAGAAATGCCAACTATTTCTCTTGCTCCTACTACTGTTGTGGTGAATAAAGTAATAATTAATAACCCTAAAGCTAACATCACAGATTTTTGAGATTCTTGAGGAATTTTACTTTGATTTTTGTTGCTGCGTGGGTTAGGAACTAGGGCAAAAAAAGGTTTGCCTTGAAAGCTATTTTGAAAGACTACTAGGAAGCGATCGCCAAATTTTCCTTCTATATTTTCTCGTACTGTTTGATAAGCTTCTTCTGGGTTGGAACGTAACTGCCCTCGACAAATAACTGCTTGAGGTCTATACTCTAAATTTCGTAGATAGTAAACTGTCCAAGGAAAACAATTTCGCAGGTTGGTCTCTTCTGTTTTATCTATTGCCAGTTTTGCTGGGGTTTGTGGGATGGGTTGAGTAGGAGCCATTTGTGGTTTAGCTTTAGAAGTATTATTGTCTGTTTGTTGTTGATTTGTTTTGGGACGACCCAATTGTATTAATAACCAGTATAAGTAAGGACAAAATAAAAAGGGGATAATAATTAATGCTGGTGGAACTTGCTTTTGACCATAGATTAGAACCCAACTTGTCCAGATTAAAGCGGGTGTCATCATTACTAGCCATAATATCCAGATTGGGGTCTGAGTAATTTTACTGACGTTGCGCTTTAACATGAAATATGTAATTAGTCCTAATAAAATTAATAAAAAGAGCATAAGAGTTTACTACGTTTCGTCTAGTTCTAAAATAAAAATACTGCTTTGACACAAGAACCATTTATTTCTAAGCCACCCAAGTTGGTGTTGGAAAATATTTTTGCTTTTTCGCCAAACCGGGATACTTTGGGAGGAACTTCTTATTTTATTGTAGAGAATCAGACCAATATTCTGATTGATTGTCCATCTGATGATGAAACAAATCAAAGGTTTCTGATGGAACAGGGAGGGGTAAAGTGTTTATATATTACTCATCGTAGTGCTATTGGTAAGGCGCGAGAAATTCAAGCAGTTTTCCAGTGTGAAATTTTGATTCAGGAGCAGGAAGCTTATTTATTGCCAGAGCAGGAAGTTACAGCTTTTGAACAAGAGTTTAAACTAGGCCAAGATATTGATGTTTTCTGGACTCCTGGTCACTCTCCAGGTTCTTCTTGTCTATATTATTCTGGAAATGGTGGGGTATTATTTACGGGCCGTCATTTGTTACCGAATCGTCAGGGGGAACCTGTTCCTTTGCGTATTGCTAAGACTTTTCATTGGCCAAGACAGATTAGGAGTGTAAAATCTGTGGTTGACAGATTTTCACCCCATACTCTCCAATATATTTGTCCGGGTGCTAATACTGGGTTTCTTAGGGGTAAGGGAGTTATTGACTCAGCTTATGAAAAATTAGCTTCTTTGGATTTAGGTGTCTATTTTTAGGCAATGCTATTACCATTTAACGCTAGATATTGTATGGAAAAACTATAACGTTTCAGATATGTAGTGTTTAGACCAGGAAAAGCTGTGGTTTTTCGGTTTTAAGTATGAGACAGATTGGCTCAATTCGGTAAAAACGCTAGATATTGTATGGAAAAACTATAACGTTGCAGATATGTAGTGTTTAGACCGGGAAAAGCTGTGGTGTTTCGGTTTT
>JAAUYJ010003084.1_pt1 | contig 26005 bp, 19 predicted proteins | sample 7278031 | NCBI WGS metagenome assembly JAAUYJ01 (sample SAMN14350222, study PRJNA611818) | marine sediment metagenome | isolation source: surface marine sediment (1.8m) | place: French Polynesia: Moorea | collected 2018-08 | reverse complement strand
GATTTAGCAGTATTACGCTCTAATATAGATGTCAGAATTAATCAACTTCAATCATTAATAGAAACAGAAGGAGCTGCAGCAGAAAGAGCCGAATTATTAAACCAAATAACCTCTAATATTCGGGAGTCTCTCAATGTTAAAGATATCTTTAAAAGTGTTGTAGAAGAGGTGAGAGAAGCTTTACAAACAGACAGGGTTATAGTATATGAATTTGATAAAAATTGGCAAGGTACAGTTATTGCTGAATCAGTAGACGTGAAATGGCCAGAGAGCTTGGGTGCTGAAATAACTGACCCTTGTTTTGCCGACCGTTATGTAGAATTTTATCAAAAAGGTCGGGTAAGAGCGATCGCTGATATTTACGAAGCAGGATTAACAGAATGTCACATTGGGCAACTTGAACCCCTTGCTGTTAGAGCAAATTTAGTTGCTCCCATTCTTGCTAACGGAGAACTATTAGGATTATTAATAGCCCATCATTGCGCTGAACCCCGACAATGGATAGAATCAGAAATCGAATTTTTCCAACAACTGGCGATTCAACTAGGTTACGCTGTAGACCAAGCTTTACTATTAGAAAAACAACGGGTAGCTACCCAACAAGCTCAAAAATTAAATCACATTAATGCCGAAATTCGTAAATCTCTCAATCTGAAAGACATATTAGTGACTGCAGTCGAACAAACCCGCAGCGCTCTAAAATCAGACCGAGTAGTAGTCTACGAATTTGATGGCGACTGGAAAGGTACAGTCATTGCTGAATCAGTTGATAGTGGCTGGCCAAAAGCCCAGGGAGCAAAAATCCCTGACCCCTGTTTTGCTGAACGTTATGTACAATCCTATCAACAAGGGCGAGTTAAGGCTGTAGACCATATTGAAGAAGCAGGACTAAATCCCTGTTATATTAATCAGCTTAAATCCTTTGAGGTCAAAGCTAACTTAGTTGCCCCAATTATAGTAGAGAAGAAACTGCAAGGTCTGTTGATTGCTCACCAATGTTCTGGCCCCAGAGCTTGGACAGAATTAGAAATAGACTTAATGCGGAAAGTTGCTATTCAAGTGGGTTACGCTCTAGACCAAGCATACCTATTAGAAAGGCAACAAGCTGCGGTTAAACAAGCTCGATTATTAAACGAAATTTCTAACAGTCTGCGGAGTACCACCAACACTGAAGAAGTTTTTGATACTGTAATTGAAGAAGCTCGTAATGCTCTAGGAGCAGACCGCGCCATCATCTGTCAATTTGATGAGAATATGCTGGGTACAGTGGTAGCAGAATCAGTTGATCGGAGTTTGCCAGCTACTCTTGGGCATCAGATAGATGACTCTAGTTTTGGCAAAAACTTGAAATCCTATCTGCGCGGGCAAATTAGCACCATTGAAAATATTAAAGCATCTGGAGTAGCTGAGTCAGATATTAAACTATTAGAGCCTTTTGAAGCTAAAGCTAACATTGTTGCTCCTGTTTTAGTCGAAGCACAACTGTACGGTTTGTTGATTATTCATCAATGCTCTAAACCTCGAAGTTGGGAAGAATCAGAAATTACCTTTATTAAACAGTTAGCTAGTCAAGTCAGCACATCCTTAGAACAGAAAAGACTATTAGAACAGCAAAAAGTAGCTACCGAACAAGCACGACGCTTGAATGAAATTAGTTCAATGATTCGGGAGTCTTTGAATGAACAGGATATTTTTAACACAGTAGTCGTTGAGACTCGCCAAGTGTTAGCAGCAGACAGAGTAATGATTTATAAGTTAGATGATGACTACAATGGTGTTGTTGTAGCTGAATCAGTAGATAGTATGTGGCCTGTTGGTTTGGGTAGCAAGCTAGACAGCAAATGTTTTAAGGAACATCATATTAAAGCTTATCTGCGAGGACGAATTAAGGTATTCAATAATCTGCACGACCCCTCTCAAACCATGATTGATGATGCTAAGAATACCGAATGTTACTTAAAAGATGCTGCACCTCTAGAAATTAAAGCTACTTTGACAGCTCCAATTATTGTTGACAAAAAGCTGTATGGTTTCTTTGTGACTAATCAATGTTCAGGACCTCGGAACTGGAAAGATACAGAAGTTGATTTTATTAAGCAGTTAGCAACTCAAATCGGTTTTGCAGTTGAACAGGAAAACCTGATACAACAACAAAAGACAACTGTTGAACAGTCCAAAAAACTGAACAGAATTAGCTTAAGGATTCGGGAATCTCTTGACATTACCCGTATTTTCCGTACAGGTGTAGAAGAAGCACTCAAACTTATGGAAGCTGACCGAGTGGTAGTTTATCGCTTTGATGAAGATTGGGATGGCAAGATTATTAGTGAGGCAGTAAAACAGGGGTATGTTAATATTGCCGAGATGGAAACTGAGGTAACTTGTTTTCCCGCAGATTATGTGGAACCATATCGTCAAGGTAGGGTACAAGTTACACCAGATGTGAGTAAAGCAGGTTTGACCGCGTGCCACGAAGAACAACTCGGAAAATGGCAGGTTAAAGCTAATATAGTAGCTCCAATTTTGGTTAACCAAACTCTCTATGGTTTATTGGGTGTGCATCAATGTTCTGACACTCGTAACTGGTTAGAGTCAGATGTTGAGGTATTCAAACAAGTAGCTTTACAGATTGGGTATGCTCTTGACCAAGCACTGTTGTTACAAGAAATTCTACAAGCTCGCCAAAAAGCAGAAGCTATATCTCTTGAGCAGCAACAGCAAAAAGAATTACTGGAAAATCAGATCGAAAAGTTTTTGGCAGAAATCGAAAATTCTTTTGATGGGGATTTGACAGTTCGAGCTGCTGTAACAACTGGGGTAATGGGAACTGTAGCTGACTTCTTTAATGCCACAATTGAAAACTTACAGCAGTTGGTATTGCAGGTGCAGTCGGCTACAAATGTTGTGAGTTCGACAACAGAAGGTAATGAAAAAGAAATTAAAAAGTTGTCGGGTGAAGCTCAACGTCAAGCTGAAGCAATAGTTAATGCTCTCCAACAAATTCAGGTGATGACTAATTCTGTGAAAGCCGTGGTAGGTAATGCTCAACAAGCAGAAGCTAAGGTGCAGCAAGCAAATCAGATTCTGCAAACCAGTGATGCTGCGATGAACCGCACAGTTGATGGAATTGTGACTATCCAAAAAACAGTGGAAGCAACTGCTCGGAAAGTGAAAACTTTAGGGGAAACTTCTAAGAAGATATCCAGGGTATTGAGTTTGATTAACGATTTGGCAAATCAAACAAATGTTTTGGCGTTGAATGCTTCGGTGGAAGCAACCAGAGCGGGGCAAGACGATCAAGGGTTTGCAACAGTTGCTAGTGAAGTACGTTCTCTGGCGGAACAGTCAGCTAGTGCGACTCAAGAAATAGAACAAATTGTTGAGGAACTTCAATCTGGAACCAGTGAAGTTATTAAAGCAATGGTAGTAGGGCGAAAGCGAGTAATGATTGGTACTCAGTTGGTGAAGGGAGCGCGAAAAACTCTGACAGATGTGTTGGATGTGAGTGGAGAAATTAGTGAGTTGGTAGAGGGGATTACTGGTTCTGCTACTACTCAAGCTGATACTTCTAACGCACTGTCGAAAACAATGGAGGAAGTAGCAGCGATCGCTAATCAAACTTCTGAACAGTCTATGACTGTGGCAAATTCTTTTGCTAAGTTACTAGCAGTTGCAGGAGAGTTAGAGAAGAATGTTGCTGAGTTTAAGGTGAATTAATAATGGATAATGGATAATTAATAATTAGAGATAGTTTTCATTATCTCCATTAATTAGCTACTTTTAGTTATCTGTTAGATGACTGTTGCTATAAGCCCAGAAAGAAATTTTTTGGCGAAAGGAACGCCAAGGATTTCTAATCCTTGGCTAATACCTTAAGTTATCTTTAGATGACTAATAGACTTCTCCAAAAATTCAAAATAAAATCAATTATTATCCATAAACGGCTTTGTTGCACGAATATCCTGGAATCCTTGCAGTACAATACTTTCGCATTAATAATATTTATTGATAAATCCTTATTTCATAATGCTTCTAGCACTTTCATGCAACAAAGCCTCCATAAACTATCAATTATTTCTCTGTTCCCTATTCCCTATTTTCTGGAGATGTCTAATGAGAGGCTTCAAACCTCTGGGGATTAATTATCAATTATATCATGTCCGTTGATATTGTTTGTGTAAAGCCAATGGTGGATATCTACAGGAAATTGAAGTTTTTTTTCTTGCTCTTAAGCCTTGTTCCCTGTTCCCAGTTAAGTGTTCCCTACCTTTGCTACACAATACCGATGCTACCGGACATGATATTATTAATTATTAATTAATTAATTATTCTCCCCTATTCCTTATGATTGAAATTGACGATCAAGCTTACGAATTCTTTGTAGAAGAAACTACAGAATTATTGCAAATTCTTGAGCAAGGTTTAATCAGCATTTCTCAAGAACATGAAATTAAAACACTCCATAAATTAATGCGGGCAGCTCATTCGATTAAAGGTGGTGCTGCTTGTATAGGTTTAACAGGAATCCAAAATATTGCCCATGACTTAGAAAATGGTATTCGGGCGCTTTATCAAGAAAATACTGTTTTTGATCTGGAGTTGGAAAATTTACTATTGCAAGCTTTTGACTGTTTGCGGTCGCCAACGACAGAACAAATTGAAACGGGTAACTACGATCAGGATATAGCTGTTGCTAAGGCAAAACAAGTTTTTCAGGAGTTGGAAAATAAACTTGGGCATTCTCTAGAGGAAGCAGCAGAGTTTCCAGAAGTACCAATGGAACAGGGTGATATGGCAAAGTTTCTCTTTACAGAAGAGATACCCTCTGGTTTGCATCGTTGGGAAAATTTGTTAGCTGGAAAAAGTCAAGGTGATAGTGGTTCATCCCTGAAAGATGAATTGAAGAGACAAGCAGAAGTATTTGCGACTTTAGGAACAATGCTGAATTTGTCGGGGTTTACTTCTATTGCTGAAACTACTATTAAAGCACTGGAAACAAACCCAAAATATGCAGCAAAAATTGGTCAACTCGCTTTAGCAGATTTTTGGGCAGGACAAAAAGCAGTATTAGATGGCGATCGCGTTGCCGGAGGAAAACCAAATCCAACATTAGTTAAATTAACCAAACCATATAAACCGAAAAAAACTGTAGCAACTACTCAGCAAAAACCAGTTAATCAACCTACTCAAAAATCGCAAAGTGTAGATAAAAATCAACATCAAAAAACAGAAGTAATTCATACAATTAACCGTAAAATATCTGAAGATATATCTCAGAAACAAGATATTTTACCAGCAGTGACTAAATCTGAAAATATATCTCAGAAACAAGATACTTTACCAGCAGTGACTAAATCTGAAAATATATCTCAGAAACAAGATACTCGTAAAGTATCTACGAATCATAAAAAGCAAAATACAGTAAATCAAAGTAAGCAAAAAATCAAAAAAAGTAACCATACTAAAACTAAAAATATTGATATTCCCATAGCAGAAAAAAATCCATTGCAAAAAGCAGATTCTGCATCAACAGTTGCCAAAAATCAGAAGCAAATTCAAGAGAAAAAAACTACGATTAAAACCGCATCCTCTTTAGGCGTTAGGATAGATATTAAACGCTTGGAAATGTTGAATAATTTAGTAGGGGAATTAGCAACTCAAGATAATAGTTTTATCCTCCAAAATCAACAAACTGAATCCTCTATAGAAACAGTAGAAAAAGGCTGGCAGAAATTCCAAAAATTAATGACAAATCTCCAAGAGATTACAGCCTTTTCTGAAAAACTCAAAAAATCATCAAATCCGCAAAATCAGAAACTAGCATCTTTACTAAATATCATACCAAATATTACAGAAGAAATTGCTCAAATAGGAGAAGCAGTAGACGATATTAAATTATTACATCAGCAGAGCCAACAAATTCTCAAAAAAAGGCAACAAACTTTACAGCAAATACAAAATCATCTTACTAAAACTCGAATGTTACCTGTGGAATCATTATTTAATAGATTCCCTAGAATGATTAGAGATTTATCAGTACAAAAACAAAAACAGGTAAAACTCGAATTAGTGGGGATGAATACAATGTTAGATAAAGCAGTTTTAGAGAAATTATATGACCCGATGGTTCATATAGTTAGAAATGCTTTTGATCATGGCATTGAACCTCCAGAAATCAGAAAAGGTAATGGCAAATCAGAGACAGGAATAATTAGTATTAAATCCTATTATCAAGGAAATTATACTTATATTGAAATTAAAGATGATGGTGGGGGGATAGATATTGAGAAAATTCGGAATAAAGCAGTAACAAAAAAAATTATTTCTGCTACGGAAGCAGTAAAATTATCAACAAAACAATTATACAAATTTTTATTCTATCCTGACTTTTCCACTAAAGACAAAGTAAGTGACTTGTCAGGAAGAGGCGTAGGATTAAATGCAGTTTTTCGTCAAATAGAAGAGTTAAAAGGTAATATTACTATTCAATCAGAAACTTCTAAAGGTACAAAATTTCTGCTAAGATTACCTTGGACTTTAACAATTACAAAATTATTAGTTTTTCGGATGGATGGTAAAATATTTGCCATGCCATTAGATATTTTATCAACTATTATTTATGCTAATATTAATGAAATCGGAATTAATCAAGAAGGAGATCAAGTCTATAACTGGCAGGGCAAAAAAGTATTAATCGCACCATCAATTGTCTCAAATTATAATTATCCAATAGTTCTAGAAAGTATTCAACAAAAATCTGTTGAATTGGGTAAAAAATCTTATGCTCAAAAATATCAAGGAAAGGTGATTTTGCTATTAATTTCTGAAGATACAGAAACAATTGCTATTCAAATTGAGCAAATATTAATGGAACAAAATTTGACAATTAAACCTTTTAGTCAAGTTTTAACAGCTCCATCATATTTATATGGATGTACAATTTTAGGGGATGGCAGTTTAGTACCAGTTATTGATGGCATTCAATTATTAGAAAATACTTTGCATAAAGAAGAATTAACTACTAATAAATCACCGATAATTCATAAGACACTTAAGCAGTCTGCTTTATCTAACTTGCCAACTATTTTAGTAATAGATGATTCTTTAACTACTCGTCAAACTATTTCTAAAACTTTGCAAAAATCAGGATACAATGTCATACAAGCTGAAGATGGTAAAGCAGGATTATTACAGCTACAACAAAATACTCAAATAAAGGCTATTATTTGTGATGTGGAAATGCCAGAAATGAATGGTTTTGAGTTTCTGAGTCGTTGTCGTAAAGAATATTCTATTGAGGAAATGCCGATATTAATGTTAACATCTCGTGGCAGTCAACCTTATCGTCAGTTAGCTAAACAGTTAGGCGCAAATGGTTATTTAACTAAACCTTATTTAGATCAAGATTTAATTAATAATTTACAAAAATGTTTACAGGTTTAAGCAGGGAGTAGGGGAGTTAGATCGGGACGTTGTATGTAACTTCCGTAAAGAGAAGTAGACTAATAATTATCTCATATCATGTCCGGTAGCATCGGTATTGTATAGCAAAGCTAGGGAGTAGGGAGTAGGGAGTAGGGAGTAGGTATGGAGGGAACAGGCAGAAAAACTTAACCAAGAGCCAGAAAAAAACTTAGATTCCCTGTAGATATTTACCCTAACTTTTACACAAACGATATTAACGGACACGATATCATATAGCAGCTGTAGAGGCAAACTGCCGTTTGACCCTAATAGATATAGATATAGTGGTTATGCGTAAGTCCTGTATCTATCAAAAAGGTTATTTCATTAGTGTTAATTACTTAGATAATTGAAGTGTCAGTTAAATTATAGCATTCTTTTTTCAAATTGCTATATATTTATACTATTCTATTAATAAATAAATTAATTTTTGTACCTAAAAATGTCACAACAATTTTCTCCGCAACCAATACTGGAAGTTACTGTTGAAGAACTAGCAAATCGCCTAATAGATGGTATTCCTGAAAATTTACAATTAGTAGATGTTCGAGAGCCACAAGAAGTAGAAATAGCCTTTATCGAAGGTTTTAAAGTTTTCCCCTTAAGTCAGTTTCCCGAATGGTCAGACCAAATTCATGTCCATTTAGACTCTGAGCGAGAGACTTTAGTTTTGTGCCACCATGGGATGCGTTCAGCTCAAATGTGCCAATGGTTGAAGAACCAAGGTTTTACTAATGTGAAAAATATTATTGGTGGTATAGATGCCTACTCATTAGTCGTAGATAAAAGTATACCGCGCTATTAGACAGCAAAAACTTTATGATTATTAAGTAGAAAAGTTTCTTTGGCTACATATTTTTTAGCAGAATATGCTTATATCATAACGAAGCACCAATTTATATTAAGAAAAATAACTGTTTTGATTAACTAAAATAATTATTTTCTGCTATTGTCTGGAAACTTACCGATATACTCACCTACATCTATGTCAGTGCAAGTTAAGCTTAATAATCGTCATCAACATATTCTTTGGGCAACAATTCGCCACTATATTGCGACAGCAGAGCCAGTTGGCTCAAAGTCCCTTGTAGAAGTAGAAGAGTATAATCTCAGTGTTAGTCCAGCGACCATTCGCAATGGGATGAGCTTTTTAGAGAAAAGTGGACTTTTATATCAACCTCATACTTCGGCAGGAAGAGTTCCCTCGGACTCAGGCTACCGAATATATGTCGATCAATTAATGACACCTTCAGAAAATTTGGCTTTTGAAGTTGAAGAACTTTTACAAAAACAACTAAATGGGCCACAAGAACGAATAGAGGCTATGCTACGAGGAGCAGCTCAAATGTTAGCTACTCTAAGTGGTTATATTACTTTGGTAACAATGCCCCAAACTTCTACTGCTAGGTTACGACATTTGCAACTTGTGCAGGTCGAACCAAAAAAAATTATGCTGATTGTGGTGACAAATACTTATGAGACTCACTCATTAATGATGGACTTGAAGCAGATTAATCAGACCATATCATTAGATGATTCAGCACTCCAAAACTCAGAGGATATTGATAGAGAGCTACAAATATTATCAAATTTTTTAAATAGCGAACTGCGAGGACGAGCAATAGGGGAATTATCTTTGTTAGATGGGGAAGAGCTAGACCAAGACTTTGAAAAGTATGCGGAATTAATTAAAAATCTCTTGGAAAATCTAAGCCTCCGTTGTCAAACACCAGAATATACAAGAATTTTGATTAGTGGTATAGCAGAAGCACTACGTTTACCAGAATTCTCCCAACTCCAACAAGTTCAAACTATTATTCAGCTACTGGAAGAAGAACAAGAACAATTATGGCCTTTGATTTTTGAACCTGCTACTACAAAAACAGGGAAGCAAGTAACAGTCAGAATTGGCTCAGAAAATCCTCTAGAACCTATCCAAGGTTGTGCCTTGGTTTCTGCAATTTATGGTAATGGCCCAATTCCATTGGGAAGTGTAGGGGTTTTAGGGCCAACTAGAATGGTCTATGAGAATGCGATCGCTTTAGTAGGGGCAACTGCTGATTTTATCTCGGAAGCTCTTGTAGCTAGTTAATCACCTTTTTAAATAACTTAAAAATTCACAGCTAAAACTGACATTATTATTTGAGTCAAAATCTGAATTACAAATGAATGCTTATTTAACAAAATACTCAGAGTTGAAAAAACTATATTCTTTCTTTCCCACTCCCGACTCCCGACTTTACTTCATAAACCACTAGAATAGGTTGTAATTTCTTTAGCCCATAATTCTATCACCCCAACAAATTTGCCCAGGTCCCTTGTTACTACCATGTTGGATTTGTTAAGCTTAAATTGTGTATCAAACTACAGTAGAGGCAAAAGTGGTAGTTAAGCCAGAGTGGTTACGAGTAAAGGCCCCCCAATGGCAAAGGGTAGGTAGCGTTAAGGAAATTTTGCGAGACCTAAATCTCAATACGGTATGCGAAGAAGCTTCCTGTCCTAATATTGGTGAGTGTTTTAATGCTGGTACAGCAACTTTCCTAATTATGGGACCTGCTTGTACCCGTGCTTGTCCCTACTGTGATATTGATTTTGAGAAAAAGCCCAAGTCTTTAGATATTACTGAACCAGACCGACTCGCAGAAGCAGTTAGAAGATTGAAACTTAATCATGTGGTGATTACTTCTGTTAATCGGGATGATTTGACAGATGGAGGTGCTTCTCAGTTTGCCCAATGTATTTCCCAAGTCCGAATAATTTCACCTCAGACAACTATAGAAGTTCTAATACCAGACTTATGTGGTAATTGGCAAGCTTTAGAAATTATTCTTAACGCCAAACCAGAAGTGCTTAACCATAATACCGAGACCGTGGAACGATTATATCGCCGAATTAGGCCCCAAGGTGATTATCACCGCACATTAGAATTGTTGAGGCGATCGCGAGAATTGGCCCCAGAAGTTTATACAAAATCGGGAATTATGGTGGGTCTTGGAGAAACTGACGCAGAAGTCCAAGAAGTAATGAAGGACTTACGGGCTGTTGACTGCGATATTTTAACCATTGGACAATACCTACAACCTAGTCCTAAACATTTACCCGTAGCTAGTTTCATCAAACCAAAACAATTTGAGCAGTGGAAAGAAATCGGTGTTTCAATGGGATTTTTACAAGTTGTTGCTTCCCCCTTGACTCGTAGTTCATATCATGCTGAACAAGTAAAAGAATTGATGGCAACTAATCCAAAGTCCAAATCTGAAAAATAAATATTTGATGGTCTTGGCCAAAAGGTGTTTGACCCATCACCCCTGATTGCAAATCCAATACCCAATAATTTGTGATATCAATCGCTTTTTCTTGTTTCTTGAGTAACTACTAACTGCAAATAAATTGATACTTCTGTTAATATCGCCACACATCAACAGAAAATACAAGACAGAAAATACCTCTGAGATAATCAAATAAATGGTTTACCCTAAAAATAATCAGTAGCTCTCAAAAAAGAAAATAACCATCACAAAAAAATTATCCCCCATAACAATAAAATTTCCGAAGTGATCAGGAACAACAACCATTAGTGATGAACATTAATATAGTCTTTGATGAAAGTCACCTGTTCGTAGCAGAAGTCTCCCTATACTAATTATTAAGCCTAGAGAAGTTCCCTTGAGCGATGACAACCTAAGTGTTTTTAGCCAAATAAGGGAATATAACTAGAGCAAATGACCACTGCTCAAGAATTAGGCATTGTATTCATAGACTGTCACTAAGTACAGCCTCTTGTCACCTGGAGCAACAGAGATGATCACTATGTCAGCCACTAATATTTACACTGAAGAATCCGAGGCAAAACTTCAATCTGATACTTTTCAGATAGAACTTTCCGAGGAGACAGAACAAATCACTGATGAACTAGAACTAGATGACGAAAATGGGGAAACAGAGAACACTCAAAAAAGTCCCAATCGTAGTACCACAGATTTAGTTCGCTTGTACCTCCAAGAAATAGGTCGAGTTGATTTACTCGAAAGAGACCAAGAAGTCGCTGAGGCTCAAAAAGTCCAACGCTACATTCAGTTACTGGAGTTACGCAACGAAGCAGCAACAAAAGAGGAAGGAGTAATTCAGTGTTATGTCAAGTTGATGGAAGTGCGCGATCGTCTTGCAGCTCATTTGGGACATCGACCATCATTAGAACGATGGGCGAAATCAGCAGGCGTATCTACGGCAGAACTCAAACCGATGATCAGTGCAGGAAAACTTCGGTGGGCAGAATTAGCAGGTTTAACTGTCAAAGAACTTGAGCAAATTCAAAGTGAAGGTATAAAAGCCAAGAATCACATGATTAATGCTAACCTTCGCCTAGTAGTTTCTGTAGCGAAAAAGTATCAGAATCGAGGTCTAGAGCTTCTAGATTTAATTCAAGAAGGAACTTTGGGTTTAGAAAGAGCAGTAGAAAAATTTGACCCTCGACGGGGATATCGCTTCAGCACCTATTCTTACTGGTGGATTCGTCAGGGAATTACAAGAGCGATCGCTACTCAAAGTCGTACTATCCGCTTACCAGTTCACATCACTGAAAAACTCAACAAAATCAAAAAAGCTCAACGGAAAATCTCTCAAGAAAAAGGACATACACCCAAAATTGACGATATTGCTGAAGAGCTGAATATGACACCAGCTCAAGTTCGGGAAGTATTGTTGAAGGTACCACGTTCAGTTTCCCTCGAAACCAAAGTCGGAAGCGATAAAGATACTGAATTAGGCGAACTTTTAGAAACTGAAGATGCTTCTCCAGAACAAATGTTGATGCGGGAGTCTCTAGTACAAGCATTAAAAGAACTACTAGCAGATCTAACCCAACGAGAAAGGTCAGTAATTTCAATGCGTTATGGTTTAGGAGACGGTCATCCCTACTCTTTGTCAGAAATTGGTCGTGCTTTGAAATTGTCGCGGGAACGGGTTCGTCAAATAGAAGCAAAAGCTTTGCAAAAACTTCGCCAACCAAAGCGTCGTAATCAGGTAAGGGATTATCTAGAATCTTTGACCTAAAAAAAGTTAAATTGCAACAGTTTTCTACTCGATCAAGTACACAGTTTTCAGATTTTAGACAACAGGGCACGCAGACAACAATTAAATCTTTAACTTTGCAAAAGGGGGTATTGTGAATGCGCCCCTATTGCTTTTGGCTTTAATTTTGTAATTGATAGCCATTGGTATGGAGCTTAGGTAATTCAAACCACCTACTACCTACAGCGCTTTCCGATGTTATGAGGTACAACCATCGCGGGCAAAATGCCCGCACTGTAAGACGTTGAATTTACGCCTTACATCATAAGCGCGAAATATGCTTTAATGTCACGCATGAAAAAAGAATGTGATGCTTGAGAAGACTTCAAATATTAACTAATTAGGGCTGGCTGATTAAAGATAAAAGTATTGGCAGATAAAGGTTTGAGCATTTTTAAGTCCATAAAAAATAGGAGATTTGGGGCGGCTCTGACTCATGGATGTTAGTATTTGGGTAAGAGTTGGGGAGGTTGCATCAAGGAATAATTTTTCGGAATACCTTCTCTATAACTGCCTGTTTCTCTTGACTCTGTAGGGACGTTGCATAAGGGCGTCTCTACCTGCGACCTCCGACCTACCTTCACAAAAAGACTTTTGAGCCCAAACCCTAATTAACAAGGTTGTTCAAATTTCTTCGTTGCATCAGCAGCTTTTTTTCTAGTTTTTCCGATTATTTAACTACACCCAAAACCCCACACCCTATATCCAAGATTGATAATATTTTTAGCAAACATTTATCACGCTTGGTATAAAACCCAACACCCAACACCCAACACCTAACATCCCACACCTAACATCCCATACCTAACATCCCACACCCAACACCCAACACCTATAAACTAACTAATCTAGCAATATTTTATTGAAAATGGTATAACCTCCACTAGCAATTTTCAATAAAAGGTTTTTTTGACAATCGTTTAGCAATTGTGTATGATTATCAATAGGTGTAGATTTTTGAAAAAATACCGTGGCTCTTTACACACCATATTCATTTAAAGCAGAACTAAATGAGAAGGGTTGGCGAATGACTCCCCAACGGGAGACTATTTTGCACGTCTTTCAAAATCTTCCTAAAGGTAATCATCTTAGTGCCGAGGATCTTTATAATCTGCTACAAAATCGGGGAGAAAGAATTAGCCTATCTACCATTTACAGAACCTTGAAGTTAATGGCAAGAATGGGCATTCTCAGAGAACTTGAACTAGCCGAAGGACATAAACATTATGAAATAAATCAGCCCTATCCCCATCATCACCATCATCTTGTCTGCGTACAATGTAATAAAACTATTGAATTCAAAAATGATTCTATTTTAAAAATTGGTCTAAAACAGGCAGAAAAATCAGGATTACATCTTTTAGATTGTCAGTTAACGATTCATACAATTTGCCATGAAGCTCTGAGAATGGGATGGCCTTCTCTCGTATCTTGTAACTGGTCTTGTCCACGATCCCTGGCGGACACAGACAACCCTGAAATAGATCAAAATTTATGACCGATAAATAATATTAATCCGGATAATTACTGTACCTAAGTCATTGCAAGTGGAACGGAGTGTAAGGTTTGCGCAGCATTCCGTAAGGAAAGCAATCTGAGGAATTTTGACTTAGTTGAAAATTTATGTGTGTAAGCGATATAAAACGATATTCTCTTCACAAGTAGTAATGAGCGGCTCTATTTGTATCTTCTGCTCTAATCACTGCTTAAGCATTTCTGGCACTCTATGTATTGACAAAGACTTAAATACAAGTCTCAACTCAAGAAATGCGGTTGGGCAAGACCCGTCAATGCCTGTGGATGGGCCCGTAGGGACGTTGCATGCAACGTCCCTACAGCAGGAAGTAAACATCAAATTGTCACGCCATGTGACGCTTTGTATCAGTTTTATAGAGCAGCAGTGTAGGATATTGCTTCCTATCGTGGCAATGACGACGGTTCAACCGGATTTTATATAACTAGCCCCACTGAATTATTTATAGCTATATCAAATAATTGGTGAGATTTTGATTGTTCTCTGTTTCCTCAAAAATCTACAATATCTCACAACTCAAATAGGATTGCTATATATAATTGTGGGGTCAAAAAAACAATATTTTTTTTCGGTCTAATCGGTTTAATCCGATCGCTTACCTGCCAAAAGTAATATCTCTAGATGTAATACCATACCGTAGTTGAGCCTTTGCCACTGCCGCTCGTGTTTCTGAATTATATACCCCATTCAAAGGACCATAATAAAGTCCTTGTGACCTAAGTCGATTTTGCAGTTTTAAAACTTCTGTCTGGCTACGTCGATAATTAGGTTTATGGTCATAAGCATAAGTGTTTTCAGGAACAACTATAGGATGCTTCAGTGCTTGTAATGTAGTTCTTGTCGCTACTCCACTAGCAGGTAATCCCAAATCTTGCTGAAGGCATTTGACTGCAAACTCCGTTGCCGGCCCAAAATAACCATCTATGAATCCAGGATAATAACCTAATCTTGTTAATAAAATTTGCAGTTGTTTTACATCCTGTCCTCTATTGCCTCTTCGTAGCACATCTATATATGAATTTTGTCTAACATTCGATGTTTTGAAATCAGATACTGGACCTGGAGGTAATACTTGGTTGCCATCAAATAAAAATGCTTGAGTTGTTGGTCCCACTTGACCTGTAGGAGTAATTCTATTTCTCTTTTGAAAACTGATTACTGCTTCTTCTGTACTATGATCGAAATAGCTATTTATTGGTCCTTGATAATAGCGCAAACTTTTTAAGCGTTCCTGTAGCCTTCTAACTTGCGGACCGACATCTCCTCGCTGCAAAAATACCCGTTCTATAGCGACAGTTTTAGAATCAAACAAAAAGTTCCATGTGGTTATTCCTACCTGACCTGTGGGGGTAATTCTGTAAGCTTCCTGAAAATTGATCACTGCGGTACGAGTAGCCTGATCATAGATACTATTTATCGGTCCTCTATAAAACCCAAGTTCTTTTAACCGCTTTTGCAGAATAGCGACTTCAGGACTAACTTCCCCAAAAGACAATATCCTTCTCGGATAACTATGTAAGAAGCGATCGCCTCCAGCATATTTCCTCCCACCAAATAATAAAGACCAAGTAGTAGGCTCAACTTTACCAGTAGGTGGGATGCCATTATCTTGCTGATACTCTCTAACAGCCCTTTCTGTAATTGGACCATAATAGCTAGTAATATTGGCAGTAAAGTAACCCAGTTCTCGGAGTTTTCTTTGGAGTGCAGCTACTGTAGGTGCTGAATCTCCACGCCTTAGATATACTGAACTACTAGGAGAAAGAATCGCATCACTATCTGGCTTATCACCTGAAGAAAATGAATTCCTTGCTATTAGTTGTGCTTGGTTTACTTGGCTATGGTCAGTTTGGCTAGATGCAAAATAATTATTTGCCTTGTCTGAATCCATAGCCAAACTAACATTAATAATCAGAAAATTTATAATTGTTATGGATAAAAAATTTATGTAAGCTAGGCTAGAAAGTTTTTTCCAATTGAGTCCTTCAATGAGTTTAAGTTGTTTTCCTTCTTCATTAACTGTAGCAAGTTCTATATATGCAAGGGATTCCATAAATTTATCCTGAGAGATTGACTAAATAGCAAATTTACATAATTTGATCCTGTTATCAACTATGTAATATATTTATTAAATGTTACCTTACCAATTATCATTAATTCTCTTCTGTTAACAGTAAATAAAACGATTAAGCTTCATTTAATATTTAATTGTCTGATATTTGGATTGAGTTATTAATATGAGGATTTGCACATCACATCTCTATTAAGAATTTGCTTGCACTGATTTTGATTAAACATACATTATACCATAAAAGTGAGAAAATAAATGTTCTTCAAGAACATATAGCAGCTAAGGGACTTACAAATAAAAAAATATCCCATCATTCCATTATATTGAAGGTCAGGAAACTGGGATTCAGAGATGCAGGGAGTATGGAGTGTCCAAAAATTGAATAATTTATTTTTTGCTATTCACCTAATACCATAGGGAATATTACCTTTTTCAGAGTAGAAAAATTTAAACTAAACCAGCGCGATCGCAAATTACAGCTACAATAGCAGCAAAAACCGTAATCCCCAGAGCTATTAGAGGATTTTGGCCTTGACCAACAGCAAAAGAAGTAACTACACCCGCTCCTAAAGCAGCAGTCACTCCTGCAACTAGTGGGTCGCGGTTTGAACCATTTTTGTACATAGTTTTTAATCCAGGATAGATTTTTAAACAATTCAATAACTTAACGTTGTTTAAACCTATCACCAAACCAATAATTCAGGTAGGAATTATCCTGGTTTTGCAATCAAGATTTAGATTTCGCTAAATTTCTTAACAAATCCCATCATATTAAATCTCTTTAAATCTCTATATCTATAAATGTTTAATTTTTATAGAGGTTTAACTGAAATATCAGACCATATTTATGTATGATACTTTTAATTATTTAGACATCAATTAATTGGCTCCGTATTACCTCCAGAAACCCAACCTATACGATCACTGCCATCATTTACTCTAACCTTTTGCCATCTTTTGTCTGAACTTTCTTCCAAGACCACAACTTCTTCTTGGTAAGAAATACCTCCGATCCTTTCAGCATCTCTCTCAGGAGTAGCTCGAAGAATCAAACCTATAGGTTCTATTACCAGTGCTTTATAAGTGCCTGGTTCTAATTCATTGGATGAATTTGTATTAGGGTAAGAGCTTGTTTTAGCAGATGTACTAACTTTTTGGGCAACAGGTTTTTCATTAGTAAAAATAGGTTTTTCAGGCAGTTTTGTTAATTTAGCAGCAAAGTAGAGAATTGCTGCTGCACTAGCACCAGCCAACAATAATATTGCTAATATCAACCCTACTAAAAATTTGAATAAGCCATAAAATTTCATAACTTTTGGTAATTTCTTTTGTAAGAGCTTTGGATAAAAATTTTGTTTTTATTTAATTTCAATTAAATTTACTAATTTCAAAAAATTAATTTTAATATTAGATAATTCAATCTCTAAAATTTACTTCCTAAACCACCATATCTAGAAGCAAGACGCGCTCTACCCGCTGCTGCCCAATCTTGTAGTAATTTAATTTGTTCTTGTGCCGTTCTAGCTAAAGGTATAATTTGACTAGCTGATTCTAATATATCCTCAGTAGTAAACTCACGGTTTTGACTAAATCCAATGTGCATTGCCTCAATTAGGGATTGTTCTATTTCTGCACCAGAAAAGTCTGGTGTTTCATAAGCTAACCTATCTATATCATAACTTTTGATTTTATGAGGTCGTAGACGAGATAAATGTACCTCAAAAATCGCCTTTCTTTCTTCTTGATTCGGCAAACCCACAAAAAATATTTCATCAAATCTACCTTTTCGCAATATTTCTGGAGGTAAATATTGAATATTATTAGCAGTAGCTACAACAAAAACAGGAGATTTTTTTTCAGCCAACCAAGTAATAAATGTACCAAAAACGCGACTAGTTGTACCCGCATCTCCCTGACTTTTAAAACCTGCAAAACCTTTATCAATTTCATCAATCCATAACACACAGGGAGACAAAGCTTCTGAAATCGAAATCATTTGTCGGGTACGAGATTCCGACTCTCCCACTAGTCCGCCAAACAAACGACCCACATCCAAACGTAATAAAGGTAGGTGCCAATGATGAGCGATCGCCTTAGCACTCAGAGATTTACCAGTACCTTGAATACCCACCAAAAGTAGACCTCTTGGATGAGGTAAACCATATTGTCTTGCTCGTTCAGAAAATGCTCCTCCCCGTCGCAGTAACCAATCTTTGAGATTATCTAAACCTCCTATATCGGAAATATTTTCTTGAGCTGGATAAAAATCTAATATTTGAGTTTGCCGAATAGTTTGACGTTTTTCTTCTAAGATTAAATCCACATCATTAAGTTGTAATTCTCCATGAGTAGCGATCGCCTTTCCCAATACCCTTCTAATTCTTTCTATTGACAATCCCTGAGCAGCGCGAACTACTTCATCTAATAAACGTTTCTCTATAGATTGACCCATTGCCAAAAATAAACGTTCTATCTCTTTAGTAATTTCTTGACTATTAGGTAGTGGGAATTCTAAAATTGTCAGAACTTCACTTAACTCTTCTGGAACGGATATTTGAGGAGCAATAATAACAATATTTTTAGGTTGAGATTTTAATTTTCTTGCTAAATTTCGCAGTTTCCTAGAAATAGATATATCTTCCAAAAATCTTTGAAAATCACGCAATATAAAGATTGCCGGAGCAGATTCCGGCAATTTTTCTATAAGTTCTAAACCTTGGAGAGGATTACGTTTTCCCCACCCTACATCATTGGGATTATTTTGATATCCTTCGACAAAATCCCAAATATAGACAGCCCTATTACCTTGTTTTTTTGCTGATTCAGTAATAGAGATTTCAACTCGTTCTTCTTCTCTTGTTTGAATATAAATTATAGAGTAGCGCGAGCGTAGTAGTAATTCAAATTCTTCTTGAAAATTCATAATATTTTCTTTGTTAGTTATCAGTTGTTGATTATCTAAAGTTATTTTAATACTTCATCCTCACAACCTTCTAACATCTTACCGTCAACTATTTAGTTGATTTTTTATAGATTCTAAAGCAGCCCATCTACTATCCAAAACTGACGATGAACTATTACCAGATAATTCTATCCCTTGACAATTTTCTGCACATAATTTTCTGGGCGGAATTGCCAAACATAACTGCTCATAAACCCAATCTCTCGGATAAAAATATCCATCTGGAGGCAAACTTTCTACCAGGTCTTCCACAGAGTTTTCTACTTCTATATGTAATAAATCTTTTTGAACAATTATTTCATTTAACCAAATTAATTCTGCAGGATTAATTACCAATTTATAGTTGTATTGTTTCAGACATCGATCGCAAGTGAGAGTAATAATTGTTTCCGCTCTACTTTTAACTTCCAGGTAATTTCCATGATGAGTAACTTGCAAATAACCCCTTATTGGAGTTAATGTTTCCAGTTCTGACATCAATTCTTGAAACTGGATTATCTCTGTGCGCTCAGGTTTTTTTACCAGGCTAGGAATATATATTGCTTCCATCTTAAACTTTACCTCACTTATTCCTTACCAGCAATTCAGAATTCTGGGTCAAGAATTCTGAATTAGCTTTACTTAAGTAATGATTTTAATCTTTACAAATCATTATTTTCTCCTAGTTTTATCTCATTTTCTTTACTGCTAGTGGCAGTTAATTTCTAATTTTTACTACTAGACGGCGGTCTGGTTCCTGTCCTCTACTATAGGTTTCTAGGTCTTCGCATTCTTTCAGCATCGTATGAACTTGTCGGCGTTCGGCAGCAGAGAGAGATATTAACTCATACTCTCTCCCTGTTAATCTGACTTGTTTCGCTGCATACTCTGCCATTAATAGTAGTTCCTCTTGGCGACGGGCTCGGTAACCATCAATTTCTACAGTGTAAGCCATCTGTAATTCCGAATCCTGACTTATATTCAGGATTGTATTCAGGAGATACTGAATTGCATCTATTACAATACCATCTGGTCCAATTAATACAGAATTTTGCTCTGGTGTCAGATTAGTTTCATCTATTACTAACCAATAGGACTCTTCTTGTTGGTAAGGTACAACTGTTGCAGGAATTTTTGCTAAGTTTAGCAATTCCTCTAACCATTCCTGTCCCCGATCTGTTTGACTATCGCTCATCACTAACATTAGCATTAAGCTTTCTTTTTAGAACGTCCTTCAAATGGAAGTGCCTCTCTTTCCTTGCCTGTTTTTGTTATTTTTGGATCTGATTGTTCTACTAATTTTTGCAGATTTTCAGGTAATGGTTCCTTGGATAAAATAAATGCCTGAACCGTTTGAAATATGTTGGCTATGAGCATATAAAGTAGCACACCTGCCGGCAAGGGAGTAAACAAAAATATTCCTGAAAATAGAATAGGGGTAATTTTGTTAATGGAGTCTTGATTAGGATTAGCGTTATTAGCTCCAGGTCCTTTACCTGAGATAGTCTGGCTAGCGTATATACTAATTCCAAAACCAATCACCATAATTAATATATCCCAGTGAATAGTTCCATCATCATCAAATGCACCAACACGACCCAGAGCTTTAATGAATAAAAATCCAGTATTAGCTGCAATTCCCGGAATAGTGCCTTGAATAGTAGCATCCCCTGGTTGTAGAGCTACCAAGTTACCATTTTGGTCAACTTGAACCCTCTCAGACCCCTTAGTTATAGTCCATTGAGGCTTGATTTCAGATTGATTATATTCCTCCATCAAAGCTTCTAGAGATTTACCATCTGGTGTTTGAAATTCAACTTGAGTTTCTTCTCCCACACCTAATTTATTACCACCGGGCATTATTGCCATCATTTTATAATGAATACCGTCAGTAATAAATATATTTTGAGGTTTAGTTGTATAAGCTTGTGGTTGAATTCGCTGTATTTGTTCTTGAGGAAATATTTGTACGTCTACAGTGTAGTTTATATTAGTAAAAGGTGATCCACGCAAAGTTGCAAATAGAGCAAATAGTATAGGCATTTGCAACAATAGTGGTAAACAGCCTGCCAATGGATTAAACTCTTTCATAAGTTTAGCCATTTCTTCCTGCTGTTTTTGTGGGTCGTCTTTATAGCGCTTTTGAATTTCTTCTTGTCGCTTTTTCATCAACGGTTGCGTAACTTTCATCTTACGCATATTCCGAATTGAACCCGCATTTAACGGATAAAGACCTAAACGAATTACAAGAGTTAAAGCTACAATTGCTAAACCATAGCTTGGTACGATCCCATAGAAAAAATCTAGGATCGGTACCATTATATTATTGGAAAGAAACCCGATACCAAAATCCATTATTTTAAGTTAACCTTGAGGTTAGTAATGTTTCTAATTGCGACTATTTGAATCTAATTAGCATTATTGATTACTACCGATCAAATCATCTAGTAAGCTTCTAATTAGCAATTAGAAACATTATTACTAGCTTAATATATAGCAGTCAATGAGAAGATTTTTCTGTTAGGTCAATAGTTTTGCCAACAATCAAGCATTAGCATTACTAGTCGTGCTTTGTGGTTTTGTAGCCATTTTTTCATTGATGTAGGCTTCAATTTCTCTAAATTTTGGGACTGCTTTCAGTTCTAAACGAGTACCATTTCTGAGGGTAATCACTAAATCTCCCCAAGCACCTAGTCCTCTGGGAACCTTAGCCAGCTTAACGATTTCTGAGTAAACAATATCAGTCCGATCTTGTCCCATCCAACCGCCTATGACTGAAACTCGGCGATTAGTAATTCGGTAGCGCAGCCATAAGGCCCGGACTACAGCCCCCACAGTCAGAGGGAGGCCAATAATTGTTAAGCCTATTAATAAGTTAAAGATTAAATCTCCTATATGAGGACCACCTTCAAAGTAGGTTTCTTCTCGAATACCCATCAAACACCTCCGTTTGTGCCAATAGCTTTTCTAATTGTTGCAGAAATTCTTCATAATTGCACATTTGAGCTGTTGGCTTGACCACAATTACTAGATCCCAACCGGGTGAAATAAATGGCAACATTTGACGCAAAGCAGCTCTTATTTGCCGTTTAATTCGATTGCGGACTACTGCACCTTTACTCACTTTTTTGCTAATGGAAATACCGATTCGAGTCGGTCCGGGGGATTGTAAAGTATCTGTAGCCAGATCAAGCTTTTGCTTGTGAGGCAAAGCTCTTAAGGCCAAATGAGAAGTATTTTTACGAATTCCTTTCTGATATATGGCACTAAAGTCTTGATGATGACGAAGCCTATTTTCTTTGGGTAACATGGTGGGACTTTTTGTATACTTGTCCACAACCACTAGCATTATTTCTAATAAACTGCTAGACGATCACGGCCCTTTTTCCGCCTTGCTTTGATTACAGCTCGGCCATTTTTAGTTCGCATCCGGACTCGAAAACCCGATACTCTTTTTCTCTTGCGACTAGTCCCATGCAAAGTTCTTTGAGTCATTTTTGTTTCTCCTTTACCACTAATTGAATAATTTTTAAAGTCACAATCTCCTATTTTAGCATAGGTATTTCATCTACTTAGAGTAGAAAATTTTTGGGGGCGTTATGAGCTAAAGCTCCTAGTCTATTGTTAATAGCCAAGTACCAACATACCTTAATAAAGGTAAATCCCCAGGAGTTCTAATATTTGCATTGAACTGGTACATTCCACCAAATCTTGGATTTTGTACCCCACTAAGAACCACCTCCAGTTTGTTACCGGCAGGAATAGGCTCAGTAGGATAAATTTCCAGAAAATTATTCTCCTGGTCCCAGATTACCTCATCGATAGAAACTGATTCTCCATCTATCCGAATTTCCACCTGTTCAGGGTCAAATGAACCCTTATAGTAATCCGGATAAGCAATTGATAACTGGGCAACGGCTAAATTCAACTTCTTTGCTGGTATCCGCAGTCTATATCTATCCCACATCCCAGACTTACCGGAATCTAAACGATAGTTGAGTTGATTTCCCCTTTCTGGGCCACCAAATAAAGTAAACCCTGGCATCCCCTGAGCCTGACTCACAATCGGCAAACCTATTAAAAAGCAACTGCTCACCATCACAGCAGAAAGTAAACGTTTCATTAAAGCTCCTGTAATTTTAACTATCTATCTATATTATTAAAACTTTATCAAGATTTTATAAATAGAGCTAGGGCACTAGATGACTTACCCTACTCACATCAACTTTAAGTAACCGTCTCCTGTAAAAAAAGAAGTATAGAAATTTTATAAAATTATAAACCCTTCAATAATGATCAATATTTGGTATTAAAAGTAACACAAATCTCATATAAATCCTTGAATTCATAAGACAAGTTAAAGATAGCAATGACGACCTAAATATCAGCCTGATAATTGTTAAATGAACACCCAGTAGTAAAAAAACTATTAGATAGGTAGGTAACTTAGGCCCATTGTTTAGACAAGATTCCTAATGTAAGAAAATCAAACTTTAGTAAACAAGGAGAATTTATGAGAATAGGAGTAGGTAAAGAAATTCTAGCCAATGAATCTCGTGTGGCTTTAGTTCCTGATATGGTATCTCGGTTAGCTAAACAAGGACTAGAGATACAAGTTGAAGCAGGTGCTGGCGAAAAATCCTTCTTTTTTGATGGCACCTACGAACAAGCAGGAGCAAAGATAATTTCTGAGACTTCCCAACTATGGCGCGAAAGTGATGTACTCCTAAAAATTGGGGTACTACAGGAATCAGAAATAGATCAATTACGAGAAGGCTCGATCGTGATTAGTTTCCTTAACCCTCTAGGAAACCCAGCTATTGTCAAGCGTCTAGCTGAACGTAAAATAACTGCATTCAGCATGGAAATGATTCCTCGGACCAGTAGGGCGCAAGTTATGGATGCTTTATCTTCCCAAGCTAATATTGGTGGATATAAAGCAGTCTTGCTTGCCTCTACTGCTCTGCCCAAGTTTTTCCCAATGTTAACTACGGCAGCAGGTACAATTAAACCTGCAAAAGTATTAGTAATGGGTGCAGGGGTAGCTGGTTTACAAGCGATCGCTACTGCTCGTCGTCTCGGCGCAGTAGTAGAAGCATTTGATATCCGCCCAGAAGTAAAAGAACAAGTGCAAAGCTTGGGAGCTAAGTTTGTAGATGTAACTCTCCAAGAAGACACTGTTGCTGAAGGTGGTTATGCGAAAGAGCTATCTGAGCAAGCTAAACAACATACTCGTGAGGTTCTCACAGAACACGTTGCAGCTTCGGATATTGTGATTACTACTGCTCAAGTTCCTGGCAAAAAAGCACCTTTGCTAGTAACTAAAGAAATGGTAGACCAAATGAAACCAGGAGCAGTAATAGTTGATATGGCTGCAGAACAAGGTGGTAACTGTGAATGTACTGAAGCTGGTGTTGAGGTGCAGTGGAATGGTGTCACGATCATTGGTCCTGTGAATTTGCCATCAACTATGCCTGTTCATGCTAGTGAATTATATTCCAAAAACATCTCTGCCTTACTCAAATTAATGATTAAAGATGGGGAACTAAATCTTAACTTTGAAGATGACATCATTGCTGGTGCTTGTGTTACCCATGCTGGTGAAATTCTTAATCAAAGGGTAAAAGATGCTGTAGGTGTGGCAGTTGGCAGTTAGTAAGACTTAATTTATAAAGTTTTGCTAAAGATAGTTTGCCAGCAGCTATTAGCTATTAAGTATAAACCTTAAAAGTTCACAAAAAAAGTCTTATATCTGAGAAAATAGAGACAAAAGTGACTACTAATTTCTAATAGCTGAAGAGGCAATTTGATGCAGCATTACTTGATAAAAAATAGATCAAGCTTGCCACAACACTAAAAGCAAAAAGTAAAAAAATAACGGTGAAAGGATTATGAGTGAAACTTTAATTGCAGCTTTGTTTGTCTTCGTCTTGGCATCATTTGCCGGATTTGAAGTCATTAATAAAGTGCCACCCACCCTGCATACACCCCTAATGTCTGGGGCAAATGCAATTTCAGGTATTGCAGTTTTGGGCGCACTGATCATTGCTGGTGACAAAGATTGGAATGTGACTGTGATTTTAGGCTTAGTCGCTGTAGTGTTTGCCACAATTAACGTAGTTGGTGGCTTTTTGGTGACAGACCGGATGTTGCAAATGTTCAAGAAGAAGGAGGCTGCATAATGACTGATTTTATACCTACTGGAATCCAGTTAAGCTACTTGGTAGCGGTATCTTTATTTTTTGTCGGGCTGAAAAAGTTAGGTTCGCCAGCTACGGCTCGTAATGGTAATTTGTTAGCATCAGTGGGGATGTTAATTGCTATTGTGGCAACCCTACTAGAAAAAGAAGTTATCAACTATGAAATGATTCTGGTGGCAATAGTCATCGGTTCCATTATCGGGGCGATCGCTGCCTACAAGGTAGAAATGACAGCTATGCCACAGATGGTTGGTTTATTCAACGGTCTGGGCGGTGCTGCTTCAGCAATGGTAGCAGTTGGTGAGTTTTGGAAGTATTTGGCTGTTGCCCAGTCACCTCCACTCCCCACTACTATTACAGCATTATTAGGCGTGTTAATTGGTGGAGTAACTTTTACGGGTTCGGTCATTGCTTTTGCGAAACTGCAAGGAATAATGAGCGGTTCCCCCATTACTTTCCCATTACAACAACCCTTTAATGCTATCCTATTTGGTGGGTTTATTGTTGGTAGCGTTTATATGTGTGTCACACCATTTAATTTGCCAGTATTTTTGGCATTAGTAGGTGTGTCTCTAGTATTAGGTGTAATGTTTGTGATCCCCATCGGTGGGGGCGATATGCCAGTGGTGATTTCTTTGTTGAACTCATTCTCTGGATTAGCTGCTAGTGCGGCTGGTTTTGTGGTGATGAACAATATGTTAATCATCGCTGGTGCATTGGTTGGT
>JAAUYJ010125465.1_pt1 | contig 26041 bp, 34 predicted proteins | sample 7278031 | NCBI WGS metagenome assembly JAAUYJ01 (sample SAMN14350222, study PRJNA611818) | marine sediment metagenome | isolation source: surface marine sediment (1.8m) | place: French Polynesia: Moorea | collected 2018-08 | reverse complement strand
CACCGCTAGTGGAATTAAGTTACTAACATCTTGACTTTGAGTTTCTAATCTCAAATTTTTGGCTCTGTCTTGGAAAATAGCTCTTTCTTGTGATGTAGCATTGGGGCAAAATATTAATTTTGAATATTCTTGATATTCAGCTTTTTCTAATGAATGTTCTTTAACTAAAGCACCTATATTTTCCCGCTCATTTATAGAAAAATCAGCTACTTCTTCCATATATCTAATAAGATTATTACTAGATAATAAAGTAATTAATTTTTCTTCCAACTTAGCCAAACCTGTAACTAAATGTAATTTATTATTTCTCTCATTTCCCCGCTCGGATAATTCTCCTTGAGAATATATTTCTGTTGTTATTTCTGTTGCTGGAATATCTTTAACTTCGTAAAGTTGATTGACAATAATACCAATAGTAGATTGCTGCGACTCTATCACAACCAGACTATCTGTCAAAAAATATTCTTGCTGCTGATACCCCAGACGAAGATTTAGATCCATTACAGGCAATACATTTCCCCTAAGATTAATCACACCAATAATAGGGTCTGGCATTTCCGCAATCACCGTTACTTCTGGCAGTAAAAATATTTCTTTAACTGACAGTGCTTCTACTCCATAAAAACTGTTATTATGCAATAATATCAGATATGATTTATTTTCCATATTTGTTTTTTATTAACTTTCTATACTAGACAGAAACCGGGTTGCTCGGAGAGAATTTAATAATCAAAATAATCATAGAAATAAACCTGATTTATTGTTTAGAGTCTTCCCCCATCAACCAAGTTTATCGGAGGAAATTTCATCATCATAATAATCATAATGATAGACCCAGTTTATTATTTAAGCCCGCATTGCATAATTGCGGGATGATTTTGTCATAGAGCATAAACCATAATCCCCGTGTCCGCGTGTCTCCGTGTCTCCGTGTCTCCGTGTCTCCGTGTCAGCCGAAATCATCCCAATATTCACCAAAACCTTTAAGAACCCCCTCCTAAATACTTGATCAATTGAGAAACTTTGATTCCTCCTTTATACTCTACAATATCATCAGCAGGTAACTTTTTCAGCATTTCTAAAGCTATATTTTTCATCTTTTTTGCCCGGATAATATTTTTTTCTACTGCATATAGTGAACCAAGTTCTATATAAGCAGGTATCTCTTGTGGGAAAAGATAAATTATTCGCTTTAAAAATATTTTTGCTCCTTCTATATCCCCTTGTTCTTCTGCTATATTAACCAACAAATAATAAGGCTCCACTGAAGAACCATTTATTTCTATTGCTTGATTACAATAAAAAGTAGCACGCTTATACTTCCCTAAATTTGCATACAATTCAGCCAGTAACTTATATCCCCTAAAATTTTTGGGATTCAGACTCAGAAAATATTCTGCTTTTTTAATAGCATCATTATAAGCCTTAGCAGCAAATAATTCTACTGCTTCCAACAACAAATTTTCTGAGTCAATAGGTTGCAGATTGCTATTTATTTGAGTAATTTTTCCAGCGATTTTATCTTTTTTATTTTGATTAATTTTTTTATTTAAATTCAATAATATTTGTTTTTTAGCATCATCACCAATACCAGATTGAGTAAATTTTTTGCTAGATATTGAATTAGTCAATGAAGATGGCAAACTTTTATTTATAGGTATCGTCTTTTCTGCAAGTATCGGCAAACTATCAGCTAAGTAATTTTTATCTTGCTTATCTTTATCACGTTGATAAACCAAAGATTCTGGGAAAACTTTAACCTTAAATTTACCAAGTGTTTGACCATATAACTCCGCATGAGCAGTTATCAAATACCCTTCCTTTAGGAGAGAGTTATAAAATTTTTTAATCACTAATGAAATATGGTTTTCTTCAAAGTAGACCAAAACATTCCGACATAAAATTAAATCATTCTTACTGGGAAAATCATCTATAATTAAGTTTATATTGCTAAAATCGACCATATTTTTAACTTCTTCGTCGAGATGCCATTCCTGCTTAAATTCAGAAAAATACTTGTTTTTTATTCCCTCATCCAGTAAACGAAACGACCAATGATTATAAATACCTTGTCTGGCTTTCGTCAGTGCTACTTCATTAATATCCGTTCCTAAAATTAAAATCTCCCATTCTTGCCAGTCAGGAATTAATTCTTTAACCAGAATTGCCAAAGAGTAAGGTTCTTCTCCCGTAGAACAACCCGCACTCCACATCTTTATTTTTTTTTCTTTAGATGCTATTTTAGACTTAATAATTTCTGGCAAAATCACATTTTTGAGTAATGCCAACTGTCCCTGGTCTCGAAAGAAATAAGTTTCAGTTACAGTTAACAATATTATCAGCTTTTCCCATTCATTTTTGCTAGCTTGATTTTGACTTTCTAAAAGTTGATAATATTGTTCTGGAGAAGCATATTTTAGTAATTTGATGCGCACAAATATTTTATTACAGAAACTGTCATAATCTTGCTCTCGAATATGCAGACCTGTATAATCAGCAATTAATTTAATAAAGTTTTGTAATAGAATAGGATTCATTTTGTATAGGAAATAGGGATTTTTTAGGAGTCAGGAGTCAGGAGTCAGAATTAATAATAGTATAGCCCAGTAGGGATAGAATTAACCCACTCCAAAATCTAACAAAATGACACATCTAAAAATGGTACGTTATGTCATTGGGGGCGAGTCGATATAACTTTAGGTGAAAGCTCGTTAATTTAATGGTAAAACCCGCCCCTACTAGATTCCCTACTCAACCCTACTACCCTCTCCTTTCATCCAACCGAACGTAATATTAATATCTAATCTCAAACCATTTTTGAGCATTAATAAAACGACTCAAATGTTTAACATTTGTAGTGCATTAGCTGTAGGTTGGGTTGAGAGAGCGAAACCCAACAACAATCTCTCTCCCCTACTCCCCCACTCCCCTACTCCCCCACACTCTCTAACTACGCTGGATAAATGCGCAAACGTCGATTCGGCTCATCCCCAAAACTAGCAGACTTCAAGCGATAATGCTCAACCAATTCATGCTGCATCTTACGCACCTTTGGAGAACGCGGCAAAAGTTCAACTGGTTGCCCTTTCGGAATCACTATTTGCTCAACTGCTAACCGCGCTTCTTCCAAAGCCTCCATCTCATCTTCTGAAGCTGAAGCAGCAAACAAATTCAAGTCAGCAAATTCAGGAGTGCTTGGGTCTTCCATATCCAACAACCGTCGCAGAGCCTTAGCAATTTGAGGCAAACTGCTATTTTTAATCACATGAATAGGAACATGGCGAGTTTTAGCCATGTGCCTTAACTTCGACTGCTTCCGCGTGTGCGATCGCAAAGCCAGAACCACATCCGCACTATCAATATCCTTAGTCAACGCCACAGGCAAACCCAAAGTAGTAATCACCTGTTCCATCTGATGACGTGGAATAGCATAAGGATAAATATGCAAAGGCAAATCCTCACCATTCGGCCCAGTCGCTCTACTCTCCCAACCTCCTGCTTGCCCATAGACCCCAGTTCCCGACAAAGACTCATCCAACAACTCTTCAAAAGACTTAGCCTCAGAAAACTCCACAGGTTGATTAACTTGACCAGCATTCGGCAACGGCATCATATAGCCAGAATCCCGAAAACCACCTGTTGTCAAAATTTCCCCCGAAGGTCGCAGTGAAGTTGCCCCATTACGATTAACACCCAAACCCAATCCAGGAGTACCATTAAACTCTCGTGTAATCTTCACCTCACCAGTATTACCCACAGTCCTCACCTGGGGATTAGGTTTTTGCCCCCGCAGCAAAGCATCAACAGTATCAGCAACCTGTTCATGCACCACCCAACGATGCCGTTCCAGCATTTCCACAGCAATTTCAAAAGTAGGAGGTGCCTTCCTTTCCAAAACAGTCTTTTGAGAACGCCGTCGTCGGGCTTCATCATCACCCAAAGTTACAGCTTGAATACCCCCGATCAAATCAGATAAAGTCGGATTTTTCACCAAATTTTCAATCTGATTACCATGAGCCGTACCCACCAACTGTACACCACGTTCAGCAATCGTTCTCGCTGCCAAAGCCTCCAATTCCGTACCAATTTCATCAATCACAATCACCTCTGGCATATGATTCTCCACAGCCTCAATCATTACTTGATGCTGTTGTTCCGGGCTAGCAACTTGCATCCGACGAGCGCGACCAATAGCAGGATGAGGAACATCTCCATCTCCAGCAATTTCATTAGAAGTATCGATAATTACGACTCGTTTTTCTAGTTCATCAGCTAACACCCTTGCAATCTCTCGCAGTGCCGTTGTCTTTCCCACACCAGGGCGACCGAGCATCAAAATTGACCTTCCGGTTTCCACCAGATCGCGAATCATCCCAATCGTACCAAATACTGCCCGCCCCACCCTGCAAGTCAAACCAATAACCTCTCCCGTGCGATTGCGGATAGCACTAATTCGGTGTAGCGTTTGTTCAATACCTGCTCTGTTATCACTGCTAAAATCACCAATTCTTTCTATGCAGTAACTAATATCTTTTCTGGAAATAGGAATTTCGCTCAGGTATTCTGCATGGGATGGAAAACGAGCTTCTGGGAAACGACCCAGATCCATCACAATTTCAATCAGATGATTTCGCTCTTGATGTTGCTGTAGGGGCCGTCTAATTTGCTCCGGCACAATTTCTAGTAATCTATAAAGGTCGTCTGTAATCTGCATGCTTTGTTGAAAGTGACTTTATCTACTGGGTAAGAAATGAGATGAATCAGAAGCAAAAACCGAAACCTTGGTTTATGAGAATTCACTATTAGTTGAGACTCTCGTTTATCTCTAATCTTTTAACTTGGGAAACTAGAGAGTTAGCTAAACTGACAGCTTCCCAAAGAATTTCTGGTACAGTTTCTAACTTAGTTAGCTGAGAATTTTTGCTCTCGGGTTGATTAATATCTTCTGCATTAACGCCATTTGTGGCGTATGCAGATTGAATTGCTTGTAGCTTTAATTTGTGCATATTTTCTAATTTTTCCAAAATTGGTGACAACAAGACACGAGCATAGCTACCAAAAGCTACACCAGCAACAAATCTATTTCGGGAAATGGGAGTTTTTAAATTATTAGTAGGGTATTGGTGCTTTTCTTGACTCTTCCTGACTAACAAACCAGCAGCTTCAAGTTTAGCCATAGTAGAATTGTTCGTGCCTCCTGCCAGTTGTACATACCCTGGTAATTCTGCATCTAACACTTTTTGACTCAATTTGATCGCAGCTCTGGTTGTACCTGCTCCAATATCTCCACTCATTGGCTTACCATCAGTTTGCCAAATTAAAGCACAGTCAAGAGGAGAAATAATTTCATAAAGCCGATACAAATATTCTACTAGCCCTTCTCCATCAGGGCAGCTAATTGCTATGAGTTTTAATTGATTTACCCACGGTTTAATATTGTTCCAAAGTCGCTGAAAATCAGCTTCTCTTCCTACCTGGGTGTGAATTTCGAGCGCATCTACACCACTCTGTAGTATTAATGATGCAATAGATGTAGGAGTAGATACATAAGAGCGAGCCTGTATCAGCTGTTGAGGACAAACTGGCAAACACCGCCCACAACCATAACAGCGCTCATCTAAAACTCCTGAATAGAGACGATCTCCTAGACCGTCTCTAGTTTCAGAAAAAACTATAGCATCCGCAGGACATACTTTCTCACAAGGTCGCCAGCAGTCTGTAGGGCAAATCGCAGGGTCAAATTCAGCTTTGCGAAAATGAGGATCTTCTCCATCATTAATACTTACCATGATTAATGGCAGAGCTTGGTATCCAAACCCATGAGATTTTGCCCAAAGCTTTAGGCCACTTGCCACCTCTAGAGCTTCTTGGGCGGCAGCGATCGCTGCCGGATCTGCAGCTACATCAATACAATCAGCACCAGCTAAAGTATAGGCCAATGTTAGATTTCTCACTGCAGGCAGATGTTGAAAACTTGCCCCACAGATCAACTTAAACCAGTGGCCCTCTTTCAGGGAATTTAAAGGATAGTAGCGTTCTCTCACGCTTATATACTAACGTTTAGCTCAAAAAATTTCGAGGTACAAAGTTAAAAACTTCAACAATCTGCAAAAGCTTTAGCCTAGAAAACTCTTACCCAGGTACTAAAGCATCTTGGAGTGGTGTCCACCGAAAGTAGCGATCGCCACCCATTTCCACTATGACCTTTACTCGTGGTTCTGATTTAGGTAGAACAGTTAAATATTCAATCTCTTGACTGGATAGAATTTGACCTTCTATAATCCACAGAACCAAACCTTTAGATTTTGGTGGTAAATGCTCCAAGCGATAGTTCACAATCGGTGGTACATAGTAGACATAGCCAACTGCTGCTCCACTACCCATACTTTTCTTACCTAAGTGAGGAGGTCTGACCCCATGTACCCCTGTCAGATACATGGCCAAATCTCCCAGTCCTCTAGCAGTAATATTATGGGTCGTATAACCAGCAGCCCTCAGCCGACGTTGATAGCGACCTTCAAATCCTCCTTCCAAAGGAACGTAAACGGCCAAAGACCCAGACTTCTCTAAATCCCGAATCATTCCTCGACCAGTTGTAATCAGTGCCATAGGCTTATATTTTCCCTAACTTTTTAGATCCTGATTATATTTGGTCTATATTATAGTTCCTTAAACCAAACTTACTTGTGTTCCTAGCCACCAGAAAAAAAATATTTCATACACTAGACAATTCCAAATTAATAGTATAGGATAATATATTGTCGCCAAAAGTTGGGGCATTCTTGCTATCTTAAATCTTGGTTTAGTCCTGAGAAATAAAGTTAGCAAAGAGTCAGCAAGGAAACTAGCTATCCAAATCAGAAAAATCTGAAATAGGTATAAAGAGTTAATCCTAGTTGAATTCATAAATATCAAGTAGCTCAACTCATAAAGGATACTGAGTGGCTTGCTACTCAAGTCCAGGCGCTAACAGGCAGTGAAAAAGTTAAATATGTAAAAGGCCAAAAAATAAGTATAAGCCAAATTAAGCCAAACTGCCAGAAATTTAGTAAATAAACGACAACCACATACAATCATCAGTTCACAATGGTGATTGACAATTGTCAAGCAAGTTAACTATCAATATTACATTACTTATCTCAATATGATTAATTGTAGATAAAAATGTATTTTGCAACTGTGGCAAGCTTGATTTACTTAGTCTGGCATGATTACCGATATATATAAAATATTGTATTTGTATTTCGTATTTGGCTGCATATTTTTCTTTGCTTGGATAGCAACTAACCTTTATTTTTGGCAGATATCAACATCTGAATAAATTAGAAACATAGGAATAAACAGTTCCCCATAACCCGTATCCTAATAAATAAAAATTAGGCTCAGACGAGTTATTTCAATAAAAAATTATTGTAGTGCATAAAAACAACAATTAAGGAGAGCGACAGTGGTAGTTGGTATCCTTGGCACAAAACTAGGAATGACACAAGTTTTTGAACCTGAAACAGGATTAGCAATTCCTGTAACAGTTGTTCAAGCTGGTCCATGTACAGTTACACAGATTAAAACAGAACAAACAGATGGCTACACCGCCATTCAAATAGGATATGGTGAAGCCAAAAATAAAACCCGGAATCTAAAGACAAAAGAACCAAAAGAAGTTAACAGATATCTTACTAACGCTGAACAAGGCCATCTAGTTAAATCTGGAGGCACTCCTCTACATCATCTGCGCGAATATAGAGTAGAAAATACAGGAGAGTTTGAATTAGGTCAGCAACTAAAAGTAGATATATTTGAACCAGGTCAACTCGTAGATGTAAAAGGAAAAAGCATCGGTAAAGGGTTTGCTGGCTACCAAAAACGTCACAATTTTAGACGTGGACCAATGGCTCACGGTTCAAAAAACCATCGTTTACCTGGTTCTACTGGTCCAGGAACAACACCAGGTCGTGTTTACCCTGGTAAGAAAATGGCAGGACAGTTAGGAAACGTGCAAATTACTACTCGCAAACTCACAGTTGTGAGAACAGATCCAGAGCGTAATTTGATCCTCATCAAAGGAAGTATTCCTGGAAAGTCAGGCACATTAGTAAGTATAGCTCCAGCCAACATAGTTGGTCAAAAATAGAATCATCCTTTTGACCAAGAAACGGTAAGTAAAAAACAGAAAAATCAAGATGGTTAATTGTGTCTTAAAAAACTGGCAAGGTGAAGAAGTTGGGCAAGCCACCTTAGACTTACGGGTAGCCAAAGAAGAAAGTGCAGCCCATGTTGTTCATAGATCTCTAAGACAACAAATGGCAAATAGCCGACAGGGAACAGCTAGCACCAAAACCAGAGCCGAAGTTAGAGGTGGTGGCCGTAAACCTTGGCGACAAAAAGGAACTGGTAGAGCTAGAGCAGGTTCTATCCGTTCACCTCTATGGCGTGGTGGTGGTGTAATCTTTGGGCCAAAGCCCAGAGACTATTCCCACAAAATGAACCGAAAGGAAAAACGTCTGGCCCTCAGCACCGCTTTTCAAAGTCGTTCTGAAGAGTTAATCGTAGTAGAAGAATTTGCCGAGCAATTCTCTCAACCAAAAACCCAAGAATTAGTACAAGCGATCACTCGTTGGGGAGTAGATGTAGCAGCGGAAAAAGTATTATTAGTATTACCAGAAAAACAAGACTATGTTTATTTATCTGGTCGGAATGTTGCTAATCTAAAAATAATTGTAGCTAATAACTTAAATATTTACGATATTTTAGCAGCAGACAAAATAGTAGCTACCGCCACAGCAATCGATAAAATTCAGGAGGTCTACGGTGCTTAAATTAGACGAAAGAGACCTAGTAGATATCGTAAAATGTCCCGTAGTTACCGAAAAAGCTACTAGGTTAATGGAACTAAATCAATTCACATTTGATGTAGATCCAAGAGCAACAAAGCCAATGATTAAGGCAGCAATTGAACAGTTATTTGACGTAAAAGTAACTGGTATTAGTACCCTAAACTTACCTAGAAAAAAGAAAAGAGTAGGTAGATTTATGGGTTTTAAAGCAAAATACAAAAGAGCGATCGTGAGCTTAGAAGACGGGGAACCAATTAGAAAAACTTTATTCCCAGACGTCTAACTCAAAAGCTCAATTCAATTAAATTATTGAAATCTGTAAATTCTAAAGTGGCATAGAGAATCAATTATGGGTATTCGTTCCTACCGACCCTATACACCAAGTACCCGAGAACATAGTGTCTCAGACTTCGCTGAGATTACTCGCTCGAAGCCAGAAAAATCTCTGGTAACTGCCAAACATAGAAAAAAGGGTCGTAATAATCGTGGTGTAATCACCTGTCGTCACCGAGGCGGAGGCAGCAAAAAACTATATCGTATTATCGACTTTCGTCGTGACAAACATAACATACCAGCGAAAGTAGCAGCAATCGAATACGATCCTAACCGCAATGCGAGAATAGCACTTCTCTATTATCAAGATGGAGAAAAACGCTATATTCTTCATCCTGTGGGATTAACAGTTGGTACCATTATTACTTCTGGAATTAACGCCCCTATAGAAATAGGAAACGCCTTACCTCTAAGTCAAATTCCCTTGGGAACAGATGTTCATAACGTTGAACTAATCCCAGGAAAAGGAGGACAAATGGCGCGTACTGCTGGTGCAGCAGCTCAACTAGTAGCAAAAGAAGGCGAATACGTCACCCTGAAACTACCATCTGGTGAACGACGAAAAATCAGAGCAAGTTGCTATGCGACTATTGGCCAAATAGGTAACATAGAATCAAGAAATATCAGTCTTGGTAAAGCAGGTCGTAATCGATGGAAAGGTAAGAGACCAACTGTTAGGGGTAGTGTGATGAACCCAGTAGATCACCCACATGGTGGTGGTGAAGGTCGAGCCCCTATTGGTAGAAGTGGTCCGGTTACTCCTTGGGGTAAGCCAGCATTAGGTATGAAAACTCGCAAGAAGAAAAAACGCAGCGATGCCTTAATTGTGCAACGTCGTCGTAAGTCCTCCAAACGAGGTAAGGGTGGTAGGCAAAGTTAATATTTGCCTGTTGTTGATAGCTCATAATCATCAATGTTGGTGGGCATCAACTGTAAATCATCCACAAACATAGAAGTTTAGCAATAAAAAGCATTCAAACAGCTTCATAAATTAACCTAACTTCTTAATTCTCAACCCTAAGAAATTAACCATAAACCCGATTATGTCTCGTTCATTAAAAAAAGGACCATTTGTTGCCGATAGTCTATTGAAAAAAATAGAAACTTTAAACGATAAAAATGAAAAACAAGTAATTAAAACTTGGTCGAGAGCCTCAACTATTATTCCTGATATGGTTGGTCATACGATCGCAGTACACAATGGACGTCAGCACGTTCCCATTTTTATCTCCGATCAAATGGTAGGTCATAAATTAGGTGAATTTGCTCCTACTCGTACATATCGGAGCCACGGAGCAGATAAAAAGTCAAGAAGATAGATAAATAAAAAACTTGGAAATTGATATTGGAGATAAGGTATGCCTGTAGATACCAGTTCAGAAGTTAAAGCAATAGCCCGTTATATCCGAATGTCTCCTTTTAAAGTGCGGCGCGTTCTCGATCAAATTCGTGGCATTTCCTACCGGGAAGCATTAATTATACTTGAATTTATGCCATACCGAGCCTGCGATCCTGTTCGGAAAGTTCTACGTTCAGCAGCAGCTAATGCAGAACATAACCAAGGTATAGATCCATCTACCTTAGTAGTATCAACAGCCTTCGCCGACCAAGGACCCTGCCTACCTCGTTATAGACCCCGGGCTCAAGGTCGTGCTTACAGAATTCGCAAACCTACTTGTCACATTACCGTGGCAGTTGCGCCCCTAGTGGATGAGTAAGTAGAGGAACTTTATCAGTTACATTTAAAACATTTGATTAATACTAATGGGACAAAAAATTCATCCTACTGGCTTTAGACTAGGTATTACCCAAGAGCATCGCTCTCGCTGGTACGCTGATTCTAAAAACTACCCAGACCTTTTGCAAGAAGACCACAAAATTCGTAAATATGTAAAGAATACCCTTGCTAATGCAGGTATATCTCAAATACGAATTGAGCGAAAAGCAGACCAAATAGACCTAGAAGTTAGCACAGCTAGACCAGGTGTAGTAGTTGGTAGAGGTGGTGCAGGAATTGAGTCTTTACGATTAGGTTTACAACAGTTACTAGGTAGCAACCGTCAAATTCGCATTAACGTAGTTGAAGTAACCAGAGTAGATGCTGATGCTATGCTCATCGGAGAATATATAGCTCAACAACTAGAACGACGGGTTTCTTTCCGCCGAGTGGTACGTCAAGCTATAACTAGAGCTCAGAAAGCCGGGGTAGAAGGTATTAAAGTACAGGTTAGTGGCAGGGTAAATGGAGCAGAAATTGCTCGGACTGAAGTTACCAGAGAAGGTAGTGTGCCACTACATACATTAAGGGCAGACATTGATTATGCCTACTGTACTGCTAAAACTATATACGGTATTCTCGGTATCAAAATTTGGATATTCAAGGGAGAAATAATTCCTGGTCAAGAGGACCTATCCAATGCCAATGTCCCTCAACCTAGACGTAGACAACAAAAACGTCGTCAACAATATGAAGACAGATCTAACGACGGATAAGTGGCATTAATCTGAGTAATGACCAAAAAAACACTAAATAAACTACCAATAGACAGTAGACAATGTTAAGCCCCAAAAGAACAAAATTCCGTAAGCAGCAACGCGGACGGATGAAAGGTAACGCAAATAGTGGCAATACCATAAGTTTCGGTGAATTTGCCCTCCAAGCATTAGAACCTTCTTGGATTACCTCCCGTCAAATAGAAGCATCTCGTCGTGCTATGACTCGTTACATCCGCCGGGGTGGCAAAATTTGGATTCGTGTGTTTCCAGATAAACCAGTAACAATGCGTGCAGCAGAAACCAGGATGGGTTCTGGTAAAGGTGCTCCTGAATACTGGGTGGCAGTAGTCAAGCCAGGACGTATTATGTTTGAGTTAGGAGGTGTAGCAGAGGACATAGCTCGTGAAGCAATGCGATTAGCATCATTCAAATTACCCATTAAAACTAAGTTTATTACACGGGAAGGGGATTGATAGTCTATGGCTTTTCCTAAAGTAGATGAAGTCAGAAATTTCAGTAACGAAGAGCTGGTAGCAGAAATAGTCAAAGTCAAGCGAGAATTGTTTGATTTAAGAATGCTCAAAGCTACAGGAAGATTGGAAAAACCACACCTGTTTAAACATACTCGGCATCGACTAGCTCAATTATTAACTATAGAAAGAGAACGAGTATTAGCTGAAGCAGCAGAAGCAGATCAAGTATCAGAAGTTTCACCAGAATCTTCAACTACTGCTAAAGCTTCCGAAACTACTGATACATCAGTAGAAACAAATAGCCCAGAAGCATAGAAATTACAAAGTATAAGGATGCTCAGTTGGTAAATAATTATTAATTAGTTTTAATTAGTTAGCACGGCATTCAAAATTTGATTTCTAGTCAATAAATTAGAACACAATTATTCACAAAGTAAAGGAAAATTATGGCAGCTAAAGAAAGAGTGGGTGTAGTTGTCAGCAACAAAATGAAAAAAACAGTAGTGGTAGCAATAGAAAACCGCTCTGCTCACCCTAAGTACGGTAAAACAGTCGTTAAGACTAAAAGATATAAAGTTCACGACGAAGAAAATAAATGTAACGAAGGCGATCGCGTCAGAATTACAGAAACTCGTCCCCTCAGCCGTACTAAACGCTGGCAAGTTAGCGAAATTATCAGTTCCAAAATTAGTTAATAATGGTTGATTTTAGTGGTTTAAAACTATTGAAATTAACTAGGTTAATTAACAATAATTTCAAGCATAAACTAATATATTTTGCCTTGTATAAAATTCTGAAAAAGCAATAAAAAACCACCATGATTCAACAACAGTCTGTACTAAATGTAGCTGATAATAGCGGTGCAAGAAAATTAATGTGCATCCGTGTATTGGGTGGTGGAAACCGTCGCTACGCCCGCATAGGTGATGTGATAATAGCTGTAGTCAAGGATGCAGCTCCTAATATGGCTGTCAAAAAGTCTGACGTAGTAAGAGCTGTTGTTGTCCGCACTCGTAAAGGTTTACGCCGAGAAAGTGGCATGAGCATTAGGTTTGACGATAACGCTGCAGTGATTATCAACCCAGAGGGAAATCCCAGGGGAACCCGTGTATTCGGTCCCGTTGCTCGTGAACTGCGAGACAAAAACTTTACGAAAATCGTATCCCTAGCACCGGAGGTACTTTAATGTCTCAAAAGAAAAAAACAAAACTGAATGCAAACGGAAAACCCATACGTTATAAAATGCACGTCAAAAAGGGTGACACCGTTCAAGTAATTGCTGGTAAAGATAAAGGTAAAGTAGGTGAAATACTTAAAGTATTACCTAAAACCAGCAAAGTAGTAGTTAAAGAGGTTAACATGAGAACAAAGCACGTTAAACCTCAACAAGAAGGAGAGTCAGGCAAGATAGTTAACTTTGAAGCTCCTATTCATAGTTCTAACGTTATGCTCTACTCTACCAAAGAAAACGTTGCTAGTCGCATTGGCTACACCTTAACAGAAGATGGTCGTAAAGTGCGAAAACTTAAAAAGACAGGAGAAATTATTGATTAAACCAACAATAAGTAATATAGATAATGGTGAAAATTAATAAATACAGAAACCACAATGCAATTACTTATTATCAAGGAAATTACTAACTAATAGTTAAAAAAACTATGGCAGAAAAACTTAAAAAAGTTTACCAAGAAAAAATTGTTCCAAAATTAATGGAACAATTTAGTTATACAAATGTTCACCAAGTCCCAAAACTGGTTAAAATTACAGTTAACCGGGGTTTAGGAGAAGCATCTCAAAATGCTAAAGCCCTAGACTCATCTATCAAAGAAATAGCGACTATCGCCGGTCAAAAACCAGTAGTAACTCGTGCCAAAAAAGCGATCGCCGGATTTAAAATCCGCCAAGGAATGCCAGTAGGAGTTATGGTAACTCTGAGATCGGAAAAAATGTATGATTTTCTAGAGAGGTTAATCAATTTAGCACTACCTAGAATTAGAGATTTTCGAGGCATCAATCCTAAAAGCTTTGATGGTCGAGGAAATTATAGCTTAGGTTTAAAAGAACAGCTAATTTTTCCAGAAATAGAGTATGACAGTATCGATCAAATTCGGGGAATGGACATTTCAATTATTACCACAGCTAAAACTGATGAAGAAGGCCGCGCCTTACTTAAAGAAATGGGAATGCCCTTCCGGAGTAATTAACTAAAGTAGTTAAAGAAATAGAGGAAAAAATGGCGGCTAACGACACAATATCAGATATGCTGACGCGAATTCGCAACTCTTGCATGGCACAGCATACAACAACAAAAGTTCCATCAACAAAAATGACTCGTAATATTGCCCAAGTTTTACAACAAGAAGGCTTTATTGGAGAGTTTGAACAGGAAGGAGAAGGTCTTAAGAAATATTTAGTAATTTCTTTAAAATACAAAGGCAAAAATCGTCAACCTATCATTAGATATCTGAAGCGAGTTAGTAAACCTGGATTACGGGTTTATAAAAATCGGAAAGAATTACCAAGGGTTTTAGGTGGTATAGGAATAGCTATTATTTCTACATCTAGTGGAATTATGACCGATAGAGAAGCTAGAAAAAGAGGCATAGGAGGCGAAGTTCTTTGTTATGTTTGGTAGTGTAATAACCATGAATAAATAGCTATTCATCAACCACTTGCAAAAAAATAACTCGCAATTTCATAAACAAAAAAGCTATGTCTCGAATTGGTAAACGTCCAATAAATATTCCTAATAAAGTGACCGTTACTATTGAAGGTCAAAAAGTATTGGTCAAAGGCCCTAAAGGTGAACTCTCTAGGGAAATAACACCGGAGATATCCATTGAACAAGAAGGAGAAACTATCGTGGTTAAACCACGAAATGACTCTCGCCGGGCCAGGCAAAGATATGGTTTGAGTAGAACCTTAGTTGCCAATATGGTTGAGGGAGTCTCCAATGGATACCAAAAGCGACTAGAAATTCAAGGGGTAGGTTATCGTGCCCAAGTTCAAGGCACAAAGTTGATATTAAACGTAGGTTACAGCAAACCTGTTGAAATGCCTGCCCCAGAAGGAATTCAGATGGCAGTTGAAAACAACACCAATGTGATTGTTTCTGGAATCAACAAAGAATTGGTGGGAAATATGGCCGCCAAAATTCGTGCCGTTCGTCCACCAGAAGTATACAAAGGAAAAGGCATTCGCTATGCCGGTGAAATGATTAGACGTAAAGCAGGTAAGACAGGGAAGAAATAAAATATGAAGCGTACTCGCAAAGACTCAATTCAAAGGCGACATCGCCGGGTACGAAGGACTGTGTTTGGAACTACAGAACGTCCAAGATTATCAGTATTTCGTTCCAATTTACATATATATGCTCAGGTAATTGATGATACCAAGCAACATACCTTGGTAGCTGCATCAACCCTAGAACCAGAAGTAAAATCAAGCATCAAATCAGGATGTAATTGTGATGCTTCCGCCGAAATAGGAAAATTAATTGCTAAAAGATCGCTGGAAAAAGGCATAGAAAAAGTAGTTTTTGATCGTGGTGGAAATATTTATCATGGTCGAGTCAAAGCCCTGGCTGAGGCAGCTCGTGAAGCTGGGTTAGATTTCTAAAAAACTCAAAAGTTAACAATATAATACTTGACAAAAGGTAAAAAATATGGCAGAACAACGTCGTAAAAAAAGCAGCCGTACAAAAGAAAAAGAAACTGAGTGGCAAGAAAGAGTTGTCCAAATCCGCCGAGTCACTAAAGTTGTTAAGGGTGGTAAGAATCTGAGTTTCCGGGCCATTGTTGTTATAGGCAATGAGAAAGGTCAAGTTGGCGTAGGAGTTGGTAAAGCGGCAGATGTGATTGGCGCAGTGAAAAAAGGAGTAGCTGATGGCAAAAAACATCTGATAGATGTACCACTCACTAAATCCAATTCTATTCCCCATATTGTAAATGGAGTTGGTGGTGGAGCCAAAGTAATGATGCGACCTGCAGCACCAGGAACAGGTGTTATTGCGGGAGGCGCTGTGAGAACAGTTCTAGAGCTGGCCGGAGTTCGCAATATTTTAGCCAAACAATTAGGCTCGAATAATCCATTAAATAATGCTAGAGCTGCTGTTAACGCCTTAGCATCTTTAAGAACATTTGCAGATGTAGCTGCAGAGCGAGATATTCCCGTGGAAAATCTGTATGCTTAGTCCCCAAATTAAGCATTAGTAATTAAAAAATCAAGTGATTGCTAATTTAACTGGACTCTAAAAGCAAAAACTATTTATTATCCTAATAGCAAACTAACAGCTAAATAAGATAGCAAAAAACATGAGATTAAAAGATGCAGTTCCTAAAAAAGGTTCTCAGCAGCGTGGTCGTCGATTAGGTCGAGGAATCTCCGCAGGTCAAGGAGCTAGTTGTGGTAAAGGGATGCGTGGTCAAAAATCCCGTTCTGGTGGTAGTACCAGACCAGGATTTGAAGGTGGTCAAAACCCTCTTTATCGTCGCTTGCCAAAGTTAAAAAGCTTTCCGATGGTTAATCGGAAACAATACACAATCATTAATGTCAGCAAATTGGCATCATTACCACCAAACACAGAAGTAACTCTTGCTTCCCTAATGGAAGCCGGAATTATTACAACTAATGATGGACCGTTAAAAGTCCTCGGCAATGGAGAATTAAACATACCCCTGAAAGTTCATGCTGCAGGTTTCACTGCTACAGCTCGCTCCAAAATTGAGGCGGCTGGTGGTAGTTGTGAACAAGTAGGATAAAACAATTAAGCTGAAAAGCTTTTGGCATAAAAGCGATCTCAAAAGTGAACAAATAGCTTTTTGGGTAGCTGGGAAATGTAATTATGAAATACTAAAAATACTGGAAGCGGAGGATTCTGCCCAATTTTGCTAAAATCAAAAATATAAAATATAAAATCTCAAATAGATTATGGACATTAGTAGAGAGAAAGCGCCAACTGCTCAAGAGACATTCTTGCAAATGGCGCAAGCTGCCGGCTTACGTGGTAGGCTCCTAGTAACCATAGGTTTACTGATTTTGGTACGCCTGGGTGTATACTTACCAGTCCCAGGAATTAACCGAGTAGCCTTCAGAGAAAACATCCAAAATAGTCCCGTCATAGGTTTTTTAGACCTGTTTTCTGGTGGAGGTCTTTCAGCATTAGGTATTTTTGCATTAGGAATCTTACCTTATATTAATGCCTCGATTATCATTCAATTGATGACAGCAGCTCTGCCTACATTGGAAAATCTCCAGAAAAATGAAGGTGAAGCTGGACGACGCAAAATTTCTCAAATTACTCGCTATGTAGCTGTAGGTTGGGCTGTATTGCAAAGCTTTGGTTTGGCATTATACGTTAATAATCTCTCAAATGTAGCTATTAATCCTGGACCGCTATTCATCGCCGAGACAGTATTAGCTGTAACTGCAGGTTCGATGTTTGTGATGTGGGTCTCCGAATTAATAACAGAAAGGGGAATTGGTAACGGAGCATCTTTACTGATTTTTGTCAACATTGTGGCGGTTTTGCCTCAGTCATTAGGAGACACAATCAAATTATTTGAAGGAGGCGATCGCGCTATTATTGGTCGTGCAATTATTCTATTGCTAGTTTTCCTGGTGATGATTGTCGGTATTGTCTTTGTTCAAGAAGGAAGTCGGAGAATACCTATTCTTTCTGCTCGTCGCCAAGTCGGTAGGAAACTATATCGGGAAACCAAAAGCTACCTTCCTTTACGACTAAATCAAGGTGGAGTTATGCCGATTATCTTTGCCTCCGCAGTATTGATTTTACCTGTATCCTTAGCTCAGTTTTCCAATAATCCAGTTTTAGCTCAGATTGCTACCGCTCTTAGTCCCGGTGGTCCCACTCCTTGGTTATATGCTCTGTTTTACTTTGTCTTGATTTTATTCTTCAGTTATTTCTACGCTTCCCTGATTATGAACCCAATTGATATGTCGCAGAATCTGAAAAAAATGGGGGCAAGTATTCCAGGTATTCGTCCAGGTAAGACTACAAGTGATTACATCGAGAAAGTTTTGAATCGCTTGACTTTTCTGGGAGCTATTTTCCTGGGTTTAGTGGCAATAGTTCCGACTGCAGTCGAAAGTGCGACCCGTGTACCTACCTTCCAGGGATTAGGAGCAACCTCTTTATTAATTCTGGTTGGTGTAGCGATAGACACAGCAAAACAAATTCAAACTTATGTTATCTCTCAGCGATACGAAGGAATGGTGAAACAATAGTGGTAAAACTGGTATTTTTGGGCCCTCCAGGGGCGGGAAAGGGAACACAGGCAGTTAGGATGGCTGAAATCTATCAACTTCCTCATATTTCCACAGGTGATATTTTACGCAATAATGTGGCAGAACAAACACCTTTGGGCATCCAAGCAAAATTATATATGAATCGAGGTGATTTGGTTCCTGATAAACTAATCCTTGGTATGGTTGACCATAGATTGAAACAGCCGGATACTGAAAATGGTTGGATTTTAGATGGCTTTCCTCGCAATGTTAATCAAGCATACTTTGTAGAAAAGCTTCTGTTGAAAAGTAAAAACGAGAAACCAAACGTTAGTAATTCTTTTTTTGTTATCAATATTGAAGTACCCGGTGAAATTTTGGTAAGTCGCCTCCTATCTAGAGGTCGTAAAGATGACAATGAAGAAACTATTAAAAACCGTCTTGAAGTTTATCATCAGCAAACAAAACCTTTAGTAGATTTTTACACTGAGCGTCAACAGCTAATTTCTATAGATGGAAATCAGTCAATTGATGCTGTTACTAATTCTCTCAAACAAGCAGTTAGTTTGTCCTGTTGATTAATAAGAGACTTTTAGATAGACATAATTTTGGAGGTTAAATTTTTCGATTATTATGGCTTTGATTAAATAGTTAAAACTAGCTATGCCAACTAAAAATTATATGGAAATATCTATCTCATGCTCAATAACCTCTAAAAATTGAAAATTTTTGATAAGATATGTTAAGGGAAAAGCAAAAAATATTATGCTTACCCTAAGTAAAATTGTTGGTTACCTGCAGCGTTGAGGTTATTAAAAGTTGGCCAAGCAAGATCTCATAGAAATGGAGGGAACGGTGACGGAATCCCTACCTAATGCTATGTTCCGCGTAGACTTGGATAATGGGTTTAATGTATTAGCTCATATTTCCGGTAAAATCCGTCGCAATTACATTAAAATTCTACCCGGCGATCGGGTCAAAGTAGAATTAACACCCTATGATTTGACCAAAGGTAGAATTACTTATCGACTTCGGAAAAAGTAGGTAATTATCAAACTAACTAATAATTATGTCCAATTGACAGAAAAATTTAGTATTTGATAAGTACCAGAATAAATGATATAATACTAAATTTGTAGTGTTGCCAAAAAAGGCATGAAAGTAAGAGCATCTGTCAAAAAAATCTGTGAAAAATGTCGTGTTATTCGTCGTCGAGGACGAGTAATGGTGATATGTACTAATCCTAAACACAAACAACGTCAAGGTTAGTAATATCTCGACAAAGGCATCAGAAATCAAACATCTGTAGCCTGACTTAACAACCCAGTGTAAGTTAAATTTAAGGTTAGGGAGAAAATTAAAGTGGCACGAATTGCTGGGGTAGACCTCCCACGTGATAAGCGTATAGAAATTGGTCTGACATATATTTATGGAATAGGACTGTCTAGGTCCCATGAAATTTTAGCTGCAACTGGTGTAAATCCTGATATCCGTGTCAAGGATTTAAGTGATGCTGATGTAGCTGCACTGCGTAATGCAGTTCAGACAAATTATCAGGTAGAAGGAGACCTCAGACGATTTGAGGCAATGTCTATTAAAAGACTGATGGACATTGGTACTTATAGAGGTCGCCGTCACAGAATGGGCTTACCAGTTAGAGGACAGAGAACTCGTACCAACGCTAGAACACGCAGAGGTGTACGTCGAACTGTAGCTGGTAAGAAAAAAGCTGCTGCTAAGAAGTAGGGATTTCCTAGTAAATATCTGAGAGAAGCTATTAAAATCCTAATGGTTATCTAATTATAGTTGAAGCTAAAAAAATCTAGTCAAAATGACTTGGATACCTCAAAAGGATTTAATTTTCATTGAGGTAATTTTCATTAAGCTTAAGCAAAAAATAGTGCTGCTACAAATGCAAACTACTTGTGTAATTAGATTTAACTGATTAGATAGTCTAATCAACTCACTAAAAATCAGATTTTTAGGTTAGTCACATCGGCAGAGGCATAAATTACAAGTAACATTGTAACCTTTATAAAGCCAATTAGTATCTATCTATTCAGAGGCTTGACAAAGATACAAAAAAATTATTCCTGGTTAAATTGAATGCTCAGGATCTAAAAAATCCGAGGGTCAAAATAAACCAGTTATAAATAATAATGTTGTAACTGTTGTATCAAACTTAAGAATAGACATTGATCTAGAAAAAACCATCATCTAGATTCATAATCCTCTGAGTAACAAGTTGACAAGGGGTAGCTACTATCACAGATACTAAATAGATATTACTACTATTATCAATACAGTGACATATAGTCTAATAGTAGATTAATCGCTAGTAAAACTTAGCAGTAATAAGTTAAGGTCTGTGACACTAAAGTAAAAAAAGCTATTTGCTCAAAATTACTTAACTAGCCAATCCCCACAAAGCCCTAAAAAAAATTTAGTAGGTATAGGTAATCTCTAAAATTACTAATTCTTATGAAATTATAAGTCAGTCTACTTGTTCTGAAAAAAAATTACACCGATAAACTTTAGATACCATCTGTAATTACAAATATGGCGCGACAATCAGGCAAAAAAACAGGAGCAAAAAAGCAAAAGAAAAATGTTCCTAACGGGGTAGCCTACATTCAGTCTACCTTTAATAACACCATTGTAACCATTACAGACCTAAATGGTGAGGCAATTTCTTGGGCATCAGCAGGCTCCAGTGGTTTCAAAGGGGCCAAAAAAGGTACTCCCTTTGCAGCACAAACAGCAGCAGAAAATGCAGCCCGCAGGGCAAATGACCAGGGAATGCGTCAAGTGCAAGTAATGGTTAGTGGTCCGGGAGCAGGAAGAGAAACTGCAATCAGGGCTTTACAAGGGGCGGGACTAGAAATAACTTTGATCCGAGATATTACCCCAATTCCTCATAATGGTTGCCGTCCACCAAAACGGCGTCGAGTCTAATCAAAATCATCAACTCTGGGGTTCAATGTTCAAGGGAGGTCACTCCGTGGCGCAGTTTCATTACGAGTGTGTAGAGTCTAGCACTGACAAAGATCGCAGTCAGTACGGAAAATTTATTATCGAACCACTAGCTCGTGGTCAAGGTACAACAGTAGGGAATGCACTGAGGCGGGTTCTACTATCTAACCTAGAAGGAACAGCCATCACATCAGTGAGGATAGCTGGAGTCAATCACGAATTTGCCACTATCAAGGGGGTAAGAGAAGATGTTCTAGAAATCCTGCTAAATATGAAGGAGGTTGTCCTTAAAAGTCATTCTAACCAACCACAAATTGGTAGATTGCGTGTAGAAGGACCACTAACAGTAACTGCAGATCGGTTCGATATACCTTCAGAGGTTGAACTAATAGATCGCAGTCAATACATTGCTACTTTATCCCCAGGAGCAACTCTGGAGATGGAGTTTAGAATTGAAAAAGGAACTGGCTATAGAGCCGTAGATCGGACTCGTGATGATGTTACAGCTCTAGATTTTCTACAAATTGATGCAATTTTTATGCCAGTTCGCAAGGTTAACTATACCGTTGAGGATGCTCGAATAGGTGGGTCTTTGGAACAAGACAGACTCATCATAGAAGTTTGGACTAATGGCAGTTATACACCCCAAGATGCTTTGAGTCATGCTGCTAATATCCTAATGGCTCTGTTTGAACCACTTAAAGATATCACCAATATGGCTGAACCTCCTTCGGGAGAACCTACAGATCCCACAAGTCAGATACCCATCGAAGAATTACAACTATCGGTTCGGGCTTATAACTGTCTAAAACGGGCTCAAATCAACTCTGTTGCAGACTTACTGGAATACAGTCAAGAAGATTTGCTAGAAATTAAAAACTTTGGTCAGAAATCTGCCGAAGAAGTTATAGAAGCTTTACAGAAACGCTTGGGAATAACTTTACCCCAAGAAAAAGTAGTTAAAGCTACTTAGAGGCCAAAAATAGTCAAAAACATCAATTAAAACTATTTTTTGTTTGAGGAAAAAATTAAGTAAATAAAGGAGGCAAAAAACAGAAATAATCTGAAAGCAGACTATTAATTTCAAATTTGAGCGATAAAGATAAAGTTTTTAAAACTGCTATTAAAAGTAGGCTAAAAACTCATCATAAACACTAGGTAAAATATTCTAAATACTCAGAGTAGTTATGCGTCATAGTCGTCGTACTCCCAAGTTAGGTAAGCCAGCAGATCAGCGTCGTGCTATGCTGCGCTCTCTGGCAACTGAATTAATCCGTCATGGTCGGATTACTACCACAAAAACCCGTGCTAAAGCTGTACAGTCAGAAGCAGAAAAGATGATTTCCTTAGCTAAGGATGGCTCGTTATCAGCTCGTAGACAAGCTTTAGGATATCTCTTTGACAAACAGCTTGTTCATACTTTATTTGCTCTGGCACCAGATAGATATGGTTCTCGCAATGGAGGTTATACTCGTATTTTGAGGACTGTTCCCCGTCGTGGAGATAATGCAGAAATGGCAATTATTGAATTGGTTGACTGATTTAAAGTTTATGTTAACAGGTAGTGAGAAATTAGAAAAATTTACTATTTTATCTTATGAAAAAGTCAAAATTTGATCGTAAAAAATATTGACTTTTAAGGTTTGAAAAAATTCTATTTCTCCATGGCTAATAACCAAACTTTAGTTCAGCGTGTTGCCCTTGTAATTCAATACCAAGGTACTCATTTTCATGGGTGGCAAAGGCAGCCAAATCAAAGGACAGTACAAGAAGACATTGAAAATACTATTTCTTCTGTAATTAATCAACCTGTAACATTACATGGCGCAGGGAGAACCGATGCGGGAGTTCATGCAGCAGCACAAGTAGCTCATTTTGATGTTTCAGGCCCAATTCCTGCTCATAAATGGGCTACTATTCTCAATTCACGGCTAGCTAATGATGTTTTAATCAGAGGTTCAGCAAAAGTAGATTCTACCTGGCACGCCAGGTTTTCAGCCATTTGGCGACGTTATCGCTACACTATCTATACAGAAAAGAGACCAAATTTGTTTGTGATGCCCTTTGCGTGGCATTATTATCAAAAGCCTTTAGACCCAATCTTAATTCAAGCAGCGTTAAATCCTTTGGTGGGTTTACATCATCTGGCTGCTTTTCAAAGAGCTGGTTCTTCTCGTGCCCACTCTTGGGTAGATGTACAAGAGGTGAAGTGTGAAAGTCAAGGGCCATTTATTCATATTGAAGTTCAAGCAAGTGGCTTTCTGTATGGAATGATGCGATTATTGGTGGGTTTACTGATTCAAGTGGGTCAAAAAGAAAGAACACTGCAAAGTTTTACTGACATTTGGGTTAATCAAAGAAGAGAAGTTGTGAAACACTCTGCTCCAGCTCATGGCCTCTGTTTATTACGAGTTGGTTATCCAGAATTTCCTTTTCCACCAGAAGTTTGGTATGATAGTATGCCCAAATTTCTGCTTTATTAATTAAATAATATAGAAATGGATAATTTGAGTATTGAGTCCCTAAGTAAACAAAAGTAAACTGAAAAGAAATACGAATAAAAAAACAACTAACCAAATAAACCATGAATAAAACTTACGTTCCACCAAAAAATACCTTAGAGGAAAAATGGTATGTTATTGATGCTGAAGGTCAGCGTCTAGGGCGACTAGCTACTGCTATTGCAGGAATTATTCGGGGAAAAAATAAACCGACTTTTACTCCTCACCTGGATACAGGAGATTTTGTGATTGTAGTTAATGCTGAAAAAGTTAATGTAACTGGTAAAAAAAGTAGCCAGAAACTCTATCGTCGCCATTCTGGTAGACCAGGAGGTATGAAAACAGAGGTTTTTTCTAAGTTGCAAGCTCGTTTGCCTCAAAGAATTATTGAAGAGGCAGTCCACGGAATGCTACCAAAAAATTCTTTGGGAAGAAAACTTCATACGAAACTAAAAGTTTACCCAGGACCTAATCATCCTCACGCAGCTCAAAAGCCAGAAACTCTAACTATTCAAACTATTCCAGGAGAACAAAAATAATGCAAGTAACAGATAGTGGCCGTGCTATGTATTGGGGTACTGGTCGTCGTAAGTCTTCAATAGCATCAGTACGTTTAGTTCCAGGTACAGGCAAATTACTCATCAATGGCAAAGAAGGTGAACTATATTTGCAATACAATCCTACTTATTTAGCTGCGGCTAAAGCTCCATTAGAAAGTTTGGGCTTGGAAAATGAATATGACATTTTGGTAAAAGCTCAAGGTGGTGGTTTAACTGGACAATCTGAGTCTATTAAATTAGGTGTGGCCCGGGCTTTATGCCAATTAGACCCAGAGAATCGTAAACCTCTCAAGATAGAAGGATATTTGACTCGCGATCCTCGTGCTAAAGAACGGAAGAAGTATGGTTTACGCAAGGCTCGTAAGGCACCTCAATACTCTAAACGTTAAGTCTATTTGGCTTTGTGGTTCCTTCTATATTGAGTGCCAAAATACTTAATCAAATTTACAGTTCTGCTGAGTAATACCCAAATTACACGGCCAAATCTATAGCCTTTTGATGGAAAAAACTTAATAGCCAATTATTACAAATATATTTGTAATAATTGGTCCATATTTTGATATAAATATATAATGTAATATATCTAAGTTTATTTGCTAATAGTTCAAAGTCGATCAGTCGATTAAAAGAACTGGTTAAATTACTCAAATTGCATAAATTTAAGACTGTATAATAGTAAAGAAAATATTAGTAATCTAAGTAGAGTTAAAGAAAATGCCTAAAACTGGTATTCATCCTGATTGGTATCCTGAAGCTAAAGTTTACTGTAACGGTGAAGTTGTAATGACCGTGGGTTCTACACAACCAGAAATTCATGTTGATGTTTGGTCTGGAAACCACCCCTTCTTTACAGGTACTCAGAAAATTATTGATACAGAAGGAAGAGTGGAAAGATTTATGCGTAAGTACAAAATGAAAGATTCTGGTGGAGGCTCTGGATCTAAAAAAAGTAAAGGTAAAAAATAGCTATACAGTCAATTGTCCTGAATTATTTGTCTGTAGTATACTGCAGACAAAAATTACGATAAAAATATCAAAAAAAATTCCCTACTTAAAGTTCAAACATAAATCAAGACAAAGGACAACTGACAATGGCTGAAACATATCTTCTCGACAAATTAAAATCGGTTGAGCAAACCTATAATGAACTGACTTTACGTTTGGCTGACCCAGATATTGCCACAGATCCAAGCGAGTTCCAAAAATTAGCTAAAGCACGCTCTTCCTTGGAAGAAGTAGTAAATACTTATGGAGAATGGAAAAGTACCCAGGAAGAACTAACAGGTGCTAAAGAAATATTGAAAGAAGCTAATGCTGACCAAGAAATGCAAGATATGGCTAGACTAGAAGTGGAAGAATTGGAAGCCACAGCAGAATCTCTGGAAACAAAAATGAAGATTTTGTTATTGCCACGAGACCCCAACGATGAGAAAAATATCATGTTGGAGATTAGAGCTGGTACTGGAGGAGATGAAGCGAGTATTTGGGCCGGAGATTTGGTCAGAATGTACTCTCGCTACTCAGAGACCCAAAATTGGAAAGTAAGTTTGCTGAGTGAGTCTTTAGCAGATATGGGTGGTTTTAAAGAGGCAATTTTAGAAATTAAAGGGGAGCAGGTTTACAGT